>JAABUS010002834.1_pt1 | contig 30683 bp, 31 predicted proteins | sample 5560161 | NCBI WGS metagenome assembly JAABUS01 (sample SAMN10711885, study PRJNA513376) | rock metagenome | isolation source: Antarctica rocks | place: Antarctica: Victoria Land, Trio Nunatak nord | collected 2016-01-04
ACGGGAGGCGTTGGAGGGGGCAATCACGGCGGCGTTCGCCACCATCACCGCGACGGATGCCGCAGGTTGGTTCACCGCCTGCGGCTATCCGCTCAAATCGGATCAGTGATTATGCGAAACGCTCTAAAGGCGCAATGCCACACGCGTGTGGGCGTGTCTACGCCGGTCGCGTTACGGCCTGCCAGACGCGCTCGCGGCGCGCTTCCGCCTCGACCCGCATCGCGGCATCGGGGCGGGGCAGTGCGAATTGTTCGATCATGAACGACGCGGCGACCGCGCCATAGCAGCCAGCACGCGCGGCGTCGCCCGTCTCCACCCAGCCGATCAGGCATCCGCCGCAGTACGCGTTGCCTGCCCCCGTCACGTCCACCACTCGCGTCGACACGGCAGGTATGCGCCAGGTCCGGCCCGTTGAGACATGACGGATTAGCGAACCTCCTGCACCCATCCGCAGCGCGAGTACGTCCGCGCCGACCGATTGTAACCTGTCGAGGCACGTATGCAGGTCTGCGGTGCCGGTACGTTCAATGGCGTCGGCGAGGTCCGGCGAGAAGATGTCCACACCGGCCAGCAGCCCCTCCAGCGAAGCGTGACCGTCTGCGGCGCAGAGGGCGGCAAGGGACTCCACGCAGAGCGCCGTCCCTTGCGCGGCCTTGAGGTGTCGGAGGAAGGTGAGTTGAGCGGCGTCCGGTTCCACTGCGTGGATACCGCGTGCATGGTGATATGCGGCGGGCGCCTGCGCGGGCGGCACGCGCACCTGCGACCAGTCGCGCGGCCCGCGCATGACTTCAATACGGCTCTGGTCGTCATCGTACAACAGCCAGAGTCTGAACCGTTCGTACGGCGCGGGGACCAGTCCACTCAGGTCTATTCCGCATGCTTCCGCGAGAAAGCGGCGATCGTCGGCAGGAAAATCGGGCGCGACATGCGCGACCAGTCCTACCGCGTCGGACCAGACGCGCATCCCAATGGCAGCCTCCGCCCCGCCGCCACCGATCAGGCCCATCTTCGTGCGGCCATCGGGGAAGACGAGATCGTTGATCCATAGGCCGCTATAGGTGAAATAGTCGACGCTCATGCGGACGCACACCCCCTCCGCGCGATCGGCAGACCGGCGAATTTGTTGTCGCATGTCGGTGCCGTGTTGACAATCATCACTCCTCCGATACACTCGCAAAACACGGTCAGGGCATTCTTCACGAGCGGAAATTCATTATGGTCAGATTCGTCACCGTGGGCAATATGACGATCGACGAGATCCTGCTGCCGGATGGGCGCTCCGCGTCGTCCCAGTGCGGCGGGAACTGTCTCTATGCCGCAGTCGGGGCGCGCCTCTGGTCCGACTCCGTCGGGATCGTTAGTCTCGTCGGTGCGGACTTCCCGGCCGCATGGCTGGATGCGGTCCGTGCGGCCGGCATCGATATCCGGGGCATCGCTGACCTGCCACAGCCCCACGGGATGCGCGCCGGGCTTGCATATCGCGCCGATGGGGAGCGCGCGATGTTGCAGGACGGCGTATTGGGCCGGGACGAGTACGACAAGTACCCGCACGAGTGGCAGGAGTGGTCGGATTACTCACCGGGGGCGGAGCATGTGCCCGCAGCATACGCGAACGCGGTCGGGGTGCATTTTGCGCCCGTCCCCGTTCAGGCGCACGAAGCGCTCGTCCCGGCGATGCGCCGCCCCGGCCGCCGCATGACGCTCGACTCGCCCTGGTGGGACGGAGCGGCCAGGCGGTATGAGCCGCATCGCGAATTGCTTGCAGCGATCGATGCTCTCCTGCCGAGCGAGCACGATCTGCGCACCTTCCTCCGCACATCGGTGGACCCGGCAGAGGGGGCGCGGGCCCTCGGTCGGCTCGGACCGGCGGCGGTTGTCGTGAAGATGGGAGCGCGCGGCTCGCTGGTCTATACGCCGCAGGCAGAGGCGATGGTGCATGTCCCGGCGTATCCGTGCGACGCGGTCGATCCGACGGGCGCGGGGGACGCATTTTGCGGCGGCTTTCTGGTCGGGTTGGTCGAGACGGGCGACCCGGTCGAGGCGGCATGCTACGGGACGATCTCGGCGTCCTTTGTCGTGGAAGGTTTCGGGTCGCTCTTCGCACTGCACGTCGCGCGCCGCGACGCCGAGGCGCGGCGGCGATCCTTGAAGGTCCAGCCAATGTAGGAGGGGTCATGCAGGAGTCGCGCAATCTCTTTCAGTCGCCGTTGATCGTCAGTGATATCCACGCGCAGGCGACGCTGATCCGCGAGGTGGTCGCGCGGGTCGAGCCGCAGATCGCGGCGGTCGTCACCGCCGATCGTGCGCGGCAGGCGGCGAAGGTCTTCCTGACTGGGTGCGGCGACTCGCACTACGTCGGCCTCGCCGCCCGTCTCGCGTTCGACAAGTACGCGTACGTCCCGACCGAGCCGGTCGAATCGCTCGAATTCGCCCGCTATATCGTGGATGCGATGCCAGCGAACAGTATCGTCGTCGGCGTCTCGAATTCGGGGGAGGTCTCCCGGACCGTGGAGACCTTGCAGGTGGCGCGGCAGCGGGGAGCGTACACGGTAGCCATTACGGGCACGCCGAACAACCGGCTCGCGAAGGCGGGCGAGGCGACGATCATCCAGACCGTACCGTCGCTCGGGGAGGATTGGAACCCCTTCAGCGTCGGGGCGGTCGGTCTCGGCAACTACCTGGCAAGCCTCATCACGCTGTATCTGATCGCCTTCCGGCTCGGCGTGATGCGCGGCGTCATCTCCGCCGCGGAGGCCGATGCGCTCAAAGGGGAGATCATGCGGGCCGCGGAGATCGTCGAACGGACGGTCGCGGCGAATGATGCCGCCGTGCAGGAATATGCCCGGCAGGTGTCGCACCTCGATACCTTCCAGATCCTCGGCGCGGGGCCGGGCTATGCCGTCGCCCTCTTCTCGGCGGCGAAGTTGTTCGAGCAGCCCCATGCCAACGGCGTCCCGCAGGAGTTGGAGGAGTGGGCGCACGAGCAGTACTTCCTGACGCGACCGGGCGCGACGCACATCTTCTTCATCGTGCCGCCCGGCAGGAGCCGCGATCGCGCCCTCGAACAGATGCGCGGCGCGGGCGACATGGGCGCGACAGTGGTCGCGGTTTGCGACGAGGGCGACGCCGAGGTGCGTGCTGCGGCCGATCTGGCCTTCCCGATCCAGGGATCGCTCCCCGAGGAGTTCTCGCCCCTGACATATATCGTGCCCAATCAGCTCTTCGCCACCCACCTCCACACGGTGCGCGGCCGCCCCCCGCTGGAATCTCCGTACGACGTCGACCGCCTGCGCGATGTCAACTATCGCCAGATTTTCCAGAGCGCCATCCCCGACGAGGAGGGCTGATCGCGTGATCGAGGAGAACAGGTTTCAGACGCTCAGCCTCGAGACGCCGGAACGGCAGGCGCTCGTAGTGATTACGGAAGAGGTCCGCCGCGTGGTCCGCGAAAGCGGGGTCGCCGAAGGGTTGTGCGTCGTCTTCTGCCCGCACACAACGGCGGGCCTGACAATCAATTCTGCCCTGGACCCGGCCACCGCGCTCGATCTGCGGTACGAACTCGACCGCATCGTCCCAACGCGGGTGGATTTCATCCATACATTCGATACGCCATCGGATGCGGCGGGCCACATCAAGGCGATGCTCGTCGGGTCGCAACTGACGCTGATCGTGCATGACGGGGCCCTCGTGCTCGGCAGCGCGCAGGGCGTTTTCCTGTGCGAGTTCGACGGGCCGCGCCGACGGCAGGTCCATGTCAAAGTAGTCGCGGATTCGAGGTAAGCAGATGGCAACAACGCCGAGTTGGGCCGGCGTGCGGGCGGAAATCCTCACGCAGGCGGACGTGATGGCCGCGACACTCGAAACTGCGATGCCGACCGCGACGCGCGTGGCGGATGTGGCGCGCGCGCGGGGCATCGAGCGCGTGCTCATCGTCGGGGCGGGCGCGTCGCTCCACGCAGCAGAGGCGATGCGCTGGTGGCTGGAGAGCCTCTCGGCGTTGCCGTGCGAGCCGGTTCCGGCGCTCGAATACCTCGGCTACGCATACCGACGCGACACCGCACGCACCCTCGTCGTGACGATCAGCTCCAGTGGGCGCGCGTCGCTGACCCTCGATGCGCTCCGCCGCGCGCTGGCCGGGCCGGCGTTCGTCGTCGGCGTCACGGATGCGGCGGACTCGCCGTTCGCGACGGATGTCCATGCCGCGATCTGCACGGCGAGCGCCAAACAGACGGGCTGGCCGACGCAGACCACGACGGCCGCGATGGCGGCGCTCGCGGCGCTCGGCGTGGCCCTCGCGCCGCCCGATCGCCGCGCCGCCGCCGCCGCCGCACTGCGCACGGTGTCGGCGGCTCTCTCCGCCGTGGTCGCCGACACCGAACAGCCCATGCGGGCGCTCGCCGAGGAGTTGTGTGCGCACGAAGTATTCGCGTTCGTCGGCGCGGGGCCCGCGTGGGGCGCGGCGCACGACGGCGCGATGCTCGTGACGATGGCGACGGCGGACTGCGCGCTCGCCTGGGAGACGGAGGAGATGCACCACGGCGATCAGGCGGCGGCGCTGATCCGCATGGGCGCGCCGATCTTCGTCCTCGCGCCGGAGGGTGCGGGATGGCTACGGGCGATGGAGACCGCCGAGACAATCGAGGCGGCGGGCGGGCGGGCGATTGTGCTGGGCACGGAGAAGCTGACGGCAACAGCCTCGCACATCACACGCCTGCCAACCGTCCCGGAGTATCTCAGCCCCTTCGTTTCCCTCGCGCCCCTGCATTGGTTCGCGTACTATCTTGCCCTGACGAAGGTCCGGCGCGCCATGCATCATGCGCGGGCGATGCTCCTCGCGGAGCTCGCTGATTCGCCCGGCCCGACGCCCGATCGATCGCCGAGAGGAGCAACCCATGGCACCGATGGACGGTAGCGCCCCGCCATTTCAGGCGAGCCCGGACGAGAATGAGATGTGGGCCGAGGTCGAAAGCCTCCCGGCGCTGATCCGCGAGCGCCTGCGTCCGATCGATGAGGCCGTCCGCCGCTTGCTCGACCACAACGAATGCCTCTCGGTCAAGCAGATCTTCATCACGGGATGCGGCGACTCGCATAACGCGGGCGTAGCCGCAGAGATGGCCTTCGACGCGCTCGTGGGTATTCCCGCGCAGGCGATCCCCGCCATGCAGTTCTCCCGCTACACGATCCGCACCCTGCGGCGCGATTTCCCGCGCAGCCCCCTTGTCGTCGGCATCTCCACATCGGGGGAGGTTTCGCGCACCATCGAGGCGCTGACGCTGGCGCGGCAGCACGGCGCGCTGACAGTCGCGCTGACGGGAAATGGCGAGAGCCGCGCGGCGCGGGCTGCGGAGAAAGTGCTCGCCGTCTCCACCGAGAGTTACGGCCGCTCCCCCGGTGTCCGCACCTATGCGATGTCGCTCCTCAGCCTCTACCTGCTCGCGATTCGGCTCGGTGAGGTGGCGGCGCGCTACACGCAGTCCGAGGCGGACGACCTCCGCGCGGAACTGATGCGCACGGCGGATGCGATCGAGGCGACAATCGCGGCGTCGTCCCAGGCCGCACTGGCCATCGGCACGGAGATGGGCACCGCCCCGAACTTCGTCTTCGTCGGCAGCGGGCCGAACTACGCGACTGCCCTCTTCGGGGCGGCGAAGATGGTGGAGGCGGCCGGGAAGCATGTGATCGGACAGGAGATGGAGGAGTGGGCGCACCTCCAATACTTCAGCAAGGAGGCGGAGACGCCGACGGTGCTGATCGCCCCGCCCGGCGAGAGCCACGATCGCGCAGCAGAACTGGTGCAGGTGATGCGGCATCTCGGGCGCCGCATCGTCGCGGTGGTCGCCGAGGGAGACCGCGACATCGCCCCGCACGCAGACGTTGTCTTGCCCATCCGTGGAAAGGTCCGCGAGATGTTCAGCCCGTTAGTCTCCTGCGTCCCAGTCGAACTGCTGGCCGCCGTGGTGTCGCATGCCAGCGGCGAGCCGTATTTCCGCCAGACGACGCCGACGTATGATACGGGAAACGGCATCCGCCTGAGCCGCATCCGCGCCGACCTTTCGTAGCATGCACGGTCCGGAGCTATTCGCGCTCCGGACCGCCCCAGGGGGAGATCGATGATTGCTCCTGCGCACAATCCCGACGCGGACCGCGAGGCGCGGATCGAGGCGGAACGGGCGGCGATGCGGGCCCAGCAGCCGCGCGACCGCGCGACGCGCCTGCGCTACAACTACGAGGAACTGACGGGCCAGCCCGCCGCGATCCGCGCGACATTAACGGCGGAGCGCGATCGTATCCGGGCAGTCGGCCTCCTCCTCGCGGAGCGTGCCCCCAGGCGGGTCTACGGCATCGGCTGCGGCGATTCATGGTCCACCTGCCAGGCGGTCCGCGACACGTTCGAGATGTTGCTGGATACGCCCTTCGAGGTGATGCAGGCGCTCGAGTTCACCCGTTACGGCCGGCGCTTCGTCGGGGCGGATGATGTCGTGATCGGGCTAAGCGCGTCCGGGACGACCGCAGAGACCGCGCGCGGCTTGCAGGCGGCGCGCGCGGCGGGAGCGCTGACGATCGGCGTGACCAATACGGAAGATTCACTCTTCACCCAGGTGCCCGAAACGTATCTCTTGGGTCGCGCGATCCGGCGCGCCAGTTTCCCGACGCAGGCGAGCACGGTCGGGCTGGCCACCCTCATCGCGCTCGCCTGCGAAGCCGCCCGCGCGCGCGGCCTGCACGACGAGCGCGTGGGCGAGGCGGATGCGTGGCTGGATGCGCTCCCCACGACGGTCGAGCAGATAATCGCCGCCGCCGATCCGTTGGCTGCGGTCCTCGGCGAGCGATGGGTGGGCCGAACGGCCTTCCTCTTCGTCGGGGCGGGGCCGGGGCTGGCCGCCGCGATGTTCGGCGCGTGCAAGATCCGCGAGGGGTGCGAGGGGTACGGCTGGGTGCTCGGTGCCGAGGAGTTCCACCATTACGATATCGTCCGTCCGGGCGACCCGGTCTTCCTCATCGCGCCCGATGACGCGGCCTACTCCCGCGCGGTCGACGTGGCGCGCGCGGTCCACGACGCGGGCGGCGTCCTCTACAGCGTCGTGCCGGAGGGGGAGACTGCGGTGGCCGAACAAAGCGCCGTCGCCTTTCGCATCCCGGCGACCCCGGCGCATCTCGTCGGATTGCCGTACACGCTCCCCATACAACTCGCGGCGTGGCATATCGCCCAGGCGAAATTACAGGGCGATTGAGGGGGCGGCGGTTAGGCGGGTTCATGCCCGCCTACTCCTCGCGTCGTGATCCGCTCGATCTAACGAACGAAGATAGGATTGGAAAGCAGCAGGAGGGCGCTCGGCTGCCGGTAGGGGCGCGTCTCCTGCGGCTGATCCGCGTACACCTCCACACGGTAGTATCCGGGCGTCGCCGGCGTATCCGTGAACTCGACCGTGCGCGATGGGCCGGGCGCCACGGCGACCGACTCGTGGTAGAAGCCATTCTTGAGCAGGTAGAGCTGCGCCGGATAGCGGAGATCGGACAGTTCAACATGCAACTGCAACGGGGAATCGCAGGGGGCCGTGTCGCCCATCTCGATCCGGACTCCGTTGGCGGTCTCCGCCCAGTACTCCAGGCGCGGCCCGAGGCTGGCAAAGACGCGGCCCGCCCGCAGCCCCGCGATGATCCCGGCCTCGCTCAGTTCCCGCGCGTGGACATAGGTAAAGCACTGACCGAGGCGGTGTCGCTGCTCGCGCGGGTGGTGCGAGTCGATTCCGGCCACGCCGATGATCCGTCTCCCCTGGCGGAGATGCTCGTCCCATAGCCCGATCGCCAGCGCGTTGTGCGGCCCCTCCAAGTGGTGATAGACCTCCATCAGGTCGGTCAGGTCCCAGTCGAACGCGTGGTAGCGCCAGCCGAGATCGCCGGAGAAGGGATGGTTGACGCAGAAGAGCCCGCCCTGCTCGTGCGCGGCGCGCGCGACCGCGTTGATGTCCCACTGCGCATCCGGGTCGGTGGTCTCCGCCGGTCCGACCGCAGTGGCGCGGTCCCGCGTGTCGAGCGCGGGCCCATCCGCGTAGATGTTGACCCAGCGGTGAAGGCCGTGCAAGTTCGCGTGGCCGCCGTGACCCGTCAGTTCCAGGCCGTGCAGCAGGGCGAGATCGCTTCCGCCCGCCCCGGTCAGGTCCCGCCAGCCCGCAATCGTGAAGTGATCGGTGAGGGCCAGAAAGTCCAGCCCGTACGCGCGTGCCGCCTCGACGACCTGCCAGACCGGCACTTTGCCGTCGCTGTTCCAGCTGTGCGCATGCAGCTCGCCGCGATACCAGCCCGCGCCGCGCACGCCGACCGATGCATCGTTCGCCCCCAACGGCGCGCGCCCCGGGCGGTCATCCATCGGCACATCCGCGTCCACCGTCCCGGCCTCGGCGACCACTTCCACCACATAGTCCGCCGTCTCCGTGGTGCGCTCGATGTCCACCATCACCCGCCATCGCCCCGGCCGCAACGGGCCGGGCAACGCGCCGGGGCCGGCCTCCCGGTCGCCGAATTGCAGCTCCAGTGTGATATCGCCGTAGTCGGCGGGATTCATGCGCGTGCCGCGATATTCCTGCGGATCGAAGACGGCGAGGAAGAGCTGGCAGAGCCGCTCCTTGTGGAAATGCAGGCGCACCGTCAGGCGCGCGGCGCCGGGCGCGAGGTCGAACGTGTGCATTCGATAATGCACCCGTGGCGACGGACTGACCCGGCCCGTCAGTCGCAGGGGGGGATCACCGACATGGAAGGGGGCACGGGCGACCGTGCCCCCTTCGTTCATCGCGGCGTCACGTGCATCGGCATCCATCGGCATGTTGCCCTTTCTTGTCGGTCGCGCCTCTCAACGTCGCACGATGGTCGGCTCCGGGAGTAGCGGCTCCACGCTCGCCAGCGAGGAGCGGATATGCTCGGTCGTGAAGACTTCCAGCGTCACCAGCCCCTGATACCCGACGCGCTCCAGGGCGGACCAGACGGGCGGGAGATCGATGATCCCTTGGCCACTGCCCAGGCCGCGATGGTCCCGCCCTTCGACCACATCATGAAGGTGAATATGGCAGATCCGGGATGCGTATCGCTCGATGAACGGTACCGGATCGACCCCCGCCGCGAGCAGATGGCCGACATCGCAGCAGACGCCCGTGTCGCACGCCTCCAGCAGCGGGTCGATGTACGCGAAGGGGAAGCCGAGATTCTCGACGGCGAGCGAGCGGCTCGGGATCCCGGTCCGATCCAGCAGTTCTCGCACGCTGTTGGTCGCGTTGACGACGGCAACGTCGCGCTGCGCCGCCGCCCGCTCCCGGCTCGTGATTGGCCGCTCGATGCTGTGGAACGGCGTAACATGCAGTACCCACGCGCCAACGATGAGGGGCGCGCAGGCGTCAATGGTCTTCACAACGGTCCGGATGGAGGCGGCGCGGAGGAGCGGGTTCGGTGAGGCGAGTTGAATCGAGAGGGGGAGATGCACGGCGTAGTCCAGTTGCCTCTCTCGCTGCACCGCCGCGAGATCCGCGATCACCCCATCGCGCAATGGCAGGGAGATGCCGTAATCGAAGGTGACTTCGACGGCGCGGAAGGGTTCGCTCTGGAGCCGCGCCGCCTCCGCGAGGTCGAGGTCCGGGTAGGCGATTGTGCATGCGGCGATGCGGTCACGGGTGATGGGCATAAAGGGCTCCTTCGGCGCGACCGGTGCCCGGAGAGCGCCCCTCCTCGGAACGGGAAGGTCTGACCCTCCTGGCAGTGGGGATGGGCAACCTACGGGTTGAACTGCTTGAGCGCCTTATCCGCCTCGCTCTTGATCTTCTTCTGCGCATCCTCCGGCGAGATTTTGCCATTCAGCATGTCGTTGATCGTGGAATCCAGCGAGTCCTTGATCGCATTCGCCGCCGGGTTCGGGTCCTGGATCTTGGCGTAGGGAAAGACCTCCTTGAACGCCTGCGCCTTCTGCGGGTGGTCGGTGTAGTCCTTCTTGAGCAGTTCGGTGTTCTGCGACGAGATGGTCGCCGGGAAGTACCCAGTCTTCTGCCCGTAGATCGCCTGCGCGTCCGTGCCCGCGAAGTAGCGCATGAAGAGCCACCCCGCCAACTGCTTCTTCGGGTTGGACTTGAAGAGTACCTGGTTGCCGCCGTACATCTCCGTCACCTTGATGTCCGCCTTGCCCTGCGGCGGCAGCGTGATCCCCCAGTTAAACTTCGTGCCGATCAGGTCGATCTTGCTGGAGGTGCGGGCCGTCGTGCTGATCTCCATGGCGGTCCGCTGGTTCGTGAACTCCTGCTCCGTGTCCGACACGATGGCTGCGGTCCCGTCGTCTTTCATCTGCTTGAGCAACTTGAGCGACTGCAAGGCCTCAGGCTTGTCGAAGTTGCTCGTCTTGCCATCATCGGTGACGAAGTTTACGCCGTAGGAGCGGAGGAAGTTAAGCCAGGTACCGCCCATCGTCGTACTGTACGGGAAGCTGATGACGCCGGCCTTCTCCTTGATCGTCTTCGCCTGCGCCATGAAGTCCCCGAAGCTGGTGGCGGGCTTGTCGAATCCAGCTTTCTTCAGCAGGTCGATGTTGTAATAGACGCCTTGCGAACTCGTGCCGTGCGGCCAGGAGAGGGTCTTGCCGCCGTACTGCTTGATGCGCTGCCTCGCCAGCACGTTCGGCATCAGGTCCTTGAGCGCCTCATCGGAGATGCCGTACTTGCTGCTCGCGAGGTAATCGTCGACCGGTACGATCGTGCCTGCGGTCTGGTATTCCTGCGTCTCCGGCTCGTAGGCCATCGCGACATCCGGCACACCGCCGCCCTGGATCGCGGCGCGCACCTTCTTGTTGAGATCGGGGTAATTGCCCTGGAATGTCTCGACGACGGTGATCTTGCCCGCGTTGAGCTTGTTGAAGTCCGCGACGATCTGCTTGATCGCGTCGCCGTAGATCGTCGCCTGGATGTGCCAGAACTGCACCTCTTGCGGGCTGTCGAGCGTGACGCTGTCGATGCTGCTGCCCTTGCCCCCGCCAGGGGTGGCGGAAATGCCGGTCGTGCTCCCGGTCGTCGCGCTGGCGGGCGCGGTGGTAGCCGCCGCTGCCGCAGGGGCGGTCGTCGCGGCTGCAGCACCGGTCGTGGCGGGCACGGCGGTCGCCGGTTTCGCGGCGGTCGTCGCGGCGGGTACACTGGTCGCGCTACCGCCGCCGCACGCGGCAAGGAGCGCGCCCGCCGCGCCGCTGGCGGCCAGCCCGGCGATCCCCCGGAGGAGCGTGCGGCGTGAAACGGGGCCTTGTACGTGAGTCATGGTCGCATTCCCTTCCTGTTATCGTGCACCATCCGGCATCAGCCCTTGATGCCGGTCGAAGCCAACCCTTCCACGAACCGTCGTTGCGTGAAGGCGTAGAGGACAATGGCCGGCAGCATCACAAAGGCGGATGCCGCCATGACGAGGTTCAGGTACGACGCCTCCCCCGAGCGGAAGTAGTAGATGCCGACCTGCACGGGACGCAATTTCTCACTGCCCGTGATCACCAGCGGCCAGAGCAGGGCATTGAAGCGCGCCAGAAGCGCGAAGAGCGCCACGGTCGAAATGGCGGGCATCGCCAGCGGCACGAGCACGCGCCAGAGGAAGTACGGACGGCTGCACCCGTCGATCTGCGCCGCCTCCCAATATTCCCGTGGGATCGTCATGAACGCCTGCCGCAGCAGGAAGACGCTGAATCCGCTCGCTGCGCCGGGCAGGATCATGCCGGCATAGGTGTTGTAGAGCCCCTTGCCGCCGTTACCGAAGAAGTCATTGCCGCCCAGGAGCGGGAAGTGGCGGATCGTGACGAAGTTCGGGATCAGCGTCACCTCGAAGGGGATCATCAGCGTCGCAAGGAAGAGGATGAAGAGGATGTTCTTACCGGGGAAGTCCAGCATCGCAAAGGCATACGCGGCGAGCACGGCCATCGTCACCTGCAAGGCCGTGCCCACGATAGAGATGATCGCGCTGTTGATAAAATACTGCGCGAAACTGCTCGGAGGCTTGGTCCATGCCGTGATGTAGTTCTGCGGGCGCCAGTCGTGCGGGAAGATTGTCGGCGGGGAGAGGTTGATCTCGGCGAGCGTCTTGAACGACGTGACGAGCATCCAGAAGAAGGGGAAGATCATCAAGGCCGCGCCGGCGATCAGCACGACATACGCGGCGATCCGGCCCGGCCGCACGCCGACCCGCGTGCGCGCGCCTGCGGTGCTCCGCGCCAGCAGTGACCGGGCCGGATCGGCGAGATGTGAACGTTCTGCCACGATGCGCTCCTCGTCTCTGCTGCCTACTGGTAATGCACTTTCCGCCCGGCGACGCGGAACTGAACGAGCGTCAGGCCCAGGAGGATGAAGAAGAGAATGAATGAGACCGCCGCCGCGTAGCCCGTGCTGCCGGGGCGCTGGTAGAAGTTTTTGAAGATGTGCAGCGTGATCGATTCCGTCGTGCCGCTCGGCCCGCCGCTGCCGTTGGAGAGGATGAAGATCGCGTTGAACCCCTGGAATGCGCCGATCGTCGAGACGACGGCGAGGAAGAAGATCGTCGGAGAAAGGAGGGGCAACGTCACGGCGCGCGTCACCTGCCACCCCGACGCACCGTCCAGTCGGGCCGCCTCGTAGAGCTCGCCGGGGATGTTCGAAAGCCCCGCGAGGAAGATCACGGTGTGGAAACCGACCGAGGCCCAGATCGTGAACAGGATGATGCAGGCCAGGGCGACGCTGGGGCCGGCGTAGGCATCGGGGATGCCGTTGAAGAGGGTGATACCGATGCCGTTCGTGGCATGCTTGAGGAGCGGGTTCGCGTCGTTCAGCCACTGCTGCGGGCCGATGCCGAAGCGCTGCAGGACGGCATTCGCGACGCCGACCTGCGGGTTGAAAATCCACGCGAAGACCATCGCCCCCGCGACGACGGGCGTGATGTGCGGCAGGAAGTAGAGTGTGCGCATCAGGTCGCGCCCGCGTAGATTCTGGAAGAGCAGGAGCGCGATCGCGAAACCGAGCAGCATCGTGAGCGGCACCGTGCCGATGACGAAGTAGACCGTGACGAGCAGCGCGTTGCCCACGCCGCCCGGCTGCATCGTGCCGTCGAAGGAGCGCTGCAGCAACTCCTCGTGCACAATGCGCCCGTAATTACCGAAGCCGATGAACTGCTCCGCCTTGACGCCCCAGCGCCACAGGCTCATCCAGAAGCCGAAGAAGATGGGCCAGATATCGAAAAGGAGCAGAAACGCGAGCGCCGGCAGGACATACAGGAAACCAACGAGGCGCGCCGACCGCCCGCCGACGACACGCGACGACACGCGCTCACCGACGCGTATCCGCGGTTGCGTCCGCTGGCGAACGAACGTTCTCTGGACAAGGTCGGCAGGTCGTTCAGCCCTACTCATCGCCACCCCGCTCGTTCTGCACCAGATCGGAGGAACGTGACTTCGGGCGGAACCGGATCCGATCTGCCGCATGCCACCGCACGGTTGGACGCACGTGCACCGTCTCCCTCATCGAATTTCGCCACCTACCGCCAAGGAAATCGCGCCCACTATACCATTGCGGGTTTTCGTGTCAAGTAGGCGATACGCGCGTTTGGTACATTGCATCGATAGTCTCGCGGTAACCATGGAGTGGCTCCCTATGCGGCCGCTACAACACTTCGGCTGGCAAAGGCTGGCGTATGCGCGGCAGGTCCTGTGGTTCCCAGCAGATATTGCAGCGTGGCCGCATCTCTGCCGGTCTCGTCTCGCCGAATCGCGTACAGCGCCCCAGCTGTTGCCCGTCCGTGTTCGTACTGGTCGCCCCCTGCCAATGGCGGCACGCGCCGCAGGTAAGCAACGGAATCCTCGCTGGCTCCGCGCGTGTGACCCGCATCCCTAGAAACCGTCTCAAAACCACAATCCGGTAAGATCACCGACATGAGAGACCTCACCGACGTCCAGTGGGCGATCCTCCAACCGCTCCTCCCTCCCCGCAACCGCACCGGTCGCCCGCGTGCCGACGACCGCCGGACGCTCAACGCCATCTTGTATGTCCTGCGCACCGGCTGTGCCTGGCGCGACCTGCCGGAGAAATATGGCGACGACTCCACCGCCCACCGACGCCTGCAACGCTGGCAGCGGGAAGGTGTCTGGCAACGCATCCACCGCACGCTCCTCGGGATGCTGGAACGCATGAAGCGGATCGACTGGTCTTCGGGACTCCTAGACGGCTCGTTCGTCCCGGCAAAAAAAGGGGGCGATGCCGTCGGTCTGACCGGCAAGGGGAAAGGCAGCCGCCTGATGCTCGCCACCGACGCGAACGGCCTGCCACTGGGGATACTGACCATAAGCGCCGGTGTCGGCGGGGTGCGGATGGCCGAGACGACGCTGGCCACTATCCAAGTGCCGCAGAAGAAGGGGAAGCCGAAATGCCGCCCGCGCCAGTTGATCGCGGACAAGGGCTACGACAGCCGGATGCTACGCCGCTCGCTGCACCGACGCGGCATCCGCCCCTGTATCCCGCCGAAGCGCCGCCCAACGAACTGGAAGCCACGACAAGGCCGTCCGGTCAAGGCGTACACCGAGGAGTACCAGCGGCGCTGGCCGGTGGAGCGGACCTTCGCGTGGCTCGGGCACCAGCGCAGACTCCTGGTGCGGCATGAGCACACGGCGGCGAACTACCATGCCTTCTACACGCTCGCGTGTATCCGCCTCACGCTGACCCCCTTGCTGCGATGAGCGAAGCTTAGGTCTGGCTGTACATCGCGTGCTCCACCGCGCTTTCGGCACCGGATGGCGCGCTCAGCTGGCGACCATGGTACCCGGCCAGGCGGCGATCCTCACTCGGCCGGGTTCGGTGGCACGCGCCCCACCGCCAAGGCGTACCCGCCGTACGTGTGGAAGTCCGGGCTGTTCATCGGGTGCTCGGGATCCCCCGGGTCACGCAGCGCCCGCCAGCGACGACGGTCCTCCTCCGGCAGCGCCGCGCCCTCGGCCAACTCCGCGAACCAGACGTAGATCTCGCCGGTGAGGGTGCGCCCCACCGGTCCCAACGGCGCCCACCGCTCGACCAGCGTCCGGCGCTGCCACACCGCCGCCAGCCCAGCCCGCTCCAGCCAGCGGCGCAGCAAGGGTGACCGCAGCATCCCGTGCATCTGCGGTTCCTCGCGCACGGCCGTGACGAGCCGCCACAACAAGCCCGGGTCGCCGGGGGCGAAATTCTCGATCGTCATGTCCGCCTCTTTGACCGCCACCAGCCCGCCCGGGCGCACCACCCGGCGCATTTCCGCCAGCGCCCGCGCTAGCTCATCGTCTGTGAGGTACTGGGTGGTGTTGGCGCACCAGAGCGCGTCGAAGGTGTCATCGGCGTAGGGCAGCGCGAGCAGGTCGCCGACCCGCGCCTCAGCCGGGCAGACCAATGACCGCTCGGCGACGCGCCGCTGCACGGTCGCGACGTTGTCCGGCGCGAGGTCGAGCGCGGCGATCCGCCCGGCGGGGCCGACCGCCTGCGCGATTAGCGGGAGGAAGCTGCCGCCGCCGCAGCCGGCGTCGAGCACATGCCACCCCGCTTGGACACCGACCGAGCGGAGCATCGCCTCGTACTCGGTCCGCTCGGCCTCGAAGTGCACGTCGAGCCAGTCGGTGCCGGTCATCGTCTGGCCGGTCGATGAGGCGTGGGCGTCGTACCCGCCGGATGCTGCCATCGGATCCCCCTACCGCGAAACCTATCGTCGGATTGTGTTGCCCCGCTGAGAGGTAGCCTACCGAGCGATGTGATCGTCGTCAAGCCTGACCGGGCGCACGCGGGAAACGGGCGCATCGGGTTTTGAGACAGTCTGTAGCTTCCCCTTACGCGACCGACTGTTCGGCTACCTCACCAGTGTCAAAGGCATCGTTGAGAGAATCGCGCTCGTCGTTCGTGAACGGCCGGTTCCCGGATCCGCGATACACGACTGTCCGCACACCGTCCACGACACCGAGACTCGCCAGGAGCGTCAGCACCGCCGCCTCGTGGGCGTTGCCCAAGGCCAACTCAATGCGATCTTCTGCCCTTCCCACGCGAAGTCGCAGTCCACGCAGTGGGAGATGTGATGCGAGCACGAACCGCTCGATCTCCGTGATGCGCCCGACCCCTTTTGCGACCCGCAGCGTAATTGTGCTCGGGAGATGATGCGCGAAGAAACGGTGCTCGAAAAACCGGAGGACAACCTGGATGAGAAGGATTGCGACCATGGTAATCGCCGCTGCCTGGAAGAGTCTGCCGCCGCAGGCGAGACCGACGCCTGCTGCAGACCAGATACTCGCCGCAGTGGTCAGTCCGCTCACCGTGTTCGCGTAGGAGGGTTCGTCGATCTGACGGCGCTCAGGAACACATCGCGCTGAGAGCGCTGTTGCGTACGGTGGTGAGAGCGCGACAGGCAACGCTCACCGTCCCGCCATCCTGCGCGGACCATGGGTAGCGCAAGCGGGCGGTAGAGCAAAAGCGAGCGCAGTGCGAGCAGTGCCTGTCCGATGACGAGGTAATCGCATACGCGCCGGAAGCGTGCCCACGCACTCTCCATCGCCATTCTCTCTCCTGATCGAGATTGTCTCAGAAAGGGCCGAGCCTGTTGATAAATGCCGACTGCGGGCTGTAGCATCCGCCTTCGATCCAAATTGAAGGGAGGTGCGCCATGCTCGGTCCAGCGAAGGCCCGCGATCTCGACCGCCCGGTCTTGGTCGCCATCGAGTCGTATGTCCCGAACGATCGCCTCTAGCGGCATCGGCATCGCGTCCTCGACCTCTCCTTCGTCCGCGATCTCGTTGCTGACCGCTACGCGGCGGGCGGTCGCCCGTCCATCGATCCCGAGGTCTTCTTCCGGCTGCACCTGCTCATGTTCTTCGAGGGGATCCGCTCCGAGCACAGGCTGATCAAGCAGGCCGGGTACAACCTGGCGATGCGATGGTACGCGGGTTACAACCTCGATGAGCCGCTGCCCGATCACTCCAGTCCGAGCAAAATCCGTACTCGTCTGGGCTTGCCGGTCTTCCGTCGCTTCTTCGAGGTGATCACCGAGCAGTGCATCAAAGCGGGCCTCATCCGGGGCGAAGAGCTGATCTTCGATGCGACGAATATTGCCCAGAGGGCACCCGGCGCCAATGCCTCGATGGACTCGCTCATCCCGCGTCTGCGCCTGCTCACTGAGGAGCATCTGGCGCAGCTCGAACCACCGGAGCCGTCGGCGACGCTGTGGGCCAGCAACGATGCCCGCTGGGACCTGCTGGAAGAATGTCGGCTCGATCCCAACCGGCCCGCGTCGGATGGCTACGAACGGAAGAGCGACCGGCAGGTGAGCACCACTGATCCCGACGCCGTCGCGATGAGGAGCCGCAGCGAACATTCGGCGCTCGGCTACCACGACCACTACGTGATCGACGGCGGTAAGGCGCGCATCATCCTCAACGCGCTGGTGACGCCCGCCGATGTCATGGAAAACACCCCGATGCTCCCGCTCTTGCGTTGGGCGATCTTCCGCTGGCGGGTCAAACCGCAACGGGTGATCGGCGACACCACCTATGGGACCGCAGAGAACAGCCGGGCGCGCGAGCAGAGCGGGATACGCGCCGCTGTCCCGCTCCCCGATTGGGACCAGCGCACGCCCTATTACGATCCGTCCCTGTTTACCTCCGCTGCGGAGCGGGACGTCTCTCACTGCCCGCAAGGCGCGACGCGGCGACGACGAACGGCCAACCACACGACGCGCACGATCGGGCCGATGCGGCGGTCTGTGCAACGCCTGTCCGATGAAGGCGGCCTGCAGGCCGGGGGTGCATGGACGGGGGATTGCCCGCTCATTCGACGCTGACTACTTGGAACGGGTGCGCGGGTAGCACGCACTCAAGGACGACCAGAAGGCGATGCGCAAGCGGCAGGTGGGGATCGAGCCAGGCGCCCCCTGGGCAGATTCGGGGAAGCGAAGCAGTGGCACGGGAGGCGGCAGTTCCGGTTACGGGGACTGAAGAAGGCGAACAGGGAAGGATTGTTGATTGCGGCGGGCCAGACGCTGAAACGACTGATGAGCGCAACGGGCTGGGGACGACGGCCGTGGCCGGATGGGGTAACGAGTTCCGCCGTCCTGCTGTGCCAAACCTGCTTCGCACCGCAGTAACGCACGATCTCCCGGCGGGTTTCGGGATGATCACCGACAATTGCTGACGATGCACGATGCGAACACCACGCCGGGCAAGGCGATTTTCAACAAGCAGACGCTTTCTGTATCACAATGCTTCCTTCAATAACGCCTGGCAATTTCGCCCCGATCGGACAGCATAGTTGCGCGGCAGACTGGACGCAGGTGTGACGGGTTATAATCATTCCCGTCTTTTTTGTCGCGTTGAAAGGGGTGTCTCGGGTGGCGTAGTCGGCGGCGCTACCTCAGCCGTCCCTCGTCGGGTGAAAACGCCAACTCACTACAACGTAGGAGCGGCTCGCCGCAGTCGCGGGACAGGGCGACCTCGTACGCATCGGTGGGGAGGCGGGCCGATGACCCTGGCCGCGCCACCCACATGATTGGCCCTGCCGCCATCCCCGCCTTCGTTCGACACCCGGCCCGCCCTGCTTTTGCCGGAGCGCTACGCACCGCCTCGGTCACGGTGAGACCTGATCCATCGCTCCCGCCCGGTCCGCGATCCGGCGCTGCCGCAACCAGAACCAGGCAACGACGACCAGGAACACGACAACGCCCACCACCTGCTCGGGCTCCTCGCCCGCCCAGTCGGCGAATGACGCCCAGAGGCACCGCAGCGCACTGCCCGCGAAGTAGTAGAACGCCGCCCAGATGATCGCAGCGAGGGCGGTGCTCGGCATGAAGACGCGGTAGGGCACGCCGGACAGGCCCGCCATCACGCTGGTCGGGGTGCGCAGCCCCGGGATCAGCCGCCCGAGCACGATCGCCGCCGCCCCCGCTCGAGGAATCAGGCCTGGATGCGCGCGACCCGATCGGGATGCAGGTGCAGGACCCGTTGCAGCTTCCCCACTATGCCGGGACCGCCCCGGCGGGCGAGGAGGTAGAGTGCCGAGGAACCGAGCGCCACGGCGAGCGAGACCGTCGCGATCACCAGCACGGCGCGGGCGGGCGAATGGCCAGCCCATTCGCCGACGAAGGCGATCAGCGTGTCTCCGGGCAGGGGGAGGGGGACGCCCATCTCCTCGACGAGGATGACGCCAAAGAGCACGGGGAACTCGTGGGCGACGAAGAGCGCGAGCAGCAGATGCTGGAGGTGCCTGAAGAGGTGCATGGGACTCCCATCCGGTCGTGCGTCTAATCCAGACCCTGATTACTGCGGAAGATGAAATCCGCATGAACGGGCCACATTCTCCCATCACCGATGGCCGTCGCGGAGCCGTCGCCACCCTGGAGCACGTCAAGTGTGCGTGCGAGCGCGCCTTGGGCCATCTACCGATCTCGTGCGTCGCGGGGTAGGGGCCGCTCATCTCTCGGGGGATCGCGGCGAGCCGTGGTATAGGTCCAGCCCTCGAGAGACTGCGGCGAGCAGCGCCACCCATGCGGCGCCGAGCAGGAACCCACCGAGCACATCGGTCGGATAATGCACCCCGAGGACGACCCGGCTTGCGCCGACGGAGGCGACAGAGAACGCCAGCACCAATGTCCATGCCACCTTCATCTCATGGTGCCAGGGCAGATACCAGAGGATGAATCCCAAGGCCAAGGCGAGGCAGGTGGCATTCAGCGTATGGCCGCTGGGGAAGCTGTAGCCGGTGGCGGACGTGCGGAAAAACGCGGTCGGGCGCGACCGACCGACGAGGTGTTTCGTCAATGGCGAGAGCAGGACAGCGCCGACAACCGCGGCGATGAGCAGCACGATCTCGGCCCAGCATCCATTCCTCCCGAGTGAGGCGCCGACGATGGCCGTGACGACGGCGACGAGGGGAGCCGTGCCGAATAGCGAAACGGTCTCCGACAAGGTGAGCGGCCACGACCGCGTCATATCGGCGACGCGGCCGACGAGTTGCTGGTCGGCATAGGTCGTACCCGGTTCGCGCACCTCCAGCCCGAGATGCGCGAACCCGGTCGCCACGCCGAGGCTCAGGGCGCACAGGAAGAGCAACGGGAGCCCTTCCCGCATCGAAATACGTTGCCGAACCATCGCAGGACCCTCCCTATCTACACCGTGGGCAGCTTGCCGTGCGATTGCCGCCTGCCTCGCACGAAGAAGAGGACGAGGAGGATCGCGACAATAACGGCGATCGGGTAGTCGAAGGGGCGCATCGCGTTGCGCAGATGCGCCCAGTTCGCGCCCGTGTAGTATCCGCCCGTCGCGAGCGCGGCGCACCAGAGAAAAGAGCCGAGGAAGGTGTAGATGATGAAGCGGAGGAAGTTCATCCGCGCGATGCCCGCAGGCACCGAGATGAAGGTGCGGACGACCGGCAGAAGCCGCGAGAAGAACGCGGTCGCCTCCCCCTTCTCCGCGAACCATTTGTCCGCCAGTTCGATGTGGTGTGCCGAGATCAGGACATACTTGCCGAACTTGAGCAGCAGCGGTCGCCCGCCCATCGCGCCGATCCAGTACGTGATGGCGGAACCGGCGACGCAGCCGGTCGCGCCGACGAGTCCCGCGATCAAGACGAACCAGACCGGGTGCCCCTTGTCCTGGATGAGCAGCCATCCCGCGAGCGGCATGATCACCTCGCTCGGCATCGGGATCGCGGCACTCTCGATCGCCATCGCGATCAGCACGCCGAGCCACCCCACGCTGCCGTACAGGCTCCGGCAAAAATCGATGATCGCGTTCTCGAGATCCCGTGGCAATCGCTACTCCTCTCTCACGTCAGTCATCACGTCGGGCAAAGGGCATTGCGTCCGAACGGCTCAGGTGCTGCGCAACACTTCAATGACCGAGCGGCGTGCCGCGCGCTGTGCGCTCATGACCGCCGCGATGGTCGAGACGACGGCCGCGATCACGAGTGCAACGATGTAGGTCACCGGCACCGCGAGCGCTTCCGGCGGGGGATCGAAGACGCCAGTTAGCACCGTGACGAGCATCGCGGCCACCGCGAAACCGGTTGCCACCCCCACGACCGCGCCGCTGATGAGGATGAGCAGCCCCTCGCCCCACACAAACGCACCCGTCTGTCCCGGCGTCGCACCGAGCGCGACGAGGACGGCGTAGCTGCGCCGCCGTTCCGCCATGCCGAGCGCCATCACCAGGCCGGTTGCCCCGGCGATGAGCAGCACCGCGAACGCCAGCTCGAGTCGCGTGAGGCTGCGCAGATTCACCGCAGTCAGGCTCGAGCTGATCGTCCGCCGCGTCGCGCCGATGTCGGAAACGGTGGCGCCGGGGAGAGAACCGACCGCCGCCCGCACCCGGGATGCCAGCGCCGCCGGGTCCCCGTCCGTCCGTAGCAGCACGATCTCCGCTGCGGGCGTACCCGTCTGTCGCGCGACATAGCCCGCGTTGGCGATGAGGAAGGAATCCTTCGGGGCCGTGGGGAACTCCCGGACGATGCCGATGAAGTGGAATGGGACAACGCGGTACTGCTGGTCCGCCGCGCTCTGCAGGCGCAGATTGATCGGGTCGCCCGGGGCCAGGCGGAAGTCGTTCGCCGTCTCGGCGGCGACGAGCACGCCGTCGGGTTGGGCGGCCAGCGCCGCGAGCGTAGTTTGCGCGTCGTGATTGGCGAAGTAGGCGTCCGCGACCTGTGTCGCCTGGCTGATCGTCGCGGGGTTGATGCCGTAGAGGTCCTGGAGATCGTTGCCGACGTAGGCAAAACGATGCTGCATCGGCTGGATCCCGGCGACGCCGGGGAGACCCCGCAACGACGCGAGCAGATCGCCGGGCGGCGCGGCGGTCGTGCCGGTAACCGTCACGTCCGCGCCGTTGGTCAATTGCGCATCAACGCGCGATTGGGCGTTGTATGTCGTGTTGAAGACTGCCGTGGCGACAGCGAACGCGAAGGCGAGCGCCACGAGGGCAACACCATGCGTCACGAGCGCATGCTGGCGCCCAAGCGACGCAGCGACGACATCGGCAAGGTTGCGGGCGACGGGGCGCAGCAGCCCGGCGACGAACCGTCGGCCACGCCGCAGGCCATGGGACCAGAGCCGCATGGTCAGCAGTCCGACGCCAATCCACAGGCAGATGGGCGCGATGAACGTCTGATATGCGACGGCGGTCTGGCTGACACCCTCGGGCGCGAGCACGACCTGATAGCCGGAGCTCGCCGACTGCCAGAAGGCGATGGCGGAGGTGGCTAAGAGGAGCACGTCGAGGTACATCCGCTGCCAGAGCGGCCGCTGTCCCCGTCCCACCACCGCTCGCGCCCCCGCCACAGTCGCGCGCCGCGCCTCGACCCAGGCAGGAGCGATGACCGCGACGAGGGCGAGCATGAGCCCGACTGCTGCGGCCACGCCCAGCCAGGAGCGTGTTTGCCCATCGCCCACGATACTCATCGGCGCGATCGCCCTGCCGACAGCCACGGCGAGGACGATCCCCAGCAGCACGCCGCCGATGCCGACGATCACCGCCTCCAAGCTTTCCAGACGCAGGACCTGCGGGAGCGATGCGCCGCGCGTGCGCAGCAGCGCCTGCTCCTGGCGGCGACGTTGCGCGCCCGAGGCCGTCACCGCAACCGTGAGCAGCATGGCGAGGATGACGCCCGGCAGCCCGAGGAAGAGGAAGAGCACGCGCGCGTAAAGCGCGTCCGCCCGCACACCGCCAAGCCGGGCCGCGAGGTTGTCGCCCACGATGCCGCTCCCCGCGATCCGCGCCTCGACGTTGTGCGCCAGCTGCTGGACATGGACGTATGCGGCGCCGGGGTCTGCGGGCAGTTGGTGCGCGAGCCGGACGTGCAGTTGCGTCCGCACCGAGTCCGGCCGCACGACCGCTTGCGGGTCGAAGAATTGATGCCACTGCGCCGCCGGGAGCAGCAGCACATTGTCCGGTGGCGCTTGCGGCGCCGCGCCCGCCGGCACGCCGATCACCTGAAAGAGCGAGTCTGCGTTCGGGAGATCGACGACACCGGCGACCGCCACTGCAGTCGCCGACAGACCCATGCGCTCGATAGTCACGGTGTCGCCGACGCGCACATGCAGGTTGGCGGCGGTCTGCTGCGCGACGAGGACGCCACCCAGCGAGCCGGTCAGCAGGCGCAACTCCTTCGGGAACGCGCGCGGGTACTGGTCGCTGATCCCGAGCACCTTTCCCGCCCCGGTCGTCTGCACCGTGCCGCCGGTCGTCGCGGAGAGGCCGGGGACCGTGGCGTAGCCGACCGCCTCGAGCGCGGTGTACGGGCTCGCCGCCGCGACGGCATTGACGACCGCCGTCGCGTCCGCGCCGGGCACGAGTTGGATCTGCCAGTCGACCGGCACGTCCGTGATGGCGCGCTGCGTCATCGCGGCGGCGCTCGACGCGACGAAGGCGCCGATGGACGCGAGCAGCGCGACGCAGGTCGCCACCCCGAGGATCGCGCCGAGGAGGCGCCCGCGCCGGTGTCTGAGCAGACCCCTAAGCCACAGCAGTGTGAGCATCCATCATCCCCAATCGTCCGTGCTGCATGTGCCAGCATGTGCGCATCCGCTCGCTGACGCGCGCGTCGTGTGTGGCGACGACGAGGGCCGTGTCGGTGCCCTCCAGTGTGGAAAGCAGCGTCTGGATGAGCTGATCGGCGGTGGCGTGATCGAGTTGTCCCGTCGGTTCGTCCGCCAGGATGAGCCGGGGGCTGTAGGCGAGGGCGCGCGCGACGCCGACCCGCTGCACCTGCCCGCCGGAGAGTTCCTCGGGGAGATTGTCGGCAATCCCGGCGAGTGCGATCCGCTCCAGTGCGTGCAATGCGGCCTCCCGCGCCTCGCTCGGCGACACCTGCCCCAGGATGAGCGGGAGCGCGACGTTCTCGAGGGCGGTGAGCGACGGGAGGAGGCTCGGCACCTGGAAAACGAAGGCAATCTTCCGGGGACGTAGGGTTTCGCGCGGGCCGAGTGCGGGCCAGGTGATCGCGCCCTTGGTCGGCCGATCGAGGCCACCCATGAGATGCAACAGGGTGGACTTCCCGCTGCCGGACGGCCCCATGATGGCGATGCGATCGCCCGCCATCACCGTGCAGGTGGCGGACGCGAGCGCCACGGTGGAGAGGCCGCCGACCGCATAGCACCGCCCGATATCGCAGGCGCTGACGAGCGTCTCATGCATCGAGGACCCTCCCATCCCGCAGCTGCACGATCCGGTCGGCATGCGCCGCGAGCGCCTCGCTGTGGGTAACGATGAGCGTTGAAGCGCCCGTGTCGCGGCGGAGCGCCAGGAGCCGCAGGATCTCCGCCTCCGTCTCGGCGTCCACCTCGCCCGTCGGCTCGTCGGCGAGGAGCACCGGGGGCGAGACCGCGAGCGCGACTGCCAGGCCGGCGCGCGCCTCCTCTCCGCCCGAGAGTTGCGTGGGCAGGGCGTGGCGGCAGTGTCCCAGACCGACGGCGGAGAGGAGTTCGCCCACCCGCCGCTCGTCAACGTGCCGGGCGAGGTGCATCGGCAGCCGAACATTCTCCGCGACCGAGAGATGCGGGATGAGGTTGCCGGACTGGAGGAGGATGCCGATATGGGTGGCGCGCAGCGCGGCGCGTTCGGGCTCCGGGCGGCGTGTGAGGCGTCGGCCTATCAGCTCCACATGGCCGCCGTCCGGCTCGTCAAGGCCCGCGAGGCAGGCGAGCAGGGTGGACTTGCCGCTGCCCGACGGCCCCATGACGGCCACCGTTTCGCCCGCATCCAGCCGCATGCTCACGCCGCGCAGCGCCAGCGTCTCCTCCTCGCCCGCGTGGTAGAAGCGGTAGAGGTCGCATGCCTCCAGGACGGGCGTCATGCGGCCCACCGGAAGCTCTTGACGATCTGCTGCCACTGATCCACGTTGTCCGCCCCCTGGGGCGCCCAGAGCGAGAGCGACACCTGCGTACCGTTCTTGAAGAAGAGGTAGCGCTCGTTCTCCAGGCGGACCTGCTTGCCGGTCACCGGATTGGGATCCGAGTTCGCCGTGTAGGTCAGCCGGATCGCCGGGCCGACGGGCAGCGTTAGCTGCTCGACCTGCACGATCTGAACCGCTTTCCCCGACTGCTCCAGCACGGGAACGACGGTGGCCTGGACGCTCTGGGGCGTGGGTGCCGACGGCACGGTCGTCGCGTCCACCGCGATGCCATTGAACTTATCCGTGAACGTCACCCCGACGCCCGTCGCCGTCCGCGCCCATCCCTCCGGCACCTGGAGAGTGTAGCCACCGGAGGGGGACGTGTAAGGGACAAAGACTTGATTGTCCGGAATGTCGCCCGCAGGATTCTGCTCCGGGACGAGCGCCGCCTCGGTACCGCCGCCCGCTATCGACGACCCCGCCGCAGTAGTCGGTGATTGGGGCGCGGGAGCCGCCTGCGTCGCGCCCGTACCGCCACAGCCACTAAGGAGGGACACAATGAGGAGGGTCCCCATCGTTGCGGCACCGCCCGGCATCAGTTTTCGTCTCATCGCCTCACCTTACTTCCGCAGTCAGATACCTCGTCCCCTGCATTGCACCACCGCTCCATGAAAACGAGATGAAGTGCATGGGAGCGTCGTTCGTTTATGCTTCTGGTTAGTCGGCAAGACCCGCACTTCATTCGTTGTTGGGGCGAACATATCGCCTTGCACGAGCCCGTTCGACTCCACCATCCGGCTACACCGCGCATCGATTCGTGTGCGCGCGGGTCATCCATGGCGACGCATCCTCCCTCGCTGTACGTGTCCCGGCCGTGAATGACTGCGGAGGGGCAAGCATGCTTGCCCCTCCGCAGATCTCAAAACGATGGTAAAGGACGGCCCGGTGTCTCTAGTCGCCGGTCTCTCCAGTTCCCGGTACATCGGGGCCGTCGGGGCCATCGCTCTCGACCGTGATCACCTGGCCGCTGTTGCCATCAACCTTGACGTCCTGGGCCTTGCCGCCCGCGTCCGTCAATTCCACACCCCAGACGGGGGTGCCATTCTCGTCTTGCAATTCGACCTGCGTGACCGTCCCGCCCGGGAACTTCGCCAGCGCGGCCGCTTTCGCCTGATCAGCGGTCGTCTTGACCTTCGACGGGTCGATCGGCACGTCCGCAGATTCCGCCGTGCCCGGCTGCTCGGTGGCGATTGCCGTGGCAGGGGCCGGGGATGTCGCCGCGTAGACCGCGACGCCGCCGATGGTGCCGAGCATGAGCGTCAAGCCACCGAGACCTGCCGCCAGTTTCGTTCGATTGATCATGTCGATACATCCTTTGCGTCCGGGTCGCATTTCGTATGCGACCAATGAATAACCCGAGTGGACAATCGGTCGACCTGCAGATCATCGGCGCCGCCGCGACGACGGCCCCGCGCGTCATCCACTGGGGCGAGCATAGGGCATCAACCTAAAATCGCCATGAAATCCGCCATGATCATCCCGCTCAGGTCTTCCGGCCGATTATCCAGCGGGCATAGCCGACACGCAGAGCGATCAACGCGGCCAGCCAGGCGGCGCCGAGCAACACGCCCCCGAGGACGTCGGTCGGATAATGGACACCGCAGACGAGCCTGCTCATACCAGCCTCGCAAACGGCGACCGCGAGGAGGAGCGTCCCGCCAACCTTGATGCTTCGCCCTCGCGCGCCGCGCCAGAGGAGGAACGCGAGCGTGAGGCAGGTCGCGCTCAGTGTGTGGCCGCTCGTGTCGATGTAGCCGCTCTCGGGCACGCGGAAGAATCCGACGGGGCGGGTGCGGCCGACGACGTGCTTTAGGGCGACGGTGAGGGTCGCTGAGCCGCCGATCGCTGCGGCGATGAAGATCGCGTCGAGCCAGCGGCGACGCCACAGGAACCAGAGCGTGAGGCCGAGCGCGACCCCGCCAATAGCGAGTTCGGACCCGAATTCTCCGCTACCGCGACCGGCCACGACGCGGTGGCGCGGTCAACGGCGCGCAGGAGAGTCTGGTCTGTGGCAATCGTCTCCGATTCGCGTACCTCGCCGCCGAGATGCGCGAAGAGGGCGCCCAGCACGAGGCTGGCGACGCACAGCGCCACCAGCGGGAGCGTCAGCAGCGGGCGCAACGGCGCGAGACGCGGGTAATTGACAATAGCAAGGGGAGTGCGGCGAACGGTCATGATTCCTCCTGGGCGGCGATCGCGCCCGCCGGATGATCCGGGACTGGGCCGACAGCATCGGCCGCCAGCGGCAACGTGACGACGAAGGTGCTCCCCTCGCCCACGACGCTCTCGACGGTGATAGCGCCCTTGTGCCGCCGCGCGATGGACTGGGCGATGGCGAGCCCCAATCCCGTCCCGCCTGCCGCGCGATTCCGCCCGCTATCCGCCCGATAGAAGCGGTCGAAGAGGTGTGGCAGCGCCGCAGCGCCGATGCCCACGCCCGTGTCGGCCACGGTCACGCGGGCGGACGAGCCCGTGGCGCGCACGGCCACGGTAACCGTGCCCCGCTCCGGCGTGTACCGGATCGCGTTCTCAACGAGGTTGCGGATCAGGCGTTCTAGATCGCCCTCGCCACCGTGCACGGTGGCGGGGCGCGGCGCGGTGAGGATGAGCGTCTGGGAGCGCGCTGCGGCGAGGGGGATCAGGTGTTCGCATGACCGTTTCGCCACCGATGCGAGATCGACCATATCGGCGGGGGGGGGCGCGGGGCCGTCATCGCGGGCGAGGGTGAGGAGATCCGCCGTGAGCTGCTGGAGATACGCGACCTGCTCCCGCACCTCGGCGAGCGTCGCCCGGTACTCCTGCGGGGTGCGCTCCCGGCGCAGCGTCACGTCGAGTTCGCCCCGCATGATCGTCAGAGGCGTGCGGAGTTCGTGGGAGGCGTCCGCCGTGAACTGGCGCTGCCGCGCGAACGCCGCCTCCAGCCGCCCGATCAGGGCGTTCAGGGTGCGGGCAAGCCGCCCGATCTCGTCGCGCGTCGGCGGTTCGGGCAGCCGCTCGTGGAGCCCGGAGGCCTCGATGGCGTGCGCGGCCCGGGTCATCCGGTCCACGGGCGCGAGGGCGCGCCGAGCCAGGAACAGCCCGCCGCCGCTGGCAATCAGCAACATCACGGGGACCAAGGTAGCGAGGATCGCGAACAGCGTCGCGATCGTGTCGCGGATGTCGTCCTCGGAGAGACCGAGCTGCAGCACGCCGTGGTTCGGCGGTGGGAGCGGCATCGTTAGCACGCGCAGGTGCGTTTCCCCCACCACGATCGAGCGGACCGTCGCGACGCCCCGCCCCGCCGTCGCAACATCATCCGGGAGCGATGGCATTGCGTCCAAGCCCGTTGTATCGTTGCTGATGAGAACTTCTGCGCCATCGTACAAGCGGGTGAAGTGCTCGCCCTGGTTCCGGTCGACCGGCAGCCGCGCGGGGTCGAGCGCGAGTTGCCCGTTCTCGTTCGTGACCGTCCCGATCAGCAGATCCGCGCGGGTGCGGAGCGCGTCGTCGAGGTTGTCGCGCAAGGTCGTGTTGAGGCGCGCATAGAGGACGCCGCTGAAGGCGAGCAGGATGACCGCGAGGAGCACGACGTACCAGAGGGTCAGCCGCAGCCGCAGCGACTGCCACAGGAGGTGCGTCGTCAATGGCCGCACTTACCCATCGTCCCCGCGAGCGAGCCGGTAGCCGACGCCGCGCACGGTGTGGATCAGCTTGATCGGGTGCGGCTCGTCGAGTTTGCGCCGCAGCGTGCGGATGTGCACGTCGATGACGTTGCTGTCGCGGTCGAACTCGTAGTCCCAGACGTGCTCGCCGATCATGTCCCGGGTGAGGACGCGGCTCGCGTTGCGCAGCAGATATTCGAGGATCTGGTACTCCTTGTTCGCGAGCGGGATCGCCACACCGGCCCGTGTCACCACATGCGTCGCCGGATCGAGCGCCAGGTCGTCGACCTGCAGGACGGGCGGCTGGCTCGCCGGCTCGCGGCGCAGCAGGGCGCGGATGCGGGCGAGCAGTTCGCCGAAGGCGAAGGGTTTGACGAGGTAGTCGTCCGCGCCCGCGTCGAGCCCTTGGATCCGATCCTCGATCGCGTCGCGGGCCGTCAGCATCAGGATGGGGATGCGCGCGCCCCGCTCGCGCAGCGCGCGGCACACCGCGATGCCGGAGCGCTTGGGCAGCAGCACATCGAGGACGATGAGATCGTAGGGCGCGACGGCGTACCAGTCGAGCGCCTCGTCGCCGTCGTAGGCGAGGTCGACCGCGTAGCCCTCCTCCACCAGCCCGCGCCGGAGGAAGGCGGCGATCTTATGTTCGTCCTCGACCACGAGGATGCGCATCCCATTTCCCTCCGCGTGCCCGCAGGATCGTCGTATAAGATGAAATCGCGATGAATTCAGCGGCGAAGTGACCCTCCATACGGGCAGAGATATTACCCTATGACGGGTATGCGTCGTGGCGCGATCAACCGGGGGGTTGATCAGGGGAATCAGCTATGAGCGGCTGTCCGCAGGATGTCACCGGCTTCATCTCGCCTTCATCTCCACGATGTACGATGCGGGGCCGCCATCGGCAGAGATGGCGCTGATGGCGCGATATACCGAGGAGTAGCCGATGTCCCCGCACGACCCCGAACCTACCGACGCACCTATCGGGCGTTCTCCGCGTGTCGCCGCTGCGGGACAGTTCGAGGTATCGACGAACCGCGACCGAGACGATGCCGCCGCATTCGGTCGCCGACTCCTGAATAAAGTGCCGGAGATCACCCTCTACTTCTGGATCATCAAGGTGCTGTGCACCACGGTCGGCGAGACCGCCGCCGACTTCCTCAAGTCGAACCTGAATCTGGGCCTGACCGGCACGACCTTTGTCGTGGGCGTGCTGCTCGTCGTCGCGCTCTTCTTCCAGTTCCGCTCCCGCCGGTACGTGCCGGGCATCTACTGGCTCGCGGTCGTCCTGCTCAGCGTCGTCGGCACGCTGATCACCGACAACCTGACGGACAACTTCGGCGTCCCGCTGGAGGCGACCGCCATCGCCTTCGCCGTCGCATTGGCGGCGACCTTCACGGCGTGGTACGCGAGCGAGAAGACCCTCTCCATCCACACGATCCGCACGACGCGGCGGGAGGCATTCTACTGGCTCGCCATCCTGTTCACCTTCGCCCTGGGCACCGCGACGGGCGACCTCGCGGCGGAGACGCTCAAGCTCGGCTACCTGGTATCGGCGCTCGCCTTCGTCGCCTTGATCGCGGCCGTGGCCGTCGCCAACCTGCGCTTCGGGTTGAACGCGATCCTGGCCTTCTGGATCGCGTACGTGCTGACTCGCCCGCTCGGCGCCTCGCTGGGGGACTTCCTCTCGCAAGATCGCGACGCGGGCGGCCTGGGGCTGGGGTCGGTCATCACGACTGCGCTCTTCCTGTTGGCGATCCTCGCCACCGTCATCTACCTGACGATCACGAAGAAAGACACAGCCACTGCCGAGGTACCCGCGTGATCGGGTGACGGGAGCGGGCGGCCATCCGCTGCCCCGGGGTTCGATCCGCAGGGTCCGTCGCTACATCTCATGCTCGCATGCTCTTACAGTTACAGTCCGACGATCATCTCGAAAAGGGCCGAGGCTGGTCTGAAACCTCCTACGCTGCACGAGGCGCCAGCGAGACCGTATAGGGGTGGATTGACGGGTAGTACCCCACTAAACCGTGGTCAGGCAGCATGGGCCACCTCCCGCAGCCAGTTGGGTGGTCGTCCTCGTCGTTTGACGGTGGGTACCGGCACCGGGACGGTCAGCAGTTCGTGCATCGTCCAG
>JAABUS010002835.1_pt1 | contig 30665 bp, 29 predicted proteins | sample 5560161 | NCBI WGS metagenome assembly JAABUS01 (sample SAMN10711885, study PRJNA513376) | rock metagenome | isolation source: Antarctica rocks | place: Antarctica: Victoria Land, Trio Nunatak nord | collected 2016-01-04
ATCTATTTCTTGCTTTCTAAATTCTTCTATTTTTTTCGTTTTCTTTGAAATAGTAAAAATATACCGGAAAGCTATATTGGTATCGATATTCGATTATTGCATTGAAATAACTTGGATTAAGCGAATCGTTAAAGTTTATACAACTATTCATTGATTTTATTTATTTGCTAGTTTATTTTAATCATATCTTGATTAGAAAACTTTAAAAAAGACTATTAATTATTTAATCTTATTAATTTTAAGCTTTGATAGCATACTAATAATTTACTTTCTATCATCTCAGAAGTCTGAGGGTTAAATGTTATAATTGTTTAAAAAGTTATAAACTCATTTGTGAATACAAAAAGATTGTATATATTGATGGACTATATATTTTTTAGAAATTGAAATATGTATGATTGATTGGAAAAATAATAGTTAGATAACCAATAGACATACTTACTGATCCAACATTTTAAGCTTAGTAGAATTTCCCCCACTTTTTGCATCCGATATTCTGTTATTTATTTATGTAACTCCTTTTAACTTGATATCATGAAAAAGAGATCTAACTCCCATTTAAGGCAACATGTATCCGGCTTTTTGAAATTTTGTTTATCCTTTTTCTTTTTGGCGACTGCTTATTCCCCGATTTTAGCTCAACCCGCTTTAAATATTAAAGTAAATTTTCAGGATTCTGCAACGATACCTCCAACAGGTTGGCTCAGAGACTTTGGACAGCCGTACGGCTCACGTACCTCTTCTTATCAAGGCAGCGGAAATATTTATGGATGGATTAATAGGTCGGATAAAACGCCTCTTAATCTTACTAAAAACGGAAAAAAAAGAAGTTCACCTTCCGATATTTTGCTGGCTACTTTAATGCATATGCAGGCAAATAATCTAACGTCTACATTTAACGGTACCCGTATTGAAGGTATTTGGCAGGCCGCTACTGTCAATGGAAAATATGATGTCACCGTCTCAGCAGGTGATGGTATGTATGTTGATAGTAAACATACTATAAATGTGGAAGGTGTAAGTGCCATAACAGCCTTTGTACCTACCTCAACGCAAAAGTTTAAATCTGCAACCGTAACTGTATCTGTATCTGATGGTTTTTTGACTATTGATGCCATTGGAGGTACTAATACCAAAATAAATTCAGTTATTATTAAGCCAAGACCGTCAGTAGTATCTGTAAATCCTGCTAATGGAGCCACCAATGTTAGTGAGAACACATCTATATCTACCAATGTTTTGATACTGCCTAATGGTGCCATTAATAACACTACCATTACCTCAAACTCTGTATATCTGACTGAAAATGCTACAGGCTTCTTAGTGCCTGCACATTCTAATGGTACTGGCGGAGGAGATGCCATTACACTAGTACCGGATTCACTTTTAAAATTAAACACTACCTATAAATTTAATATCACCTCCGCAGTTAAGGATGTGTCAGGAGCTTCATTTATCCCGTATTCCGGCACGTTCACTACATCATCAACTCCTATCGTTATTAATAGTGCAATCAAATTTGATAAAATCCGTTTGTCAAATACTGCAGGAAGACATACGAGCCTTACTATAGGGCCGGATGGTAAACTCTATGCAATAACTGATGACGGGACCATTAAAAGGTTTTCAATAAATGCAGACGGTACCTTAGGAACTCCAACATTAATAACTTCTTTACAGTCTGCAAATGGAGGTGCAAAAAGGCTGGCTGTCGGTTTTGCTTTTGACCCTTCAGCAACTGCTGCCAATCTCATTGCCTGGGTTACACATACCTATTACTCACTTACAAATGCGCCTGATTGGCAAGGTAAGCTTACCAAAATGAGTGGAAGTAGTTTGCAAAACGTTCAGGATGTATTAATTAATTTACCAAGATCAGTCGCAGATCACGTTACCAGTAGCATAGCCTTCGGTCCTGATGGAGCCTTATATTTTACCCAGGGCAGTACTTCTGCCATGGGGGAGGCAGACCGGACATGGGGATACAGAAATGAACATTTGCTTTCAGCGGCCGTTTTAAGGTTAGATGTTTCAAAACTTGGTACTCTTCCGCTAAATGTAAAAACATCTGATGGTGGTGGTACTTACAATCCTTATGCTGCCAATGCGCCCTTAACGATTTATGCTTCAGGTGTCCGGAATGCTTATGACCTCGTTTGGCACAGTAACGGCAGCCTTTATGCGCCAACTAATGGATCCGCTGCAGGCGGAAATACTCCTGCATCTGTAAATGGTACATTAAGGCCGGATGGTACAACTTACAATGGCCCTTCAGTTGCTGCCCTAACTAATGTTCAGCAAACCCAAAAAGACTGGCTTTTCAGAATAGTAAAGGGAGGTTATTATGGTCATCCAAATGCAACAAGAGGAGAGTATGTTATGAATGGCGGAAATCCTACATCAGGAACAGACCGGGCAGAAGTACTTGCTTACCCTGCAGGGACTTTGCCTGACATTAACTGGCGCGGTTGTTCTTTCGATTTTCTAAACAATGCCTCTCCCAACGGAGCTATTGAATATAAAAGCAGTACTTTAAACGGTGCATTAAAAGGGAAACTGCTGGTAGTAAGGTTCAGCCAGCATGATGATATTATCGTCCTTACGCCCGGTACATCAAAAGATATTGTAAGTTCTATTGAAGGAAGTTCAATTGCAGGATTTTCAGGTTTTATTGATCCTTTGGATCTTACGGAAGATGTTAAGAACGGTAATATTTATGTTTCAGAATACGATCGTAATGGTGATAGCGGCCGGATCACTCTGCTTAAACCTCATGCAAGTACTACTAACACTACTGCACAAAAAATAAATAAAGCAGAATTTATTCCTGTAAGTAATCCGTTCAAACACCTTCCATCTTGTGATGATACTATAACTGTTATGATTCCGGTAAGAAACACAGAGCTTTCAATAACTACCGATAATAATTTTGAAAAACCAAGAGTTAATCCAAATCCAATACAAAGGAGATTCAATATAGAATTTCCAAAAAATTACGAAGGAGAGTTTACCATACAAATTATAGATCCGTTAGGTAAAGTATATGAGGTCGGTAAAAAGAGATTAAAAGCCGGAGGATCAGTTATGCCAGTGAATATTTCAAATTTTTCCTTCAAGTCAGGTATTTATTTTCTTAAGATAGAATCAAACACAAAAACTGACGTAATTAAATTGGTAATACAATAAAACAATATTCAAATTATTTTTAGATCAATTTTTTATTCGTGATAGTTCTTTAACAAAGCTCGTAAAACATCGTTTTCACGGGCTTTGTTCTTTTAACTAATAACAATATTTAAAAATTGTACAAGCAAATTTTACCAGATTCTGTTACCAAAATCAAATTCATCTTTCCTGATAAAAACCTTAATTTTTTCTGCTTTATTATTATTACTAAAATAACGGTTATTGAAGGGAAAACTTATATTAATTTGTAGATGTAATTGAATAAGCAGAATTTTTATTATTTTTAGTAATTTTCCAAATTAAGTGCTTGCCAGCGTTAAAAATTAATTCTTCTTTTTATGCACTTAACACAAAGGGAATCTGAAAAACTTCTTTTATTTCTAGCCGGAGAACTTGCTGAAAAGCGAAAGGCAAGAGGACTTAAATTAAATTATCCGGAAGCTATAGCTCTAATAAGCAGTCAATTGCAGGAGGCAGCACGTGATGGTAAATCAGTAGCAGAGTTGATGCATTATGGAACTACCATTCTCACCCCAAATGATGTTATGGAAGGCATTCCTGAAATGATACATGAAATACAGATTGAAGCAACATTCCCCGATGGGAGCAAGTTGGTTACTGTGCATGATCCTATAAGATAAGCCCGGGCCCAAAGGGAGAAACTGTGGCATTAAAGAGAGAAGTCAGAAGACAAAGTATCTTAGCCGTTAAGGAAATTTCTTATATTTGAAACAAAGCAGATGGTATGGAAACAGTGATATCAAATACGAAAGTTAGTGTGACTGAATTTCGTAAAATGTTGTTTGACGATGAAGATAACTACTATTACGAAATCATTAATGGAGAAATGATACAAAAATCAGCGCCTACACCAATGCATCAGAGGATTTGCCGAAAGCTAATTGTAATACTAGATAAATTTATAGATGAAAAAAAATCAGGAGAAATTTTTCAATCTCCCATTGATGTTTACCTTGATGAATACAACAAACCTCAACCTGATATAATATTTGTATCAAAAGAAAAGAAAACTATCATTACTAATGATGGCATTATGGGTGTTCCTGATTTAATTATAGAAATTATTTCTCCTACATCTGTTATCAGGGATAGGATTGAAAAGAAGAATCTATATGAACGAATGGCTGTACAAGAGTTTTGGCTTATAGACCCACAATATGAAGCTATAGAAATTCATACACTTCAAAACAATCGTTACGAATTATTCACCGCAGCCACAACATTGGAAGGCGAACTTAAATCAGCTTTGTTTGAAGGTCTTACAATTAACCTTACTGATATATTTTCGACTGCTATATAAATCCTAATGCCTTTTTTCTTTGTGCTCCTCTTTTTGCCTTCGTGTCTTTATGGTTAAAAAAGCTGATTAAAGAGATAAAAGTACCAAGAGTGGACGCAACAAAGTCAAATGGATTTTCTAAAGCTGGTTACACAAAAAAATATAACTTATGATACCAGGAGAATATATTTTAGCTCAAGGAAATATTGAATGTAATGCAGGAAGACAAACAGTAAAAATTTCTGTTGTAAATACAGGTGACAGACCAGTACAGGTCGGATCTCACTTCCATTTTTTTGAAGTGAATAAGCAAATGACTTTTAATAGAGAAAAAGCTTTTGGTATGCGTCTGAATATTCCTGCAGGAACAGCCGTTAGGTTTGAACCAGGTGAAGAAAAGGAAGTAGAGTTGGTGACATTTGGCGGTAACCGTAAAGCTTATGGCTTTAGTAATCTTACAAACGGGGATACCACTTCAACTGCCACAAAAGAGGAAGCTTTATTTAAAGCATCAACTCAAAACTTTAAAAACACAACAAGATGAGTTTCCATATAAACAGGATTAAGTATGCTAATATGTATGGTCCGACTACAGGAGATAAAGTACGGTTGGCTGATACTGATCTCTTTATAGAAATAGAAAAGGATTATACAGTGTATGGAGATGAAAGCAAATTTGGCGGAGGTAAAACAATACGGGATGGCATGGCGCAATCATCAACAGCGACACGCAAAAACGGAGTGCTTGATTTTGTAATTACAAGTGTGATGATCATTGACCATTGGGGCATTGTAAAAGCAGAAATTGGTATAAAAGACGGAAAAATTGTTGGCATTGGAAAAGCAGGCAACCCCGATACAATGGATGGGATAGATGAAAACATGATAATTGGGGCATCTACTGAAGTGCATGGAGGTGCAGGGTTGATTGCAACTGCAGGTGGAATTGATACTCATATACATTTTATTTGCCCGCAGCAAATTGATCATGCTTTGTTTAGCGGCATTACTACAATGATTGGTGGTGGTACCGGCCCTGCCGATGGAACAAATGCGACTACGGTTACACCAGGCTCATGGAACATTCGTAAAATGCTTGAAGCTACAGATGCCTTTCCTATGAACCTTGGCTTTCTTGGCAAGGGTAATTGTGCAACAACAGCACTTCTGACTGAACAAATTGAAGCGGGGGCTTTAGGACTCAAAATACATGAAGACTGGGGATCAACTCCTGCTGTTATTGATGCATCACTAAGAGTGGCAGATGAACTGGACGTTCAGGTAGCCATACATACAGACACCTTAAATGAATCAGGATTTTTAGAAGATACGATCAATGCAATAAACGGCAGGGTAATTCATACTTATCATACTGAAGGTGCAGGTGGAGGACATGCTCCTGATATCATTAAAGCGGCAATGTATCCTAATATATTACCATCTTCCACCAATCCCACACGTCCGTATACAATTAATACAATTGATGAACATCTTGATATGCTGATGGTATGCCATCACCTTGATAAATCTGTTCCAGAAGACGTTGCTTTTGCAGATAGCCGTATAAGACCTGAAACAATTGCTGCTGAAGATATTTTGCATGACATGGGCGTTTTTAGTATGATGAGTTCGGACAGCCAGGCAATGGGTCGTGTTGCTGAAGTAATCATACGTACATGGCAGACCGCAGACAAGATGAAAAAGCAAAGAGGATTCTTACCTGAAGATGAAGGAAACAATAATGATAATTTCAGGGTAAAAAGATATATAGCAAAATATACTATTAATCCTGCAATTACACATGGAATAAGTGAATATGTCGGTTCGTTAGAAGCAGGGAAGCTTGCAGATATTGTTTTATGGAAACCTGCAATGTTCGGTGCGAAACCTGAAATGATTATAAAAGGCGGGATGATAATTGCAAGTAAAATGGGAGACCCTAATGCATCCATTCCTACACCTCAGCCTGTTATTTACAGGCATATGTTTGGCGCTTATGGCAAAGCTTTGTTTAATACGTGTGCAACATTTGTTTCAAAACTTTCTCTTGAAAAAAATGTGGTACAGCAATATGGTTTACAAAAGATAATATTACCTGTAAAGAACTGCAGAAATATTAGTAAGAAAAGTCTTATTCATAATGATGCCACACCTGATATTAAAGTTAATCCTGAAAATTATGAAGTGAAGGTTGACGGCGAGCATATAACATGTGAGCCAGTGTCTGTGCTGCCGCTTGCACAACGATATTTTTTGTTTTGACCTTATCCTAAATCCTTTTCCAAAGGAGAAGGACTTTAAAACCGAAAAACTTTGAGTCTTAGTGCCTTTGTGGCAAAAAAAAAGAAATGATTATAAAAGAGAAAATAGGAAATCTGGATTCGTTTGATGCAGTTAACAGAAGCATTGATGAAGTTACTATAGAATGGTATGAAGCCAACAAACGGATAATGCATAAGAAAACAAAGTCAGGAAGAGAGATTGTAATAAAGTTTATGAGAGAAGCTCAATCACTATCTGAAGGAGATGTTTTATGGCAGGATGAAGGGAGCGTTATCGTTGTTGAGATACAATCTTGCGACGCAATCATTATTCAACCTTTTTCTATGTCTCAAATGGCTGCTGTTTGTTATGAAATAGGTAATAAACATTTACCATTATTCTATGATAAAGATGAATTAATGGTGCCTTATGAAGCGCCATTGTTTAGGTTATTAGCTGCCGCAGGATATGAACCAAAAAGAGAAAACAGAAAGTTAGTGAACCAGCTAAAAACAACGGTTTCGCCTCATAGTATTACAGAAAGCAAGCAAAGTTTATTTTCTAAAATCCTTCAACTTACAACTTCATCTTCTGATGCTTGATACAAATCTTCTAAGTCTCTTGCAGCTTTCTGATCCTACACTCCCCATCGGAAGCTATGCACATTCCAACGGGCTTGAGACTTATGTTCAGCAAGGCACAGTAAAAGACATAGGAACAGCAAGAGAATTTGTAACTGAAATGCTTTCTCAAAATCTTCAATATACAGATGCCGCCTTTGTTTCGCTTGCTTATGATGCAGCAGAACGTATTGATCTAAAAAGAATATTAGAATTAAATAATGAATGTACTGCTGTAAAGTTGCCAAGAGAAATACGGCAAGCAAGCCAGAAGCTGGGAATGCGATTAATAAAAATTTTTAAAGCTATTTATGAAAATGAAATTGCTGCACAATACAAAGAAGCAATCCATCAACAAAAAGCTGTCGGTCATTATTCTATAGCTTTTGGCATTTATGCAAATGCCTTAAAAATACCTAAAACAGAAGCACTTACAGGTTTTTATTATAATGCCGCCGTTGGTATGGTTACAAATAGTGTAAAGTTGATTCCACTTGGTCAGCAGGACGGGCAGGAACTCTTATTTTCATTGCAGCCATTAATTAATCAACTGGTTCAAAACTCACTACGGCCAGCTACAGAACTAATAGGTTTCTGTTGTACCGGGTTTGATATAAGATGCATGCAACATGAGCAATTGTATTCGAGGTTGTATATGTCGTAGATGTCTGAACTTGGAGAGTGGGATTTTTGGGATGAGTGCGATAATTTTGATATTAGAACTATAATGATACAGATAACACAGAGAACACAGAGAACACCAAGAAGGCGATCGGATAAAACTTCTCTTATTTTTTAATTAAATATTTAATTTTAAAACATGAAAGAAATTACTTTTTTAGTGAAAGAAGCAGAAGAAGGTGTTATTATGCTGAGGCCGTAGGTGTAGGAGTTTTTGCTGAAGGGATCCTATTCCTGAATTGAAAGAAAATATTAAAGAAGGTATTGACTGTTACTTTAATAAAGAAGAAGGATCACGGCTTTTGCTCACCTCCATTTTGTTAAGGATGAAATATTGGCTTTATGAAAATTTAACACCAGCAAAAAAACATTTTAAAGTAAAAAGAAAAACGATTTTGTAACTTTAAAGGAATGAAGAAAATGTCTGTAATAAAATTACCTCTGTTATATGTTGGCTCAAAAGGAGAAAAACATTTGTATACCCTTTTTGATAGCGGTGCTAATTTGTCCCGTATAAATCCTGATTATACAGATGACCTTGAAACTCCTGTAATGCTGGCAGAACAAGATTAATAGCCACCGCAAGCGAAGGACATTATATAGAAGTAAAAGAACGCATAACAGTTGAGTTTTATATAAACGACGTACTTCTTAGCGATGAATTTTGTTAGTGCCCGGACTAAGTGAAGAAGCAATTATAGGTGCAGCAACATTACAAAAATGGCGTATCAAGTTAAATTTTGAATACGATACAGTTGAGGTAGATCCAAAAGTTGCAAGATTACAATTGGTTTAATAAAAAAATCACTCTTTTCCTTCACAACCATTATTTAATTCAGCTTATAACTTCTATAATTAGTATTGTTGCATTTCTCAGCAATTTCCTTCCTATGGAATAGTAAAGCAAAACCCTTGAACATTAATAATTAATGCCAGAAAGAAATTATGTAAAGATTGGTATTGCCGGACCAGTAGGTTCGGGCAAAACTGCATTAATCGAAAGATTATCAAGAAAAATGATGAATGACTATAGCATCGGTGTGATCACCAATGATATTTATACAAAAGAAGATGCAGAGTTTTTAACGCAAACCAGTTTATTGCCTGCTGAAAGAATAATCGGTGTAGAAACAGGGGGTTGCCCGCACACGGCTATACGCGAAGATGCAAGTATGAATTTGGAAGCGGTGGAAGAAATGGCAAATAGATTTCCTGATATTGAAATAATATTTATTGAAAGCGGGGGAGATAATTTATCAGCTACATTCAGTCCCGACCTTGCCGATATCACCATTTTTGTAATTGATGTAGCGGAAGGCGACAAGATACCGCGTAAAGGGGGTCCTGGAATAACCCGTTCTGATCTCTTGGTAATTAATAAAATTGATCTGGCTCCTTATGTTGGTGCAAGCCTTGAAGTAATGGAACATGATACAAGAAAAATGCGAAAAGGAAATCCTTTTGTATTTACTAATTTAATGACATTGGAAGGATTAGACAGTGTAATAGGATGGCTGAAAAAATATGCTTTGACAGAAGATGTGGAAGAAGTAAAACTTTGCCGGTGAATAAGAATAATTGCAAAAACATTTTTGCAAAAGAGTGTAACTTTATTTAAATAAGATTAATATGGAAACCGTTCAAACTCCTTTTAGTAATATTCAGTTAGAGCTGCTTCAGTTGTATAAAAGTAATGTGGATGAGAATGATTTAGCAGCTATTAAGAAACTCATCTCAGATTATTTTGCCGAAAAGGCAATAAAAAAGGCGGATGAAATTTGGGAAAAGCAAAATTGGGATGAGAAGAAAGTTGAGGAATTATTGCAAACTAAAATGAGGACTCCTTATCATAAACGCTCTTTGTGAAAATAGTTCTTGCCACAAATGTTATGTTAGTTAGTGTTTCGTCTAAATCTCCTCATCTCTGGATATTTCAATCTATTCTTTCCGGTGCTATTATACTTTGTGTTACCTACGATATTCTTTTGGAATATCATGAGAAAATAGAAGAGCATATGGGCTCTGAAATCACTCAATCTGTTATTACTGTTCTTATTAATTCTCCCTTTGTTATAGAAGCTACCCGATACTTTTATTTTAATCTTATAACTCAAGATAAGGATGATAATAAGTTTTCTGATTGCGCTATAGTCGCAAATGCTTATGCTATAGTTACTGAAGACGAAGATTTTAATGTATTAAAACAAGTCAGCTTTCCAGCATTAAAAGTTTTAAAGTTTTAAAGATTGCAGAGTTAAAAGATTTGTTGAAATTGTAAAAAATTATACCCTAATAATCAATAAAATTGAATGCATCTCTTTACATCCAGGCAGACTTTAAAAATAATAAAACTTACCTCAGAAAAGCTTATCATACTACCCCCTTTAAACTTGCCAACATAACAGAAGATAAAAGCCAGCCGGTTTTGCATCTCATGCTGATGAATTCTTCACCTGGTATTTTAGATGGTGATGAGTATCATGTAAAAATAGAATTGAATGAAGGTTGTTCATTGCAGTTACACACCCAATCTTATCAAAGGTTGTTCAATATGAAGAAAGGGGCTTCACAAAATACGGAAGTATATATGAGTAAAAGTTCTTCATTTTGTTATTTGCCTCATCCCTCAGTTCCGCATGAAGCATCTGACTTTGTTGCTGTAAATAAAATTTACTTATCAAAGCGTTGCAAGCTTATATGGGGTGAAGTGTTAACCTGCGGAAGAAAATTAAGTGGTGAAGAATTTGTGTTTTCCAGTTATCAAAACCGAACGGAAATATTTCTGAATGAAAGGCTGGTGGTTAAGGAAAACTTGGTAATTAAACCATCAATAATCAACGTCAGAGCGATAGGCCAGTTTGAAGGTTACTCCCATCAGGCCAGTTTAATTTATTTAGATGAAGGCGCAGATATTAATAAACTAATTTCAAATATTAATCAGTGGCTTTCAGGCCAGGAAAACGTTTGTTTCGGGGTGTCTTTTTTACCCGTAAATGGTATTATAGTTCGTATGCTTGGTTTTAAAGGAGAACAATTATATGATTGCCTGAAAATGATAACTAATCTTTTCTTTTTTAACCAACCCACTGACATTCGTCCTGAAAACAATATTGGTAAACCCTTAGTTTATGCAAACTGAAATACAGTTATTGATGATAGCAGCAATAAGTATTGCGTTCCTGCATACGATTACAGGACCAGATCATTACCTTCCTTTTATCGCCTTTTCTAAATCAAGGGGATGGTCGTTTACACGAACTATATTCTGGACAATAGTATGTGGTTGCGGGCATGTGTGGAGTTCGGTTTTACTTGGGTTGGGAGGGGCAGCTATAGGCTGGTCTTTATCTAAAGTAAACTGGTTTGAAAACGTCAGAGGTGGTATTGCAGGATGGGCTTTAGCGGGATTCGGCTTATTATACGGGATTTGGGGTTTGATAAAAGCAAAGAAGGGAAGCCGCCACAAGCATTTCGATATGTATGATGATGGTTCCATTTATGTGTATGAACACAAAAATAATAAAGCTGTCGCACCAAATGAAAGGCATGCCGTAACACCTTGGGTTATGTTCCTGATTTTCGTATTAGGTCCATGCGAACCTATGATACCATTGCTGTATTTTCCCGCTGCTAAAAATTCATTGTTTGGAATGATGCTTCTTATAATTGTTTATACCCTTTTTACTTTAGCCACGATGTTGTTAATGGTAATTTTCGGGTATTATGGTTTTGCTTTCCTAAAGACAGAAAAACTGGAACGATATCTCCATGCACTTGGTGGCATGACAATATTTGTTTGCGGCGCAGGAATGGTGTTTCTGGATTGGTAATTTTCTTACTATTTACTGCTGCTGCTGTTGCTGCTGCATTTCAAGATACTTTCTATATGAATTAACGGGTACTTCCTTATTTTTTATAGTGTAGATAAAAGCTGGCATTCCTGATTGTTCAGGCATTTGACGTGGTTTTCCATTTTCTATATGTACCGTTACTTCCAGGGTATGTTCACTTGAGCCTTTATACGTACCTTTTACCGGTGTGCAATCTGCGAATTGCCGTCCTATCGCTATCCTTACATGTCCGTCTGTTACAATACAGTTGTTAGTCGGGTCTAATCCCAGCCATCCATAAAAAGGAATATAAGCTTCTACCCATGCATGTGTTGCTCCTTCACCCCGTACACCCGTTTCTTTAGGACAAACATACCCGCTTACATAACGGGCGGGAATTTTGAACATTCGTAACATAATAAGCAGCATATGGGCAAAATCCTGGCATACGCCCGCCTTTAAATTCCATATATCTTCTATTGGTGTTTCAATATTTGTAACTCCTTTTTCGTAAGTAAAATTATCATAGACATATTCTGATAATACCAGTGCCGTTTTTAAAGGCTTATCTGCAGCATTAATTACTGAACTTAAAGAGCCTTTTACATCTTCATGACATGCGAAGGGTGTATCCGTGAGAAAATCAAAAAACTCAACCTCATACTTTATATCCTGCAAATGCTTCCATTGATCTTCTGCCGGCATCTCGTCCATTGGTACAAGAACTGGTTTTGTAAAAACTTCGGCTGTTGATTCAATTAATAATTCAGTATGTGGTTTAATTACACTGAAGGCTCCTGCCTTGTTTCCAAAATAATCTGTAAAAACTTCTATTTCAGCATTGGCAGAAACTTTTATCTCATGCTTTTTCACCTCAAGATGGTCATCTATTATCGGGTATAACATTATTTGATTTGTGCAATCAATAACCGGAAATTCGTAACTATAACGGGTAATATGGTTTATTTTATATGCAGGCATAATGATTATTAATATTTAATAATATTAAGAATTTCCAAAGTAATATTCACTGAAAGAATTACTAATCTCTATAAGATCCCGTCGTGTTTGAAGCAGAAAATCATTTAACATTTTTGGGTTATCAGCTTCTAAATCGCTGTATTTAATATTGTTCAAAGTTTTACCAATTATGAATTCGAGCTGTGCATAGTTTTCCGGTAAACTTTCAGGTTTCAACCTTTCAAAATATTTATTTAATTGATACAGGCTATACATAATAGAATGAGGAAAGAATGTATTATGTACCACCAGTTCTAAAACCTGTTCTGTTGTAAAGTTCCCCTTATAGGTTTTTAAATAGATTTCATATCCAAAGAGCGAGTATAGAAGATACCTTAAACCTCTTGCATCAACAGAGTTAAGACCTTCCGGTTCCATTTCACTTAGTTTAATTTGTAGTATGTCTGCAGTAAGAATAGCCCGTTCTAAAAATTTACCCAGATGTAAATAGGTATAACCTTCATCACGTGTCATTGTATTTTTAACGGTTCCTGTAAACAATAATCCGTGTTTTAATAAGAGATCAATTGCAGTTACAGGATCTCCGTTTATTAATTGGTTTTCAATTTCCGGTTCCCTTATAAAATGGTAGTAACTATTAAGGCATTGCCAGACTTCTTTGGTTATATGATCCTGTATGGCACGTGCATTTTCTCTTGATTGTAAAATGTTATTATAAGCTGAGGACCTGTTGATCTTATCTAATATCAAATACTCAAACACCTTCGATGTGTCCTTTTCAACTTTTATGATTTCATCTGCCGTTAAATCGCTTCCATATGTGTTTAATAAAGATCTCCAGTTAAAATCGCATATATCATCCTGGGAGGAAATATAGCTTATGCGAATGATTTGTAACATTCCATGGGTTCTTTCCATGTATCGTGCCATCCAATATATTGTATCTGCAACTCTGCTTAGCATGTTTACCACAAACCCCTGAAGGGGCTTTTAAATTTAATAATTATAATTGTTCTTCTTTCAAAGTGGTGCTTTTGTCTCTTCTCCCTTTAGGGCAGGGCCTAACCCAACACCCATGTATCCTTGCTGCCACCGCCCTGCGATGAATTGACCACAAGAGAACCTTCTCTAAGCGCTACACGGGTTAGTCCCCCCGGCACAATGTCAACTCCCTCCGGACCATATAAAGCAAAAGGGCGGAGGTCAACCCTTCTTGGCTGCAATACTCCATTTATATAACATGGAGTAGAGGATAAGCTTATGATCGGCTGAGCAATAAAACTTCTCGGGTCTTTCTCAATTGCTTTTTTAAAAGTTTCCATTTCTTTCTCTGTTGCGCAGTTCCCGATTAGCATTCCATATCCTCCTGATTCATTTGTCTTTTTTATAACCATCTTATCCATGTTTTCAAATACCATTTTTCGATTGTCTGCATCAGATAATTGGTAAGTAGGAACATTTTTTAAAATTGGTTCTTCATTAAGGTAGTATCGTATCATATCAGGCACATAAGAATAAATAGCTTTATCGTCTGCTACCCCATTGCCCATCGCGTTTACAATTGCTACATTTCCTTTTTTGTAGGCATAATAAATTCCGGGAACCCCTAAAGCGCTATCAGGTTTGAATACAAGCGGATCTAAAAATTCATCATCAACTCTTCTGTATATTACATCTACCTTTTTTAACCCTTTAGTAGTTTTCATATAAACATAATGGTTGTCTACTACCAGGTCTCTGCCTTCCACCAGTTCAATACCCATTAATCTTGCAAGGGTTGAATGTTCAAAGTATGCAGAATTATAAATTCCGGGAGTTAACAGAACAACAGTCGGATCGCTTATCTGGCGATTTACAATTGATAGTAAATTTTTGTATAAAAGGTCGGGATAGTCTTTAACTGAACGAACATTATTTTTTGGAAGCAGATCGGGAAATACCCGGTAAGTTATACTCCTGTTTTCTAACATATAAGATACGCCTGAAGGAGTTCTAAGGTTATCCTCAAGTACATAAAAAGTGCCATCATGATCGCGGATTAGGTCAACACCTGCTATATGTGTATAGATATCGAATGGCACATTTACATTTACCATTTCCCGTAAAAAATTAGGGCACGAGTAAATGAGCGGTGCTGGAATAATTCTGTCTTTAATTATAAATTGAAGATGGTAAATGTCTTTTAAGAAAATGTTTAATGCTTTAAGTCTTTGTTTTATTCCAAGCTCTATCTGGTTCCATTCTTTGTTCTCTATGATACGGGGAATTATATCAAAAGGAAAAATCTTTTCAATGCCCTCACCACTATTATAAACTGTAAAAGTAATTCCCTGACTCATAAATAACTTTTTAGCCAGTTCATCTTTATGATTCATTTCTGTTACCGAAAGGTCTTCTATAGCAGATACAAATTTGCTATAGCAAGTCCTGATTCCTGCAGAACTAAACATTTCATCCCATACTTGAGGTTGATCTTTATATGATTTTAAGAGTGAATATTCTTTCATTATTAAAATAAAAATATGTAAATTTGAATGAGAATATCCTGAAGTTATACAAATATTAATACATTTAATAATAAAAATAAAAAAATTATTTAAAAAAATAAAGCAAAATTAAAACACCTTTAGTATTAAAATAATAAATATGGTTAGATGTGTTTTTTCTCCTGATCCTTAATTTTGATTTAAATATGACAAGCAATCGTCAGAGGCCCCTCTGTTTCTACAGGGGCTTTTATCTGTCATTAATTTTATACTTTAATAACAATTTAAAATGGTAACAATACAGGGCTTTTTTTTCTGTAGATGCTTCTTTTGTCACTTCGCGATGTTGTATAGCAAACGTAAAATGAAGCTTCCTCTAATTATTTGTTTAGTCAATCTTTTACTCCATAAATTCTTTTAAGAATAGATATCGCAGGAAAAATAAGTAGGAAAATAAACGTACGTTTAGGAAGTAGTCGAATAATTTAAAAAGCGTAAACAACGTGTTGAAATTTATTTATGAAGGCTTTTTCGTTTCCCATACAAGGGCGCTTGCACCTAAAATAGCTGCATCTGCTTCTTTTAATTCACTAAATATCAGTTTTACTTTATTTTTATATATAGGAAGCAGGTTAGCTTCCATGTGTTTAAGTGTTGGAGTTGTAAGCAAGTCTCCTGCTTTACACAATCCTCCAAATAATATAATTGCTTCGGGAGAGGAGAACATTATAAAATTCGCCAAGGCTTTACCCAATATTTCACCGGTAAACTTATATACTTCATTAGCTATTTTATCTCCAAGTATTGCACATTCATATACTATGCGGCTGTCTATTTCTTCTTCTTTATAATTGCGCAAAAGGCTGTGTTCATTCGGGTAGTTAGAAAGCATTTCAATAGCTGTAAGTTTCACTCCTGTAGCGGATGCATACGTTTCAAGAGAGCCGTGCATTCCTGTTCCCTGGTGTAATCTGCCGTCAGGAATGATAATAACGTGTCCCAATTCTCCGGCAAATCCGTCGTGACCATATACAACCTGTCCGTTAGCAACTATACCGCTGCCAACCCCGGTACCTAAAGTGATCATAATGAAATCTTTCATACCTCTTGCCGCGCCATACATCATTTCACCTACAGCGGCAGCATTGGCGTCGTTGGTAAGAGCAGCAGGTAAACCAAATTTTTCAGTTATCAGATCAGCAAAAGGAATAATCCCTCTCCATTTAAGATTTGGAGCATATTCTATAGTACCATTATAATAGTTGCCATTAGGTGCTCCTACACCGATTCCTCTTATAAGTTCGTCTCCGTTTATAGAGTCAAGTGCCGGCCTCACTGCTTCGTATAAAGCGTTAACATAATCTGTAACATTATCGTGTTTATTAGTTGATAATGCTCCGCGATATTTGATTTCTCCCCGTGAATCTACAATACCAAAAATAGTATTCGTTCCGCCAATATCTATTCCTATTGCATACTGGTGTGTGGTTGGTACTACCATAAAGAAGCTTGTTTCTTTTTAAATTTATGAGTATGAAATTGTCTTTATCACGCAAAAGAAATCAAAAAAAGGTAACTATGCAACTTCTGCTGAAACCGGAATAGAGGCTGCTTCTTCCGTTACAGTTTCATAATCTATTCCCTGTTTTCTCAATATGCCTTTCACGGCAAATGCAAATACTGCCAGATAAACAAAACAAATCACCGGCACCCAGTAAGACTGGTGAATGCCAATGCCAGGCACATCACTTTTAGATTGCAGGTAGTCGGCAAGTTTTCCTTGCAACGGAGGTATAATTCCACCTCCTAATATCATCATAATTAAAAAAGCAGAGCCCTGGCTTGTGTATTTACCTAACCCCATAACTGACAAGCTGAAAATACAAGGCCACATAATAGAGCAAAATAATCCTCCGCTTAAAAAAGCATAAATAGCAATTGTACCGGCAGACAATACACCAATTACCATGGCGGCAGCGCCTAAAATGCTGAAGATTAAAAGAGTTCTTGCAGGCTTATCTTTGCTCATGTAGAAGGCCACAATCTGTATCAGCACGCACACAATATAATAGTACAAAGGACGCATGTCATTTTGAGCAATGGTGTTTACACCTATGACTACTCCGAAAGCTACTAATGGAACAACAGCAAGTAAAATTTGATTTGTTGATTTTGTAAAATTAAATACAGTGATAGAGCCGGCCCATCTTCCTATCATCATGCTGCCCCAATACATCGAAATAAAAGGCGCGACCTGCGATGATTGAAAATTCCCAAAAGCAGGTTGTCTTAAAAGTTCGCTTAGATTGCTTACAATAGTTACTTCTGCACCTACATATAAAAACATCGCAAGCATACCTAAAACTAGTTGAGAATATTGCATTGCGCCCCATCCTTCAGGTGACTTACCGGCACTTAGGTTAGAAACTACTAAGCTTATAACCACTGCAGCAAATGCACCTAAAAGCCATTTCATTCTGTAGGTTTCCATATTATGTTTTACTTCTGCGGTTGCATTTGTAAGGTCTGTTTTATAACTGTTGAAAACCGGGGCAAACATAATAATCAGTAAGCCTGTAAGTATCAAAAGAGTATATAAAGCTTTATTAGCTTTTTCAGTTTTTTCTATTAAAATGCCTGACGGGACTTTTTTAGAAAAATAAAATAGTGCCGCAGCGAAAATAAATAATACACCAACACATGCATATAAAATAATTACCTTATCAAGCGTTAAAGCCGCAATTTGTTCTTCAGTAAGTGCTGCAGTTGAGCCAAACAAAGCGAGTGCAACAATAATAGGCCCAATCATTGTTCCAAAAGAGTTTATGCCTCCGCCAAGATTTACGCGACTTGTACCTGTAGAAGGATCTCCTAAAGTAATAGCAAAAGGCTGCGCAGCGGTCTGCTGCAGTGAAAACCCAAGAGCTACTACAAACAAGCCAACAAGCATACCTGTAAAAGTGTTAGCATTTACAGCAAGAATCATTGCCACAGCGCCTAAGGCAGAAAACAACAGTCCGTATATAATACTTCGTTTATAACCCCACTTTCCTACGAGGTCTTTGCCACCAAAAGAGCCATAAGCAAAAAAACCTAATGCACCAAGATAGTAGGCGCCATAAAAAGCAAAATCTATTAATTGACTTTGAAATTGATCAAGGTTGAAATAATGTTTGCAGAAAGGTATAAAAACACTGTTGCCAGCTGCTATAAACCCCCAGAAAAAAAAGACGGTTACAAGAGTGCTGAGCGCTCCATAATTTGTTGGTATTCCCTGTGATTTAACTTTTTGGGAAGAAGACATATTTATAGTTACGCCAGCCATATCGTTAGTTTTTTAGGTTATGAAAGTACCTGATTTTTTTTATCTGCAAAATTTTCATTTAATTATTTGTTAATAACAAAATGTTCTTTACTTTGACCCAATATTAATTGCTAATGGAAATCTTACATGTAAGTGCAGAATGTTATCCGGTAGCTAAAGCAGGCGGCTTAGGTGATGTAGTTGGGGCGCTGCCGAAATATCAGAATCAGATGGGGCATACAGCCAGAGTAGTAATGCCAATGTATCGAACTAAATTTCTGCATGATAATGTATGGGATGTAGATTTTAAAGGACATCATCATTTAGGTCCGCACTATTTTGATTATACTATTATTAAAGAACGCAATAACAAACTTGGATTTGATCTCTATCTAGTAGATATTTATGGTCTTCTCGACAGGGAAAGAATTTATGGTTATGATGACGATAATGAAAGATTTGTTGCCTTTCAGATTGCGGTAACAGATTGGTTAAGCCATTGGGCGTATAAACCCGATATTGTACATTGTCATGACCACCAGGCGGGGCTTATACCTTTTATGATGAAGTATTGTTATGACTTCAATTACTCTTTGGGTTCAGTTAAATCGGTATTAACCATTCACAATGCCCAATACCAGGGATGGTTAGGCTGGGATAAAAGTTATTATATACCTAATTATGATAGCTGGAAACATGGTATGCTTGACTGGCAGAATAATATTAATGCTTTAGCCTGCGGCATAAAATGTTCTGATAAAGTAACAACGGTAAGTCCAAGCTATTTAGAAGAGTTGCGGCATTCTGCAAGGGGATTGGAAAATCTTTTCGAATATGAAAAGGGTAAATGCATTGGCATTTTAAACGGGATTGATACAGATGTGTGGGATCCGCAGACTGATACATATATTACTGAGCAGTTTTCTATAGAGAAAGTTACCGAAGGTAAAGAAGCTAATAAAAAAGAATTATGTGACCGGTTTAATCTTGATGTAACCAAGCCTTTAATTGTTTTTATCGGGCGTCTCGTTGGTGAAAAAGCCGCCGATGTTTTGCCTGACAGTATTCTTGCTTCCATTTACAGCACACAGAAAAATGTATGTTTTCTTATACTAGGAAGTGGAGAAGCTGATGTTGAATGGAGATTAAATGATCTGTCCGGGGAATTTCCGGGAAATTATAATGCTCTTATCGGGTACAATGAGAAGTTGAGCCACCAGATGTATGCAGGTGCAGATTTTTTACTAATGCCAAGCAGGGTAGAACCATGTGGATTAAATCAGATGTATGCAATGCGGTACGGAACCGTGCCAATGGTAAGAAGCACCGGGGGTCTGCGTGATACTGTTATAGATATGGGAGACGAGGGAGGTTATGGTATACGGTTTATTCATGCTTCAGTGGGAGACATTATACATTCTGTCAGCCGCGCAGTTAAAGCGTTTAATGACCCTGATGCCCTTAATCTTATGCGAAAACGAATGATGAAGATCGATAATAGCTGGGACAATAGCGCACAACATTATATAGATGTTTACCAAAGTTTATAAAAACCATTTTTGAACCAACAATTACTAACTTTAAAACTAACGATTCTAATATGCTTACCCACTCAAAGTCTGTAGTAGCAGTGATTCTCGGCGGCGGTGCCGGCACAAGATTACATCCCCTTACTGCCAGCCGCAGCAAACCCGCCGTACCTATTGCAGGTAAATATCGTTTGGTAGATATACCTATCAGTAACTGTATAAACAGCAGCATCAGCCGCATGTTTGTGTTAACACAATATAATTCTGCTTCACTAAACAGGCACATTAAAAACACTTATCTTTTTAGTGCTTTCAGCACTGGTTTTGTTGACATACTTGCTGCGGAGCAAACCCCTGATAACCCGGGATGGTTCCAGGGAACTGCAGATGCTGTCCGTCAATCGCTTCGTCACTTTCAAACTTTTGATTTTGAGTATGTTTTAATATTAAGCGGTGACCAATTGTACCAGATGGATTTTTGTGAAATGCTTGATCATCATAAAGAAAAAGGAGCGGATATTTCTATTGCAACAATACCAGTAGCAAAGCGTGAGGCAAGTGAATTTGGTATTTTAAAGTCAGACAAAAATAATATGATCACTTCTTTTATTGAAAAACCTAAGCAGGAACTGCTTCCGAATTGGGTCAGCGATACCGGTAAGGAAATGAAAGCGGAGGGACGTGATTATCTAGGCTCAATGGGAATATATGTCTTTAATCGTAAACTGCTTTTTGAACTGCTTGAAGACAAGATGAAAGATGCAACAGATTTTGGAAAACAAATACTTCCCGAGTCCATCGGAAAATATAAAGTAGCAAGTTTTCAATATGAAGGCTACTGGACTGATATTGGAAATATTTATTCTTTTTATGAAGCTAATCTTGCATTGACAGATGCGCTTCCTCCTTTTAACCTGTTTGATAATACAAACACTATTTTTACACGTCCCCGAATGCTTCCTCCTGCAAAATTCACCAACAGCACTTTGGAAAAATCTATAGTTGCTGAAGGATCCATCATTCATGCGGCAAGAGTAAAGGGAAGTGTTGTTGGCATAAGGTCACGAATAGGAGAGGAAACACAAATTGTAGAAAGTTACCTGATGGGTAATGACTATTATGAAACACTCGAGCAATTATTAATTAATGAAGAAAAGGGTATTCCTGCAGTGGGCATTGGTGAGAGATGCCATGTAGAACATGCTATAATAGATAAAAATTGCCGTATAGGAAATGATGTACGCATTGTGGGTGGAAACAAAATTGCAAATACCGAACACGAATTGTATACGGTAAAAGATGAAATTATAGTGGTCAAAAAGAATGCTGTACTGCCGGATGGCTACAGAATCGGTGTATAGAATTTAAAACATCCTGAAAAGGATGTTTTTTGCTATTTTTAGTAACTATGTAATTACCCATTCATTAGTATTAACGACTGCTATGGCCGTATCAATCTCTCCCGGTAAAACTGCACAAGGAGTATTACCTAAACCCCGATTAACGTTATGGCAGATCTTTACCATGAGTTTCGGGTTTCTTGGAATACAGTTCGGATTCGCTTTGCAGAATGGCAACACAAGTCGTATTCTGCGCTCTTATGGAGCTGATGTTGATCAATTACCTATGTTTTGGATAGTTGCTCCTCTTGTTGGTATGATTGTGCAACCGCTTATAGGTCATTACAGTGACAGAACATGGACAAGGATGGGTCGCAGAAAACCCTATTTTCTTACCGGCGCTTTGCTGTCATCACTCGCTTTAGTATTCTTACCAAACTCTGGTTCTCTTGCCGGTATCGTTCCTGCATTATGGATTGGCGCAGGAATGGTGATGATTATGGACGCATGTTTTAATGTAGCCATGGAACCATTTCGCGCACTTGTTGCTGATAATCTTCCCGAGAGTCAGAGAACTTTAGGATTTTCTATTCAGACTTTTCTTATAGGATTAGGGGCTGTTGCCGGTTCTGCTTTGCCCGAAATATTAGGAAAGCATGGTTTTAGCCTTGTTACTGTAGAAAATGATGTAGCAGCTAATATAAAATACTCCTTTTATATAGGAGCTTTGGTTTTTATGACTGCTATTTTAATCACTGTTCTTTTTACCAGAGAATATACACCTGCTCAATACGAAAAGTACCACGGAGAACAGGAAGCGAGTGAAAAGAGCGGGATAGCAGAAATAATCAAAGATTTTAGAAACATGCCAAAAACAATGAAGCAGTTAGGGCTTGTCCAGTTCTTTTCGTGGTTTGCCCTGTTTAGCATGTGGGTTTTTACAACAGATGCAGTTGCTACCCACATATACGGCTTGTCCGGTGATTACTCAAAGAGCATTCAATATAATGAAGCGGGTAATAAAGTAAGTTCTGCTTTTGGCGTCTACAATTTTGTTGCTATGTTTTATGCTTTATTATTGCCTGTTGTTTCCCGGTATATAGGCCGAAAAGCAACACATGCAATATCTCTTATAGCCGGAGGTATAGGATTAATTTCCATTTATTTTATTAAAGATGCTGAAATGCTGAAGTATTCGATGATAGGTGTTGGCCTTGCCTGGGCAAGTATATTAGCAATGCCTTATGTCATCCTTTCAGGTTCTATTCCTCCGGGTAAATTAGGTATTTATATGGGTATTTTTAATTTCTTCATTACATTGCCTCAAATTATGAATGGCTTATTTGGCGGACCTATTGTAAAATATTTATATAATGGTCAGCCTATTTATGCTATTCTTTTTGCAGGCGTTTTTATGATTCTTGCAGCGGTAAGCGTATTATTTGTATACGACGCAGGAGCTATCAGAATTAAACAGGAAAATAAATCTCCAATATGAGTTTTCAGAAAATTACAGTTCTTCTTTCTTTTTTTTTCATAAGCTTTTATTTGCAGGCGCAGCGACCTCAAGTTTATCCAACCTACTGGTGGGCAGGAATGAAAAACCCTAAGCTGCAATTAATGATACATGGAAAAAATATTGGAAATAAGAGCCAAAATGTTACAATAAATTATCCGGGAGTTAGACTGGAGAAAGTTTATAAAACAGAAAGTATAAATTACCTGTTTGTTGATGTAAACATTAGCTCGGAAGCTAAAGCAGGAAGCTTTAAAATAAATATTAAGATGGGGGGAAAGCCCATAGTGATTAATTACGAACTTAAGAAAAGAAGAGAAGGTAAGGGAACAAAGTTTGCCCAGGGGGTAACTTCTTCTGATTTTGTTTATTTATTGATGCCAGACCGCTTCAGCGATGGCGATGAAAGTAATGACCGTATTGCAGGTATGAAAGATCAGTCACTTAACCGGGATTCTATTTTTCTCAGGCATGGCGGTGACCTCAAGGGAGTTATTAATCACCTTGATTATTTGCAAAACCTTGGTATTACAGCTTTGTGGATGACCCCGGTTCTTGAAAATGATATGCCTAACCGCACTGAGCATGGCTATGCATTTACAAATCATTATAAGATTGAGCCAAGATTAGGGGGTGAAGCTGCATACAAAGCTTTAAGTGACTCTTTGCATAAGCGCGGAATGAAACTGATACAGGATGCAGTGTATAATCATGTTGGCATACATCATTTTACTGTTACAGATCCTCCCATGAAAGATTGGCTGCACCAGTGGCCATCGTTTACAAAACCTAACTATAAAGAGCAGACGCTTTTTGATCCATACATGGCGCAAAGGGACAGAAAGCAACAGTTAGATGGATGGTTTACAAATGAAATGCCTGATCTAAATCATTCCAATCCTTATGTTGCCAACTTTCTTATTCAGCATGCTATATACTGTGTTGAAGAATTCGGTGTAGATGGATGGCGGATAGACACCTATATTTATTGCGATCTTAATTTTATGAACAGGTGCAATAAAGCATTAAGAGACGAATATCCTAACCTTACAGAGTTTGGCGAGGTATGGGTCAACGGAACTGCCAATGAAGCTTATTTTACTCAAAATAATATCAATACTTCTTTTAAAAGTAACCTGCTGGGTGTTACTGATTTTCAAACCTTGTTCCAGGGTATACAACCTGCTTTAAAAGAGAGAAATGGTGTAAATAATTTATACCAGACTTTAAGCAATGATTTTTTATATAAAAACCCGCTGAACAATGTTATTTTTCTTGATAACCACGACATGACCAGGTTTTACTCCCAGGTAGATACAAATACCGATAAACTGAAAATGGGAATAGAATGGTTATTAACCTGCAGGGGAATTCCGCAAATGTATTATGGAACTGAAGTATTAATGAAAGGAATTTCAAACCCTGATGGTTATGTACGCTTAGATTTTCCGGGAGGATGGAAAGGAGATAAAATAAATGCTTTTACCGGAGAAGGATTGCAAAGCGATCAACAGGAAGTTTTGAACATTACAAAGACCCTTGCAAATTTTCGAAAGACCTCTTCTGCTTTAAAAACAGGAAAAATGACCCAATATGTCCCTGATGATGGCTTGTATGTTTATTTTCGTTATGATAATAATCAAACAATTATGTGCATTATGAATACCAAGGACAAGGATAAAGAAATTGACTTTTCTAACTATAATGAACGTACTGAAGGCTTTACTAAAGCAAGATCAGTAATCGGAGAGAAAACTTACCAAACTATTGAAAAAATTACAATTCCAGGTAACAGAATGTGGGTCTTGGAACTACAGAAGTAAGGTTTTTAAAATAAAAATATTGCCTGCAAAGGTAAAAAAACCACTTATTCTGAAGGAGAATAAACAAAGCTATGCGAAATTATTTATTGTATGATGTAAGCTGCAATTCAACTACTTTATTGAAACCTTTGTCTGCAGTGATAAATGCGATATCTAAATAAATAGCAGTAGCTGCTACTACTGCATCTCCCAACTTTAGCTGATAATGCTTACGAATATTTATATAAATGCTTTTCGATAATTGAGCAATCATTAAGGAAACTTTTTATTTGTTGTTGTTCTTCAACTGTTATAGCAGGGTAACCTATTAACTCCAATTCTGTAATAACTGATACATATCCCTGTTTATCTTGTAGAAAATCCGCTAACGTTTCGTCGCCGGCAAGCAAGTACAAAATAATATTAGTATCTAATACAATTTTATTCCCATTCATCCCTTAGTTTTTTCTGAATCAGCAAAGGATCTTCTTTCAACTTAATTACCCCGCAATATTTTTTTGCCTCTAGCTTTTTACGTAAGGGCATTTGTTCCAGTTTTTTATTAATTTGCTCAATCTCCTGTTTGGTTGCCCCTTTTTTTAATACTAATATCATCTTATCTCTTTATACAAATTTATGTAATAGTGATTTACTCCAATGAATTGCTGCATTAGATATATTTACTGTAAATTAAAGCAAACATAAAATTAATATAAAAAAAGTTGCCTATAAGAAAAGAAATTACTCCTTCTTAACCGCCGTAATCCACCAGACATTTCCAAAAGGATCTGCTACTCCGCCGCTTCTTCCATAATCCTGGTTAGACATTGCGGTAACAGAGGTTGCACCTTCTTCAAGCGCTTTGTTGTATGTTTCGTCAGCATCATTTACATATACAAATAAACCCGCCGTCTGTGGTTTAAACTCTTCAGTACTGTCGGCAAACATAATGGTGCTTTCTCCAATTTGTAATTCACCATGCATGATGTGAGAGTCATCCCGCATTATTTTCATTTTTTCTGTAGCTTCAAACACCTTTTGCATAAAATTGAAAAAAACTGTCGCATTTTTTATAATCAAATAAGGCATTACTCTTTGGTATCCTTCAGGAATTGTTAAGTTTTCCATGTCAGTATTTTTCTACTAAAATAGTATATCATACTAACATTAAGCATGTGAATATTTTAAAAAGCAGAATTATATTAAAAAAGCAGGTGCATTGCAGTACTTTTGAACCACAAAGTCACTAAGACTCTAAGTTTCAGAAAGACTTTGTGCAACTTTGTGTTCCTTGTGTCTTAGTAGTTCAATTGCAAAATCATATACTAACCTGCAGCATGTTTTTAGCACCCGTTTTGCCCCAGTCTTTCATGCTGGGTTTAAGTTGTGTTTTAAGATCGCTGCTGGTCGTTTTTTTACCTTTTTTGGGGGGTGTTAACATTGCTTCTTTTACATCAATCATCTCCAGCTTTGTAGCAAACCATGTAGTATTTAATCGCGGAACTACAAGCCCAAGGATCATTCCGGGAAGACCTGCAAAAGACTCTGGACCGCCGGGAGTTACAATTTGTTCGGCATAAAAAGCGACTACAAAAACAGTATCCATAATAACGGCAGTTGCCTTTCTGCACTCAATCCCTGCAATAGTTCGGGTGTCCGGAGTTATTTTCCAGTCAATTTTTCTGACGCTGTCTTGTACATTGAAAGTATTATCAAAGACAGTTTTCTGGCTAGTAACACTTTGTTGATTGAGATCGGTGAAAACAATATTATCTGCAGCAGGCCCGTCAAACCATTCAGGAATTCTTTGAGTGGTGACTATTTCACGCCCCGGCATATAAATAGATTTATTACTATTAAAATATAAATCAAAATAGGTGGTTTTAATAGGGGGAACCATTTTCTTTATCATATTACGCCATTCTTCATTTTCCTGAATATTATCGAGTTGCTTATGCATGTTAACCTTTTTTTCAAACTCAATTTTACCTTTTGCAATAAATTGTTCCTGAGCAAGTGTTGAAAAATACAGGCAAACTGATAAAACAGTGATTATAATTTCTTTCTTCATATAAATTTTATTACAATGTGGAAGGTGCAGCTCCTCCGGGGTTTTTAGAAAAATTCCATGTGTAAGTTAACAGGAAGTAACGTCGTAAGGTCTGGTAAGATTCTTCACGCAAAATGTTAGAGTTGACAAACCTGTCGTATCCCCGGTTTTGGTCAAATATATCATTTGCCCTGATGCTTATCATCCCCTTGTCATTCTTAAACATTTTTTTACCTATATAAGCATTCCACAGCACTACATTGTTATTGGCCGTAAACAAATTTGTTTTCTGCCTGAAATTAGCCTCGACATTGGTATTGAATTCAAATCTTTTAGGCAGTGTTACATTAAAATACAGGTTGTGATTGTGTGTATAGTAATTTGTTTTTAAGTTTGGATTGACTGTTGACGTGGAGGAATTATAGCTGACGTTTCCATAGTAGTTTATATCATATTTCTTTTCCTTTGACTTGTAAACCTGAAAAGTTAACCCGTAACTGTTGTTATCAGTCCGGTTTTTTATACTGTTTAGGATATTGTTATTTAAAGTGCTGATAATGTTATTGTAGCGATTAACATTTATGTTAAAACCGAAGCTCAAAGTAAGGTCTAATTTCTGCACTTTAAAATTGTAACCCCCGCCTGAATAACCGTTGTAGTTGCCGTTTAGATTTACGTATCTGTATGTTCTTATACCGGCTGAGTCTCCGCTTATAATAGTCGTTTCATCTGTGCTGATAGAATTAGATGTGGAAGAAAAAGATGCATAAGTATAAAAGCCTCTTTGCTTTAAAACTTTATAGGAATTGAAGTTCATGTTGAATTGGTGCCTGAATTCCTGTTTGAGATCAGGGTTACCAACTGCTATATTAAGTGTATTTGTGTTGTCTCTAACGGGTTGTATCTGCTCGATAGAAGGAGGTCTTGTATTGCCATTATAATTAAAACCAAAACCGCTTGTGGCATTAAGTTTATACCTGAAATTGGCCTTTGGAAAAAAGTTGGTGTAACTGTATTTGATGTCTGTATTATGCAGAAGGTCTGTTTGGTCAAAATTTGCCCTGGCTATATCGCCACCTGCAGATGCTGTTGTTTTCTTACTGTTATACCTCCAGGCCATGCCGCCGCTGTTTGTAAGCACATTAAACTTATAATTATTACTGAAACTGTCATTTAGATTTTCATATTTACCGGTAAGGTTTCTATCATATGACAATTTTTTTGATTCACTGTTGCTCATTCTTATTCCATAGCTTAATTCGAGAAATACATTTTTTACTATTGGCTCGGTGTAGGCGAGTTTCGAGTAATAACCCGTGTTTACAATATCGTTTATTTTCTTCTGGTCAACAGTATCAATATTTTTTAATGCAGCCTTATCGTAAAAACCGTTGACAGAATATAAAAAGCCGGTTGTGTTTGTGTTTTTGTTTTGTTCATCAAAAGTTAGAGAAAGTGTTCTTCCTGCTTTTTTAAACCTGTGGCGCAGCAAAAAATTGCTGTTAAGGCTGCTGTTATCACCCTCTGCGGAAGTATTGCGCCGGCTTTCTATTCTATTGCCAAAATTATCTAAAGTCTCACTGTTATAATCACTAAAGATGTGTTGGTTGCCGCTAAACCCGTTTCCTTTAATTTTTATAGATGTGAAGCTGTCAATTTGCCACTCATAAGTTCCATTTATTGCGTGTCGTTGTTTGGTGCTGAATGTGTTGCTGCTTTCTTTATTATAAAAAACATTACCCGGCAAAATGGATTGCGAAATAGTATTTCCTCCCCCGATAGTATTTAATTTGTTGTACCTGTAGCTGCCGTTGAGATTCTGTTTATCGTTGTTATATTTTTTAGAATACTGTGCACCGCCGCTCCAGCTTGTAGGTAAGCCTTGGCCTCTGAAAGAGCCATAGCTGTCAAACTCATCATCACCGCTCGATGAGAACCAATACCCGCCATCTTCGTCATAGTCTATGTTGTTGTTCTCGCCATATTTACCACTTTCCTCCCAGCTCAGGCCTGTTTTGCCCGTGCTGCTCATAATGCCGTACACAGAGAGTTTTCTTTTCGATTTGAAGCTGTTCACCATTACATTATTGTTCCATCTGTCTTTAAAATCAGAGCCTGCTTCCACTTTTCCGAAATATCCTTTCTTTTTGTCTTCCTTCAAAGTAAGGTTTAAAGTCTTGGTTTTAGAGCCATCGTCTATGCCGGTAAAAGCAGCCTGATCACTTTTTTTATCAAAGACCTGGACATTTTTGATTGCGTTGGCCTGTAGATTCTTTGTGGCCATTGTTGGGTCATCACCAAAAAATTCTTCACCGTCTACCAGCACTTTTTCAACTTTTTGTCCCTGTGCTGTGATTTTGCCATCTTTATCAACCTGCAGTCCTGGCATTTTGCGCAGCATCTCTTCCACATTAGCTCCTTCACGCACTTTAAAACTATCGGTATTATACTCGATAGTGTCACCTTTAATTCTTATTGCTGCGACTTTTTGTTTTACCAAAACTTCCTCAAGCAACCGTGATCTTAGGGTCATTTTTATAATACCAATATCTTCAGAGGAGTCTTCCTTCAGCGTTAGCTGGTATATATAATCTGCATATTTAGGATAAGAGATCATTAAAAAAAATTTGCCGGCCGGCAAATTTTTAATTTCAAAGTTTCCGCTTTTATCGCTGCGGGTAAATTTAACAAGTACAGAGTCTTTGGCTTTTAATAACGAAATGACTGTATTAGGTAAATTTTGTTTGTTAAGTGTGTCAGTGATACTTCCTTTAATGTTAGCCGTTTGCGCTAAAACAACAGAGCAGAAAAAGGAAAAGGCTAAAAGGGGAATAATTTTCTTCATGCAGTCTTTTTAATAATATATGGAAATTATCAAAGAATATAAAAGCAGGTTGTTAAAACGTAAGAACGGTAATTTTTGGTGATGAATGGTAAAACTGCATTAATACTTAAACAATGAGTTTTGAATAACTTAGATGGAAAAATTTTTTATTTCCATAAAAAAAGTTGTTATTACTAGGTCTTTTTTAAACGCTAAGTTTCAGGAGGTTTTCTCAGAGATCCACAGAGTTAATAATTGTTTACAACCCTTTTTTAGCCCTTGGTTAATTTCAGCCCATTAAAACTAATAAGCAATTTTATTTTATATACGGAAAGTCGTAAAATGAGTTAGTATCTGAGCGAGATTTAATTTCTATAATTACTTTTTTGTTTGCCATAAAATCTAATCCGCACAATAATCTCGGTTTCTATGACGAATAGTATTTATAGTTAGAATTATTCAACATGTAAATAGTAATACGTTTACAAATAATTATTGCTGTTTCTTAATAGCCTCGACCTTTAGGTCGGGGGTAACGATCAAAAGTTGTGAGGGCTTTAGCCGAAATAGCATGCCTTGGTTTAATGGTTTATGTATTGAATACTATATTAAAAACTTAGCAATATTAGGATTTGATTTTTTATTAGTTACCATAAGATTATTATCATTGGGCTAAAGCCGAATTAGTTTCTCCATTTATCCCCCGACATAAATGTCGGGGCAATTAAAATGGGAATAAAGACCAGCTATTACCCATACAAAACATCATAGAACCATAATCTCAATTCACTTCTTCATACATTAAAGGCAAAGGTTTTTGTCTTTCAATTTCCAGAATTGTTTTTCGCAACTCATAGGCCACACACTCTTCGTATGGCAATTCTAACAATTTTGGTCTAATGATTTATGTACTTTAATGGTACATCCAAATTATTACTTCTGCAATTTCATTTT
>JAABUS010002837.1_pt1 | contig 30643 bp, 29 predicted proteins | sample 5560161 | NCBI WGS metagenome assembly JAABUS01 (sample SAMN10711885, study PRJNA513376) | rock metagenome | isolation source: Antarctica rocks | place: Antarctica: Victoria Land, Trio Nunatak nord | collected 2016-01-04
CTCGCTACGTCAAGCTTAGGGCTTCGGGCTCTGAGATCGCTCCGAAACCCTCTCCGGGGCGAAAGTCGAAGATCTTTCAAAGCTCCCATCACAAGAGAGCTCTTTGGCATCAGCTCGAAGAGAACGATCCTCCCACCCTACTCGCCGGACATGAATCCCATAGAAGAGGCCTTCTCCAAGGTGAAGAATATCTTGAGGAAGGCGGGATCTCGGAGCAAGTAAGCTCTCGTAGAAGCGACGGGTCAGGCGCTTGATGCGATCACCCCCGAAGACATCCGCGGCTTCTACAACGACTGCGGATACCGCGTATCCTTGCAGTCGTAATGAAAACCGCTCTAACAGCCTAGCGCCTCCCAAACGAGTCTCAGCGTCTCCTCAGCGCAGCCCCAGGAGAGCGTCACTCCGGAGCCGCCGTGACCGTAGTTGTGGACACATCTCGACCCGTTCGACAGTTCTTCCAGTTCAAGCCGTATCTCCGAGCAGCCCGGACGCAGGCCGACTTTGTGCTCCAGTACCTCGGTGCCTTTGAGTCGAGGTTCCAGCCTGACGCAGCGTCGCAGGATACTCTCCGCCACCTTCGGGTTCGGCTCTGTGTCGCGAGCTCCTTCGTTAGCCGTACCACCAAGGATGCAGTCTTCGGAACGCGGAACGATGTAGGTAACGCCCTCGGGATCGTCTTCATCCAGCACGAAGTTTTCGAGGCCGGGGTTTCTGACGCGCACGACCTGACCTCGTATTGGAGTCATCTGATCGTCACCGGCGAGCTCTTCCGCCCCGAGCCCCGTGCAGTTGACGACCACCGGAATGTCTCTACCAGCCTCCTCTAATGAAGAGAGGGCGCGTTGTTCGACGGTCCCGCCGGAAGCGGCAAAGCGGTCCATCAAATATTCCAGGTAGACTGGCATCTCGATTATAGGCGCGGTAAAGACGTGTCCATCACGGTAGCCCGGCGGCAACTCGTCCGCGGCGCATCGCCTGACGCCGGGGACGGCGCTCCCCCACCAGGGAGCCGGGACGGGCACCCGGTGCAACTCGGTCCCCTCGCGCATGTACACGCCGCTCTCTTCGTTCTTAGACAGTTCTTTGAAGATCTCGAAGGCGTGTTTGCCCCATTGCAGCACGCGGTCTTCGGGATAGGCTCTGTATGGGTACCAGATCGCCGCGGCCACGCTGGAAGTAGTTTCACGAGGCAGGGCGGCGGTCTGAATAACGGCGTCGATGCCCGATTCCCGCAGCCGTATCGCAGCCGTCAGGCCGATAACGCCGCATCCAATAACCATTACGTCCAATCCTGACACCTCCTGCCGGTCACTATAGCCGAAGCCGCCACGACAGGATGTATACTCCGCTGGCATGGTCAAAAAGCGTGGTCAGAGCGATATGGATTTCGGCATACGGGTCGCGGCGGTGATCTTGCGCGGCGATTCGCTGCTCCTCGTGCGTCACCAGAAACCAGATCGGCCCGCCTACTGGGTGCTGCCGGGAGGCCGTCTGGAACCGGGCGAGACCGTGCCGGAGTGCGCCGAGCGCGAGGTCATGGAGGAGACGGGTCTCACCGGCCGGTTCTCGGGTGTTCTCTACGTGAGCGAGTTCATGCGGGAGGGACGCCACACGGTGGACATCACTGCCCGCGTGGCGGCTGAGGAAAGTGAGGAAGCGTCTCTGGGAAGCGACCCGGAGGTGTCTCCTGGCGCGGAGCCGACGCTGCGGGAGTTGCGCTGGGTGAGACTCGATGAGCTGAAAGAGCTGGAACTTCTGCCGGCGAGGATCAAATCTCGCATCACGCGAGACGCGGCATATGGATGGCCCGAAAGTGAAATTTACCTGGGCGGTGACCGGGATTAGCGCGCAGCAGACTATATCCTTCGTGGTCCTGCAGAACGTCATACTCACCACGCTCACTATTGGTCTGTTCTTGGGTGGAGTATTCGTAGCGCGGAGGTTCTTCGGTAAGGGATTCGGCTACTCTCTGGCTCCTCTGGGTCTCTCGCGTCCGAGGAGCGGGTTCTTCGTGGGAGCCGCGACCGGCCTGGTGGTTGGTTTCGGAGCCCTGCTCTTGAGCTTCCCCATAAACCTGGCGAGCGCTTCCCTGCTCGACCAATTCGGCTACTCGACCGCTAGTAGGGTACAAGGGCCGTTCATGGAAGGTCTCAAGGGCTGGATAAGGGAGAGTCCGGGTCTGGCGATACCCGCCATAGTGCTGGTCGTGGTGATCTTTGGCCCCGCCGTCGAGGAGTTGGTCTTCCGGGGCGCGGTCTTCAACGGACTCTACCGGCTGGGAATGTTAGCGTCGGCGAGCAATGAGAGCAAGAGGTTCAAGAGCATCGTGGACAAGGTCTCGTTCGTGGCGGCAGCGCTCGTCTCCTCCGCGGTATTCGCCTTGCTGCATCTGGAGCCGGTGCTGCTGGTGGCGCTACTTATCCTGGCGGTGGCCCTGTGTACGCTTTTCAGAAGGACTGGTAGCTTACTGCCCTCTTTCGTCGCCCACGCGACGTTCAACTCCTTCGCCACGCTGCTCATCATCTTGAGCGGGCTCGGCGTCTTCAAGATACCCGTGTAGAAGCCGGTTAAGCTCGTGACTTCAAACAAATAAAAGCGACCCCCGGATACAATCTCCGGGGGCCGTACCCTTCTGAGTGCTACGCAGGTATCTGGTTTCAGCACGTCCGCCTGTAACTACCGAAGAGGCGGATGGAATATAACCCAGTATCCCGCAGGGTTTTCAGCGGTTCTTAGGTCAGAGCCACCTCTCCCAGAAGATACCTGCAACTACTACTCGGTACGTCTATCTGGATCACCTCCTCTCCGTGCTTTACGAGAAGAAGTGTACTATCGCGTTTTGTATACAGCAAGAGTAATTTTCAAGAATTTTTTCTTTCTTCCAGCCGGTGGCGAAGAAGGTCGAAGGACCGGTTGGCGCTACGCTCCCGGATAGACTCCCGAGAACGAGCCCAGGCCGAGAGATCCAACCGCTCCACCATACTCCCTTCCGCGTCCGAGAGCCCAACGAAGACTAGCCCCACGAACTTCTCCTCCGTGCCGCCATCCGGCCCGGCGACTCCGGTAACGGAGAGCCCGTAGTCAGCGCCGGAGCTTTCGCGGACGCCTTCGGCCATCGCTTGCGCCACCGGTTCGCTCACGGCTCCGTGTTGCACGAGAAGATCTCGCGGCACGCCAAGTAGACGTTCTTTCGCTTCGTTCGAGTAGGTGATGAGTCCCTCCGCGAAGTACGCGGAGGAGCCGGGCATGTCCGTGAGGCGCTTGGCGAGCAGGCCGCCGGTGCAGCTCTCGGCGAGCGCCAGGGTCGCGCCCTGTTCCTCCAGGAGGCGGGCGACGGCGCTTTCGAGAGTCTCCTCATCCTCGCCGAAGTAGTATTCGCCGAGGCGGGACAGGATCTCTTCGGCTACCGGCGCTATCTTCTTCCCGGCCTCCTCCGGGGTGGCAGCGCGGGTGGTGATGCGGAGTCGCACCTTGCCCTGTCCGGCTAGGGGGGCGACCGTCGGGTCCGTCGCGTCGAGGAAGTCCTGGACCTGCTCGGCGAGTGCGGACTCCCCGATCCCGGCGAACCAGAGCGTCTTCGAGACTATGGAGCCGTCGCTGCGAGTCCGGATCAGGTGGGTCAAAGTCTCCTCGAACATACCCTTCATCTCAGAGGGTACGCCGGGCATGGTGGCAAAAAGCGTGCCGTCTATCTCTAGAAGCGCACCCGGCGCGGTACCGAGAGGGTTCGGGATCAGGGTAGTCCCCTCCGGGAAGAGGGCCTGCTTGTAGTTGGAGGGCGTTGGGGTGCGTCCGAAGCGGGCGAACATGGTGTCTACGTGATCTCGGGCCTCCTGGTACTCGACCATCTCGCGGCCCGCCGCGACGGCCAGACACTCGTTGGTCAGGTCGTCGGAGGTCGGTCCCAGCCCGCCGGTAGTTATGACGAGATCGGAGCGGGAAGTTGCTTCCTTCATGGCGGTAATTATGCGATCGCGATTGTCTCCAACGGTGGTGTGACGGTAGATGCCAACGCCGAGTTCGGCGAGCCTCTGACTGATCCAGGCCGAGTTCGTATCCACCAGGTCTCCGAGCAACATCTCGGTTCCAATGGTCAGTATCTCCGCTCTCTGTATGTTTTTCTCATTTCGCACGCGCGTATTCTACAATCTCCCGGATGAACGACCGTGATTCAAATTATGTATATCTGGAAACAGCCGATACTTTCACGCGAAGCAGGCTCTCGGACAAACGCTACGATCACACCATCCGCGTAACCGAAACCGCGCAGCGCCTGGTGCGCATTCACAATCTGGACGAAGATCGCACGCGCCTGGCCGCCCTCCTGCACGACGCCGCGCGAGAAACACCGTCGGAGGAGCTTCTACGACTGGCGAGAGATTGGAGCGTACCTGTCGAAGAGCCCGAACTTCAGAGCCCGAACCTCCTGCACGGTCCCGTTGCCGCGGAGCTTGCGCGGCGAGAGCTGGGCGTCGAGGACGAGGAGGTTCTGGAGGCGATTCGGATCCACACCACCGGAGCGCCGAGGATGGGGCCTCTGGCCTTAGCCGTCTACGTGGCGGACAAGATAGAACCGGGGCGCGACTACCCGAGCGTGGAGCGTCTTCGTAAGCTCGCCACCGAAGACCTCCGCGAAACAGCGGCCGAGGCGCTGCGCCGCGCAATTGCTCACAATGAGGAGCGTGGGCGTCCGACCCATCTCGCGAGTCGCGAGACCCTAGCCTGGCTGGAGGATTCCCAGAACTCCGCGCAGGGTGGGATGTAGCAGGAAGACCGCGTACCCGGCGAGTGCCAGCACGGCCAGGGCGATCACGAACTCCGCCACCCCCCCGGACCTGATGCCACCCGGCACCAGCCTGAACCTCCAGCCCAGCGGCCAGAGCAATGGCACGCCTGGAGTGTTGATGGCGTCGGCGAAAAGATGCGAAGCATACCCCGCGAAAAGCGCCAGAAACAGGTTCGGATAACTTCCAAGCAACAACCAAACCGGCACGGTGAACAGAGCAACCCCCAGCAGCGAGTGTGTCAGGGTGCGGTGTCCGACGGTACGCACGAGGAAGAAGGACACCGCCCTCAACAGCCAGCTCACGGGCCGGGTGATGAGGTTAAAGGCGGGGTTCTTCATCTTGCTCAGACCGTTGCCGAGCGTGCTGCGCGGGTTGTCTACGTCTGGAAGCCAGGCCGCTACCGCCGCCAGCGGGTAGGCGTATAGCGGTAGATCCATCCCGGCGAGGAGCGCAGTCCCCGCCAGGGCTCCAACCCCGAATATGGCGTGCGTTGTCGCGTTCATCGTCTCATCGCCGGGCAGTTTAACAAGTTCCTGGTGTTTTAGAGGTTGCCGGTGGGTCCCAAGTAGTCGGCATCACCAGAGCATGTCCGAGAATCGTTATCTCCCTCTGCTAGGATGGAGTCGTGCGGACCCTGGGTTTGATGACGACCTTTTCCCTGATCCTTGCCAGCCTCTACCTGGTTCTCTCAAGCCCCGCCCACGGCAAACAACAAACGCCTCCGGTAGTCCTCATTCTGGTGAAGCAAGGCCTGACCTGGAACAGCGTCGAGAACGAGCCCGGACTGAAACGTGTATTCGACGAAGGCTCGGTCGCCAGCCTCTCGACAGCCCAGGGAGCGAAGCCGCCGGATTCCCGTATAGGCTACATATTTCTAAGTGCGGGCTCCCGCGTCGACACTTCGGTCCTCCCCAAGAAGTTGCCGGTGCGCCGCGCGGACATCTCGACTGCTTTCCAGGGACCCGCCTCTACTGTCCATCCGGGCGCTCTCGGCGACGCTCTCAAAAGAAGTCATACACCTGCGACGGCGGTAGGAGAGCGAGCGGCCCTGGTGGTAATGGACTCCGAAGGGAGAGTTCCTCGCGAGTACGCCGCCGGCGAGCCGGTGCGCCACCTCGAAGATGCGATCCAGCGTGGTGCAAAATTCGTGGCGGTGGAGGCTGACGGACCACGGAAGGCCGCCGACGTTTCGTCCACAGCCCTGAGTAAAGGGGCTATAGTCGCAATCGCCGCTCCGACCGCGCCCGCCGGCTCTACAAACCTGACGCCGTTCGTCATGAGTGGTCAGCATGGCGTCCTCTACTCTCCCGGCACCCGCACGCCGGGTCTCATAAGCAACGAAGACGTGGCCCCGACGCTGCTCGCGCGGCTTGACGTCGCGGTCCCACCTGGGATGACCGGAAGAGTGGCAGGTGTCCACCCTGGAGACGCGGACGAGGTAGCGCGGTACCAGGAGCGCATCTCATTCGTCGCCGCGAAGAGACCCTGGGTGTGGGCGTTCGTCGGTGGAGCATCCGCCATCGTCTTACTCCTCGCCGCTATGGTCTGGAGACGCCGGGGCATCCGGCTACTGGTTCCGGCTATCGCCGCCCTGCCTCTCGGCGCTCTGCTGACCGCCGCCATACCTATAACGGACGTTCCGGGCGTGGCGGCTCTGACCGTTCTCCTCGCGGGAGGAGCGGCCGCTCTGTCATGGAGGCTCTCAGGCGAGACATTTGACGTGCTGGCCGGTGTAATGCTTGCGACCGCCTTCTTTATCGCGGTGGACGCTGGCGCGGGCGGCAAGCTTATGGGGCTATCCATCATGGGACACAACCCGGCCTCTGGGGCTCGTTTCTACGGCATCGGGAACGAGTATTCGGCGATCCTGGGCGGTGCGCTGCCGGTTGGAGCGGCTATTCTGGCTGCTCGCAAGCCCGCGTTCGTCCGGGCGCTCCCGGTGGTTGGAACATTCGTGGTGCTCGCCGTTGGGTTGCCGACGATGGGCGCGGACGTGGGCGGTTCGCTGGCGCTTGGTTTCGGTCTCGGGATTACGGTGGGGCTGCTGCGCGAAGAGAAGCTCTGGAAAGCGGGCCTCTGGGCGGCGGGTGGCCTATTCTTCGCGGCGGCGCTGTTCTTGCTCAGTGGACTCCTCTTTCCTGATGTTTCTCATGGCGCGCGGGCGGCGAGTGGGGAGTCTGGGCTATATGAGATCCTGGTTCGCAAGCTGCTCTTGAGCCTCGGGCATCTACTCAACCCGGTGTGGACCGGGATCCTGATCGTCGAGCTTGGCGCAATCTACGCGGGATGGCGGATGGCGCGTGGTTCTGCCCTAGCGGCTGGAATCCTCGGGGGCGCGGCGACTGCTGGCGCGATGGGAGCTTTGAACGACTCCGGCATTATCTCGACGATAATCACTCTCGCCTATCCAGCGGCGGCCTGCATAACTGCCCTGCTGTCCAGAGAAGAGCGCCCATCACGAGCGAGCGTCTGAATGGTATTGCCCGCTTTAACTACGATTTAACTGCTTCCACGTAGACAGGCACAGTGGTAGTCTCTAGTATGCGAGTTCGGAATGAGAAGCATACAGGGCGCTTACTCAGGAGGCCGACGCAAAACGGACTATCAATTCTTCCCACGGGTGGACTACGCCGTGAGAAGACTTTGTCCTCAAGAGACCTCCGCGCCATCGGCGCCTCATCCGCGATGGCGTTATGAAACTCCCGCTCTCATCTTTCGTAAAGTTAGAGCGAACGATCAAAAGCCGCGGAAGCTCCAGATGGGCGCCTGAATGAACGTCGCGGAAGACAAACCCACGATCCTGTTCGCCACCGTCGCCGTCGGCGGCGGACACGTTGCGACAGCCAGGGCCATGTCCGGGGCCATCGAGCGGTACTATCCGGGGCGTTTCGACCTGCCCGTCTCGGACTACATGGAGGATCTGGGCGTCGACGGGATCGACCGCCGGCACAAAGCCTTCTGGCGCTGCGCCCTGCGCTACCCGACCATCGCCCGGACCGGTCAGCGGCTTATAGACACATTCCCGCGTGTAACCGTGGCCGGACAACGTCTCCTCGTCAGGGAGTTCTCGAAGACCGCGGCCGCCGTTTTGAGAGAGAACCCTCCACTGCTCATCGTCTCTAATCATGGTTTGATCACCTCGGGCCTCGTGGAGAGTAAGCGGCGCTACGGCCTCGAAGTTCCAGTGCTCACTTACGCCACCGAGCCGTACAACATATGCGCCTACTGGGCGGACCCGCTGGCGGACCACATCGTAGTACCTTCGCAAGACGTCCGAAAAGACCTTATACATATGGGCGTTCCCGCCGATAGAGTGGCAGTCGTCAGCTATCCGGTGCGACAATCTTTCTTGAACGCGCCAGCCAAAGCGGAGGCGCGCGAACACCTCGGTCTGGACGATCGCTTCACCACTCTCATCTCTCTGGGAGGCGAGGGACTGGGCGGAGACCCCGGTTGGGTGATTCGGACTCTACTCGATTCACGTATCTCCCCACAAATAGTGGTGATTACGGGCCGCAATAAGGCTCTAAGTAGCAGTCTGCGTAGACTCCAGACGCCGGGACTCAGGGTCGAAGGCTTCGTGGAAGACATGGCCTCTTACCTGGCGGCGAGCGACGTGGTCGTCGGCAAGGGAGGTCCCGCCTCGGTATACGAAGCCCTGGCCGTCGGCCGTCCCGTGCTGGCTACCCGCTACGCAGGCCTCAACGAGTTGGGCGTGGTGCGGTTCATCGAGCGCGAGGGCTTCGGACACTACGTCAAGACCCCGGCAGCGCTCTCGAAAGAGATAGAACGTTACGCCTCCGACCCCGGGCTGCTCGAAGAGGTCGCGCGCCGGAGCGGACGGCTCGAACTGGCCTCGAAGACGGAGGAGCTTGCACATTATGTCGTCCGCTACGCTCTAAGTGGCGGGACCGGCGCATGAATTGCTAAAGCGCGTCATCGTCATACTCGCCCTGAGCCTGGCGCTTGGGTTTGGCGGGCTCTATCTGGCGGCGGGCGGCGCTCTCTTCAGGGTGGATACATACCGTGTTCAGGACCCGAGCTTCCCGATTTTCCTGGTCTTCCTGACCGCACTGATCGGACAGTGGTCCGTACCCGCCTTCAAGATTCAGCTACTGTGCATGAGCCAGGGCATCTCCATGCCCTACCGTCCGGCCCTCTACACGCATCTCGTCGCCGTATTCGGAGCGGCTATCACGCCGAACAACACGGGCGGCGTCCCGACCACCGTCGCGGCGCTGGGGCGTCTCGGCGTGCCGCTCGGGAAAGGAATCGGCGTCATCGTGCAAATATTCGTGCTCGATCTCATCTTCTTCTCCTGGACGACGCCTCTGGGGATAGGTTATCTGATCTACTCCAGGACCATCCATCTGCCCGTTAGCGCGAACATCCTGGCCTTCGCGGCCGTGGTTTTGGCGATTGCCGCGGCCGTCATCCTGACCCGCTATCCGCGAGTGATCGTGCGCCTCATCCTCACGATGGCGAAGTGGCCGCTCTTCCGGCGCTTCGACTCCGGGATGCTCAAGGCTGCTCGCGATTACTACCGGAGCGCCAACGCCTACCTGAACATGCCCGCCTCTACCTGGCTCGTACTCCACCTCGTGACGGCAATCGGTTGGATCTCGGGTTTCGTGATCCTGTGGGCGCTCTTGCACCTCTACGGGATTGGAGCCAGCCTTCTGACAACGCTCGCGCTCCTGAGCAGCATCACCCTGATCTCCAATTTCATCCCCACCCCTGGAGGCTCCGGCTTTATAGAAGCGGCGGTGAGCCTAAGCGTCGGCGCGGGCGCCGGTAGCATAGCAGCGGCCGTCCTCGTCTGGCGGCTTACGAGCTTCTACCTCATTTTCCTGCTCGGTCCGCCGGCCGGCTGGCTGCTCTACCTCTCGCCTCCGGTAGTTTTTCCGAAGGGGAGCGAGACAACCCCGAAGCGCGAACCAGAAAAGCGTCTCTAACGGCGGTAGGCAGCATGGACATGATCCTGGCGGGGATCGCGTCCAGCGTCGCGAGACGCCGCCCGGAGGCTCGCCGCGAGAGAGCCGAACGGACGATGAAACGGGCCACTTTCTCCGGACTGGTGGCAGTCGCGGTTCCCCATAGCGAGCTGTCGAGGAAGCCCTGGAGATAGTCGCCCCACCCGTCTTGCGAGGTGGAGATCTCCTCTCGCAACGCCGCTTTCGCGCGTTCCGCAAAGGGCGTCTTCATCGCGCCGGGCTCTATTACCATGACCTCCACACCCCAGGGCTTTAGCTCCATTCGCAAGGCGTCGGAGATGGCTTCGAGCGCGTACTTCGAGGCGGAGTACGCGCCCATGAAGGGCGTTACGATAAAACCGTTGGTGGAGCTGACGTTGACGATCCTTCCCCACCCCCGCCGCCGCATCCCCGGCGCGACCGCCCGCGCCAGCCGCAGTGGACCGTAGGCGTTGACATCGAAGTGTAACTCCACGTCCTCGAACGGCTGGCTCTCAAGAGCGCCCGGCTTTGCCAGACCCGCGACGTTCACCAAGAGGTCCGGCGGCCCGCTACTATCCTCGATCTCTCTTAGCGCGTTGGCGATGCCCTCCTTCGATGCGACGTCTAGCGCGAGCGTGTGGATTTTCTCTCCTCTCGGGTCTTCGAGCCGGGTCCTCTCAAGGTCCGCTGCCCAGACGGTGATACCTTCGTTACCGAGTTCTCGGACCACCGCCCGGCCGAGGCCACTGGCCGCGCCAGTAACGAGCGCCACCGACGGACGCTTCAGCAGACCTTCGCCACGCAGCCAGCCCTCTGTCTCACGCATCCCTTGCTCCAAACTGAAATCCGGCTCGAATCCGAGGACTTCCCGAGCTCTCTCGCCCGAGAAGGTCGCCCGGCTCGTCATCACGCCAACCATCTCCGCGACGGCGCGAGGCCGTCGTCCCAGCGAACGCTCGGCCCGCTCGCCCACGCGCGCTCCGGCCAGGGCTATTCGGGCCGGAATACGTCTCAGGCGCGTCCCGCACATCGAAGCATAGGCGCCGAAGAACTCGTTCCAGGTTCGCGGTCCCGTGCCGATGTTAAACGCTTCCCCGGCCGCCTGTTCTTCGAAGCCAGCCAGCTCGAAGGCGCGGGCCACGTCGTCCACGTAGACAGGGTCAACGAGATCCTCGCCGTCGCCTACGATGGCCGGTAATCCTCGGGAGATAGCAGCGAACGGCGCCTCCGTCCACGAGGGGGATTCGGGGCCGTAGATCATGTTCGGGCGCAGGATGGTCAGCTCGATGCCACCCTGTCGCGCCTCTTGCCTCGCCGCTTTCTCGGCTTCGATCTTGGTGTCGCCGTAGAGGTCGCCCACGCTCCAGAACGGCGTCTCCTCCGTTATATGGCCCTCACGCACCGGTCCGTAGACCGCGATGCTGCTCGCAAGCACCACCCTCCGGGCGCCCGCCGCCGCGGCGACCCGTACCACGTCAGACGCGCCACCAACATTGACGGCGAAGGCAAGCCTTTCGTCGAAAGGACTTCCCATCCAGGCCGCCAGGTGAAAGACGACTTCGCAGTCCTGTACCAGGTCCTTCAGCGCTTCGGTGTCGCGCACGTCTCCTAAAACTGGCGTCGCACCCAGTTCGCGCAGCCGGGCGGCGCCTGTTTCATCCCGGACGAGAGCCCTTATCGGATGGTCACGCCGTATGAGACGCCGTACCAGCGCCTTTCCAAGAGATCCCCCAGCCCCCGTGACCGCGACGGTCGCCGGCGAAGCCTCTGTCATAGTTCCATCCTTTCGAGCGGCTCTCCGGTCCTTCCCACGTCCCCGGACCGGAAGCCGGATAAGTTCTGGTAGATCTCCTGCAGTCCGCGACCGCTCTCTCGAACGTCGTGGCCGCACGCCGCTCTCTCGGCGTTCCGCTTTAGTCGCTGTAGCTCATCTGGCCGACCGAGCAAGCGACTGATCTCCGCGGCGGCTTCTTCCAACGACCCCGGACGATAGCAGATACCGCAGTCAGACATCTGTACCAACTCCCCCACCGCGCTGGTCTCGACCTCGGCCGCCGCTACAGCACACCCCTGCGCCATGGCCTCCAGCGTGGCGATGCTCTGAAGCTCGGTCGGCGAGGGCATTAAGAATAAGTCGCTGGCCGCCAGCAAGTCTTGCTTCTCGTTACCGGACACGTACCCCAGAAAGCGCACCTCATCCGCCAACCCAAGCCGCGCGGCCTGGCGCTCCAGAGCCTTCCGCAGAGGTCCCGTCCCTGCGACGGCCAGGCGTACGTCCTTCCTCAACCGGCGTAGCTCCGAGAAGATGACGAGCAGGTCTTCGGGACGCTTCTCGTGCGTCAGGCGGCCCATGTAAGAGAGCAGATATCTTCTCCCGGACAACAGACGCCGGCGCATGGACGCAGCCCGCTCATCCTCGGCCGTCCCATGCGCCGGCAGATGAATGCCATTGGAGACAACGAAGATCGGCCGCCGCGTGTAGCGGCGCGCCAGACGGGCGGCGAAATCGGTTGGGGCGACCAGGCAATCGGGCCGCTGGTAGAGATACCCGTACCAGACCCTCAGCGCCGCTCTCACCAAAGGACGCAGTAGACGGAAGTGCAGGGTCGCGCTCTCTTCCTGGGTGTGAAAGCCCATTACGGAAGGCACGCCCTCGCGCCTGGCAAGGTGTAGCGTTCGGAGGGCTAGCGGCGTTGGGGTATTGATCTGGACGACCTCCGCCCAGTCGAGGAGAGCCTTTATCTTCCCCGCGTCCGGGAACGCGAGGTGCGTCTGCTTCTCACCGGGACGCCACACCGGCAACCGCTCAATCGCGACACCGTTCGGCGGCATGGTAGGTGACACCTCATTTCCAGCCAGGACCCGGACCTCGTGTCCGAGCGCGAGCAGCGCCCCGATGTGTCCCTCCGTAGCGGCGGCCTGGCCCCCGTACCCCGGATAGAGGTCGTCGGCGACGAAAGCGATACGCATACTCAGGAGCCCGAGGAGCCGAAGCCGCCCTCGCCGCGTCCGTCACTCTCGGATTCCAGGAACTCGACCTCGGCAAATGACGCCGCCGCGGCCCGCACGAGGACCAGTTGGGCTATCCTCATTCCGACCTCGACCATGAATGTCTGATCCCGATCGTGGTTTATGAGGGGAACCTGTAGTTCACCCCGGTAACCGGAGTCTATGAGACCGGGCGTGTTGACGAGAGAGACACCGTGCCTGACGGCGAGCCCGCTGCGCGGCAGCACGAGGCCCGCGTAGCCCTCCGGGATAGCGACCGATATTCCGGTCCTCACCAGAGCTCGGCCACCGGGCGGAAGCCTCATCTCCTCCACGGATCGCAGGTCGTAGCCCGCGTCGCCGGTGTGGGCCTGGGCAGGCTCCCGCGCCTCCGAATGGAGCCTGCGGAAAGAGATCTTTAGACGTTCAGCGCTCATACCGGGCGCATCTTAGCATCTGAAAGCCTCCGGCTTCTGGCGGTCTGGGTTTCCGGAATCCTGCGCCACCGCCTCCGAAAGCCAGCAACTGATAGCTTGCAGTCTGAAATGCTATTCTAAAGCCATGAGCGAGAGAAGAGAGCGTTACCTTGTTACCTCGGCGTTGCCCTACGCTAACGGTCCGCTGCACGTCGGGCAGATCGTCGGCGCGTACCTTCCGGCGGACGTGTTCGTGCGTTACCTGCGCGCCCGCGGCGATGACGTAGTCTACGTCTGCGGCACCGACGAGCACGGCGTCCCGATCACCCTGACCGCCGAGCGCGAGGGGAAAGACCCCCAGGAGGTCGTGGACTACTGGTGGAAGCACATGAAGGAGACCTTCGACCGCTTTAACGTCAGCTTCGACAACTTCTCGCGCACCTCGACCGAGCTTCACGCCAGGAATACTCAGCTCTTCTATCACAAACTGAAAGAGGGCGGCTACATCTCGGAGTCCGAGAGCAAGCAGATGTACAGCCCGACCGAGGGACGCTTTCTGCCGGACCGCTACGTGGAGGGGACGTGTCCCGTGTGCGGCTACAAGGAAGCGCGGGGCGACCAGTGCGACAACTGCGGGAGCTGGTACGAGGCCTACGAACTCATAGAGCCACACTCGAAGGTTACGGGCGGGCCGGCGGAGGTCCGAGAGACGACGCACCTCTACCTGGACCTTCCGCAATTCTCCGGCCGGCTGCGGGAGTACGTCGGCGGACAGGAGCACTGGCGCGACTCGGTGAAGAACTTCATACTCGGGATAATCGACGCGGGGTTGGAGAAGCGCCCCATCACCCGCGACATAAGCTGGGGGGTTCCGATCCCCGAGCCGGGCTACGAGGACAAGCGTTTCTACGTGTGGTTCGACGCCTGTATCGGCTACGTCTCCTCGACGATCGAGTGGGCAGAGAATATCGGAGATCCAGACCGCTGGCGTGAATACTGGCAGGAGCCGGACACAAAGCTCATCCACTTCATCGGCAAGGACAACACCGTCTTCCACGCCCTGGTCTGGCCCGCGCAACTAATGGGCGTTGGCGAGGACGGCGAAGAGCCCTACGTCCTTCCCTACGACGTGCCGGCCAACGAGTTCATGAACCTCGAAGTCGTCGTGGACGGCGAGCCTCGGGCCATGCAGATGTCCACGAGCCGCAACCTCGCCGTCTGGCTGCACGAAGCCCTGGACCGTTTCCCAGCGGATCCCCTCCGGTTCTACCTGGCCTCTAACCTTCCGGAGACCGGAGACGTGGTCTTCTCCTGGCGCGAGTTTCAATCGAGGGTGAACTCGGATTTGATCGGCAACCTCGGCAACTACGTGAACCGCCTCCTCTCCTTTACCGAGAAATACGCGGATGGCGAGGCGCCACGTCCAGATGAGCTTCCCGAAGACGCCGTAAGAGTCTTCGAGGACTTCAAGGAGATAGAAGCCCGTTACGAGACCCGGATGCTCGCGCCCAGGCCGCGCGACGCCCTGGGCGAGCTACTCGCGATGGGCCGCCGGGCCAACCAGTTCTTCGATGCCTCGGCGCCGTGGAAGAGCCGCAAGGAAGACCCCGAGCGTACAAAAACCACGCTCTACGTCTGCTCCACCCTGCTGGGTTCCATCGCCTACCACGCGGAACCATACATCCCGGACGCGATAGAGCGGCTGCGGGCGTTCTTCGATGGGCCGATCACACGCGTCTCGGACCTCGACCTCCCAGACGTCTACCGGGTGAAGGACTCGAAACCGCTGTTCCAAAGAATAGAAGACGATGAGGTCGCGGTGGCCGAAAAACAGCTCTCCTACGCGGTGAGAGGAGACTCCGAGGGTAGCACCTAGCAGCTAACTCCTCTCCGCTGGTAAACGGCCCACGCGCAACGAGAGCGCGAAGATCACCATTCCGGTAACTATCAGAGTCCCCAGGGCTATTCGCAATCCAAGTAGCTCCGCGAGCCCGCCGACGATCACCGGTCCCATAAGGAAGCCGCCGTAACCGAGCGTCGTGACCACGGAGATCGCCGCTCCGGCCCGCCCCGGCGCGAGGTCGCCCGCCGTGGAGAAAGCTATCGGCACCACCGCAGATAGCGCGAGCCCCACGAGCAGGAAGCCTGCCAGGACGAGCAGGGGATCACGGGTCGCGAGCGCCAGCGCCATGCTGCCAGCCGTGCAGAGACCCGCGCCGAGTAGAGTCCGGCGATTACCAAAACGGCGGATAGCCCAGGCCGCTCCGAAACGTCCCGCGGCCATTGCGCCAAAAAATACCGCGACCCCCGAGCCTCCCAGAAGCGCGGGGAGTCCGAGCGTCTGGCGCAGATACAACCCGGACCAGTGTTCCATCTCCCCCTCCGAGAGCAGGCCCAGGGTAGCTATCGCGGCTATCAGGAGAAGGGGCAAACTGCGGTAGAGACTAGGGGCTCTGGCTTTCTCGCCGCCCTTCATTGGGCCGCCCGAGACGGGGAACCGGGTACCCAAGACGGCAAGGATCACCACAACAAGCGGCGCCAGCACCCCGAGGTAGACGTAATGATAATCCACCCCGATCTGCAAGAACATACCGGCCGAGAGAGCGCCGATCACACCTCCGGTACTAAACATCGCGTGCATGAAAGCCATGAAATGCCGGCCCGTACTCTTCTCCAAGTCCACGGCAGCTGAGTTGATCCCTACGTCGTAGAGCCCAGAAGCGGCGTAGAGAACCACGAGAGCCACCAGAAGAGCCGCGTAGCCACCGGCAAACGCGAGCCCCGAGATCCCAACCCCAAACACGCTCGCCGACACCGTGATAAACACCCGGCGTCCCAGACGGTCCGAAGTCCAGCCGAGAGCCGCCATCGCCACGATAGAAGCCGCCGCACCCACGAAGAGCGCAAGTCCCAGAGGACCGGGCGAAAGCTCGAGCGCCCGGCTCAAGTCGGCCAACAGTACGGCGAAATTGCCCCAGAAGAAACCAAAAAACCCGAAAGCTCCCAGGAGCACCGGGAAAACACGGGATCTAGTTTTCATCTCGTCCACCAAATCAAGTTCCATAGACCAAGCGTATGCTTACATAGTCTCTTTGACAAGAAGGCACTCAAAAGTGGTATACGTACCCTATGGTGTGCAAGGGAGAGGATCACGTCCACTGCGTCCTAGACGACGGGTGCGATTCGCGGCGAGTCCTCGACTTGATCTCGGACAAGTGGACGATAATCGTAGTCTACGCGCTCGCGCAGGGAACCAAACGCTATAAACAACTCCAGCGAGAGATCATGGGCGTCTCCCAGAAAATGCTCACGCAGACCCTGCGCGGCCTGGAGTGCAACGGTCTCGTTCAGAGAGAAGTTTACGCAACCGTCCCCCCTAAGACCGAATATTCTCTAACCGCGCTCTGCCAAACCCTTGTCGAGGCTCTGACGCCGCTCTGCGAATGGTCCGAGGACCACTTCGCGGACGTAGAAGCGGCTCGCTCAGTCTTCAAAGCCTCACGGCCCGGCGTCTAATGGGTTTCTATCCCTCTTCTATCTCGTAGCCCTTCTCTATCCAATCGTTCATGCCACCGTCCATGTTGGAGACGTTGGTGTAGCCCATGTCCTTCAGGGCCTTCGCCGCAAGAGCGCCCCGCCCACCGAACGCGCAATGGACGACGATGTTCGCCTCCTTATCCGGGAGTTGCTCCGAAGCCTGATACTCCAGGAGTCCACGAGGGATGAGCTTCGCGCCCGGTATGTGGCCCTCGTCCCACTCGTCCTGCTCACGCACGTCCACGACGGTTACGTCCTCGCCGGACTGGAGTGAATTGTTTACCGCGTCGGTATTCGTCTGCTCAGTCTCCGCTTTCGCCTCGGCGACCATCTCTTCGTAGCTCTCAGGCAACTCGCGCTCCTTTTCATAGTAGGTTCTGTTGGAGTTTCATGTTATCCGATTCAAAACACAAAAGGTTTTCATGACGGTGAATAAAACCCCAGAGACTCGCTAAGAAGCACCATTGGGTTGGTCAGGTGGCAGTCGCAAGGCCGAGATCAGAAGGAGGAACACCAGTAATGGACTCAGCCCGAACGCGAGCGCGACACCGAGCTTCACTCCTCCATCGGAGGCGGCTCCCAGGGCGACCAGCGCGCCTCCGACGCCGATAATGGTAGCCGGACCGAACAGTTCCGCTATAAGCACCGAAGACGATACGACACCTTCTCTGCCGCTCGGAGCATGAGCGAACGCGATAGTGGCGCTCGCGGGGTTAGCGAAACCCATCCCCAGCCCTGATATCAACCATCCGGCAAGAGCTACGGATAAAGGGATCTCACCGATAATGATAACCGCTGCGGCCAGGCTCAGGATGCCGATGGTCATTAGCACCGCTCCATTCAGAACGCGGGTGCGGCGTCCCCGGCCCTCATGGCGTCTATCCAGCCGTTCCTGGAGCCATGTGCCTGCGGTCCAGCTTATCGCTCCGGCAGAGATTACCAGACCTGCTGTCGTGGCCCTGTAATCCGAGACTTCGTTCAGCGTCAATACGAGGTACGCCTCCGTGTAGAAGTAGGCGGCAGCCATGAGGCCTTTCGTGGAGACCGTCGCCGGCAATCCTCTTCTCGCTACCAGGGTTCCGTACGGCAGGACCTTACGGAGCGCGGGAACCACTACAAGGATTCCTACCAAAACCATAAGTAGGCTCACTACCACGGCAGGCACCTCCTGTCCGCCGAGGAGTGAGAGTTTCTCGCCCGAGGCTATCTTCAAGCCAGCCAATAGAAGCCCTGTACCCGCAGCCAGCAAGATCGCACCAGGCAACCGGCCCAACTCCGGAGATTCCGCCGTTGTATCGTTCTCCTTCAGAGCCTGACGATCAAAAGCGGGTACTGCCAGTACCCCTACAAGAAACAGGAAAGGCAGAAACCCATAGAAGATCGCGCGCCAGGTAAATTCGTCTGCGACGAAGCCTGCAATCGCCGGCCCCACCAGCGCAGGCAAGATGAAGGCACTGGAGAAAGCCGCCATCATACGAGGCCGCAGGCTGTCAGGGTAGCTTGTGTTGATGATGGTGTAGACACAGGCGACCAGCGCGCCGCCGCCCAGACCCTGTAAAGCCCGACCAAAGATGAGGACGCCCATACCAGGCGAGAGCGCGCCGACGAAGAGCCCCGCTCCGAGTAACATCAGCGAGACGAGGAAAGGCACGGCTGGTCCACGCCGGTCGACCTGTTCACCCGCCGCGACAGCTCCGACAATCTGAGCGAGTAGGAAAGCGCTGAAAATCCACCCATAGAGTCCAAGGCCGTCGAGATCCCTGGCTATCACCGGCGCAACGGTAGCAAGCGCCAGAGCCTCGAACGCGACGACCGAGATGGCGAGGATTGTCCCCAAGGTCAACCGGCGATGCTGCCAATCGAGTATCCCTTCCGAGACTTCTTTCTCGACCATTCTGGACGTACCGGTGCCTTCTAGGCCTTGCGGTGCTCGGTCGAAACAGTGTAGGTCCCGTCGGGCAACTCTCCGAACTTGTAGTCGCCGAAGAGGATCGGGTCGGCGGTGACCAGGCAGAGGAAGAGACGGACGGCGAGGTTCCGGATCTCGCTTTCGGCGTGAGCGTCGGCCCGCATCTCGATGATGTGCCTCAACGCCCGCACGTTTCCGGTGAAGACCATCGGCGCTTCGGTCTCGTTAGGCAACAGAGAGCGCGCCGTCTGCTGCACTTTCTTCCTCGCGTCGGTCTTGTAGTCGGCGGCGAGCATACTGTTTCCGCCCTCCTGACGCTCCAGCAACCGTCCCGCCATCTCCTCGTACTCGGCGGCGGCGCGGTCGGCCCGCTCCTCGAAGATCCTGTGCAGGTCCTCGTCGTCCTGGTACTCGGGACGCTCGACGAACCGCAGCACGGCACCCGAGACGTAGCGTTGAGAGATCTGAGAGAAACCTGCCCCCGCTCTATGCCGCACCAGCTCGTGCGTGACGCTGCGGCTTATGCCGTAGAGAAGGAAGCTGAAGCTGGCGTGTTCGAGGACCGAGCCATGTCCCGCCGAGGTGAGCCGCTCAAAGTAGGCGGCTGCGTTCTCGTTGGTGGTCCGCCGGGGACCAAAGCTCGCGTAACACAATTGTCCCGCTGTCTTGCAGAGTTGGGAGGAGTCCGGTAGCCGCGTGGGATCTTCTAGATAATCCGGGAACCCCAGGGTGGGATCGAAGCCTTCCAGGAACCCCTTAAGCCCCGCAACGTTTGTCCGCGGTCTCGCCAACATCACCACGCCCGGCGCCCGCAGGTACGCAGTCCCTGTCTTCGTATGATGTGCCGGCGAGTGGATGGCGGGGAAACCGTCCTGGACGATTCCTCCCAGGCTCTCGAATAGCTTCTGCATACGCTCCGTGTCGCGCTCGGTAGTCTCCAAAAGGCTCCCTTCTTCGATCTTCTGATCTCAAGGTTAGCCTATTCGATGGACTTCTACACGGCTTCGGAGAGAGCGCGGCGCAGGGTGCTCGCGTAGCGTCCGGTTCGGATGGTCCTTAGAGCTTTGATCTCCACCTGTCTCGCGCGCTCCTGAGAGATACCCAAAGTTTCAGAGACCTCGCGGAGCGTCCGGATACCGCCGTCATCCAACCCATGACGCATCTCCAGGATCTTCGCCTCGCGCTCGGGTAATCCCCTCACCGCCTCGACGAGCGTCAACTCCCACTGTCCGGCTTCGACACGATCGTAGTCCTCGCCCGACCGCTCATCCGGCAGCATCTCACCCATCTCGGAACCGTCGTCATCACCCCGGCCGAGCCTGGAGTTGATGCTGGATATGGGTTGGCTTACCTCGCGCAGCCGCCGCGCCTCCTCCGGTTTTATACCGAGCCTCTCAACGAGCTCCTCTTCGGTGGCGTCACGGCCTAGCTCGATACTCAACTGGTTCTCGGCGCGCCGGAGGCGGAAGAGCGCATCGACGACGTGAGCGGGGAGCCGCACAGTACGCGCATGGTCCGCGATGGCGCGGGTGACGGCCTGACGAACCCACCATGTCGCATAGGTCGAGAACCGATTGCCCATTTCGGGATCAAACTTCTCGACCGCTCGAATGAGCCCCGCGTTTCCCTCCTGAATGAGGTCTTCGAAGGCCACGCCCCGTCCCTGGTACTTTTTGGCGATGGAGATAACGAGCCGCAAGTTCGACTCGATGAGTTTCTTCCGGGCATTTCTGTCGCCCTCGCGAGCACGCCGCGACAGATCGCGCTCCTCGGTGGCATCGAGTAGCTTGCCGCCTCTTATATATCCAAGATACTGCGTGAGAGAGTCCCGCGCCTGCATCATCCCATCATCCCCTTTCTCTGAAACTAGGCCGCCGAAGGCCCGTCTCCGGCACTACCAACCCGCGGCCCGCCGTGCGTCACGAAGCGTTCCAAGACTCGCCCATCGAGGCTGGAGGTGATCCACCAATTCTTCCCACACGAGCACGCCAGCCCGAGCAAGCGCTGCCCACCGGATTCCCCCAAGACTTCCTCCTTGAGCGACCGCAGGCAACATCTCGGCAGCTCCCCGACGTAGACTTCCCGCAGTGGCTCGCCTGCGGGCGCGACCGTCGTATCGGCCCTGAGAGCACTCTTCTTCCTCACGCCGCCCCCTTTTGCTCCCGGTCTAAGCCCTGTTGCATGAAAGCGTCCCGCTCGGGCTCTACCGGCAGAGGCGCCTGCCACATCGCGCCGCACGAGAGGCACTCGAACGAGTCGCCCGTGCTTCCAGCGGTGCGCTGGCAACAGACGGGGAGGTCGGCCTCGTAGACAGCCTCCTCGCCCAGAGCCGCTATCCAGAGCCGCACTACGCGGCCTTCCCGGAGAGACGCCCAATCCACTCGCTCGCCTCCTCGCGGGTCAACTCGTTGACCGGCTTGCCGACCATCTCCTCAAACCTGGTGACGCCGTCTTCCACAACATCGGAGATCAAAGCCTCCAGGTAGTTGAGCTGCTTGCGCGTCGCCGGCATCTCTCCCTTGCTCTCCTCGCCCGGCATCCGAGCCTGCTTCGCCAGCGGCGCCTGCTCGCCCTGATCGTAGGGCCGCGGAGCTTCCACCTCGACCTCGACACTCTCTCCGCCAAGCTCCTCGAAGGCCGTGACGCCAACGTTGATAGCGTCCCTGAGAGCCCTGGCCTTCGCCCGCGTCTCCGCCATGCGAATGAGATGCGGCGCGATCGCCCGGTTGACATTCTCGGAGCTCGCATCCCCGATGCCGCTGTACTTCCCATCTTCCGTCCGAACGACCGCCTTGACAATTGCCGTCTCGCCGTTCTCGGGAGCCGGTACCTGCAAAAGGTCCGTCTCGATGCTCCGCAAGCCTCTCGCGTGAGCCTCCTCAAGAAGCCCCGCATAAAGTACGAAACGCTTGCCCTGGCGCTCGATCATGTACTCTTCCCGCATCGCTATACCTCCTTCGGCACGTCTACACTGATAATGCTATCTTCACTGACATGAGTGAGGATGTGGTCAAATAAAAACATCAGGCGATCCTCTCGTAGGAGTACTGGCGGCCACCGGGGGCGGCTGTCTCTATCTTGCGGTGGATGAGACCGAGTTTCGCGAGCCTCGTCGCCCGGTTGTTGCATGCAGTGTGATTGAGGCCGAGCTTCTTCGCTAGGTCCGCGTTCGTTATGGAGCCAGCCTTCCGGATCGTCTCAAGCGTATCCACCAGATGCTCCGGGACCATCCCGACGATACCCGGCTCTGCGCCTACCTCGTCCACCCGGATCATGGCGAGCGACCGCTGCCTCAGCGACGCTTCGATGTTCTCCAACATGTCCCGATCTTCCTCGACCAGCACCAGCCGCCGCTCTCCGTACTCCCCGCCCGCGACCCTGGAGACCAGAACTCCCAACGCCTCGTCCGCGAACGAGTAGTCCATCAACTCTACGCCTCGCGTGTCCACGTACAGGGTGCCGCCCTTCGGCAACCCCTTAAGCGCCTCACCCAGCGCCTCCCGGACCGCCCGGCCCGTCGAACGGGTAACCATCAGCTTGCCCCCGAAGTCGCCTCCCGCGACCTCGTAGACCAACCGCGACCGATCCTCAGTCACCGGCGCTACCCTCACTGTCTTCAGTGAAATCATATAAGTGGAGTGTACCCTCTGTGTGTCGAAATATCAATGGCATATAGGTGAGTATTTTGCGCTCATTGGGAACTTTTTTCATGCGGCTCTTGGTCGAGGCGCGGGAGTGAGACGCGGACGAAGGTGCCCGGGAAGAACGGGACGTTGCGGGAGTTCTTGCGATCCTCATAGGAGGTGACGCGGCCGGTGCCGGAGCGCAACGAGAGAGAGCCTCCCGCGCGGCCGGAGATCTGGGCGACGAGCGCCAGGCCGCCGCCGCGGCCAATTTCGCCGGTGCCGGAAACGCCCATCATCAGGGCGTGGCGCAGAGCGTCGTTGTCGGTGGTGGTGTGCTCGGCGTACTTCGGGTTGCGGGAGAGTGTCTCGCGCACGCCCGGGCCACCGTCGGCGATGGCGATGAGTACCTCTGCCCCGCGCCGGCCCGTTCCGCTGACGACGTGGTGGTAGGCCTGGACGGCGGCGTAGGCTCCGAAGGACGAGCGGCCGTGCTCGGCGGCGTTCGCGCAGATCTCCGAGAGGACGGAACAGATAGCGACCCGTTCGCGCAGGCGGTATCCCTGGTTCTCCAGGATCTCCGAGATGCGGTGGATGATGCCGGGGATCTCCTCCTCCGTGTGGAAGTTAATTAACTCCTGGAGGGTACCGGGGTTGTGCCGCTGCCGCTCCTCCAGAGAGGTAAGATCCGCATTCGTCTTCACCCGCCCGCCGAAGTGCCGGAAGAAATCCATCCGTTCCAGATAGGCCGGAACGTCCCGCCCCGAAAGCGCCAGATCCACCTCCTCGCAACGCGGGGCCAGGAACTCAAGGAGCGCCGCAAGCCCGCAAATACCGGCCGGCTCCACGAAGCTGACTGGACGGAGATCCAAGACGACGGGCTCTCCCTCCACCCGCGAGGCGGCCTCGAACGCGGGGTCCAGGCTACCGAGCGTCAGCATCCCGCTCATCGCGCCCCGGCTCTGTACGTTTAGCTTGAGAAGTTGCGTATTCAACAGGAATTGATTTTACCGCGACCGTGGCCGTGGACGTTCAGTCACGTTTGCGTTCGTAGAAAATCTCAGTGTAGCGTCGATTATCGTAGCGGCTGAGGAGTGAGCCGTCGCCGACTCCCACGAAGCCGCACTTCTCGAAGACGCGCTGCATACGGTGGTTGTGGGCTAGGGTAGAACCCCGCACCAGTTTAAGTCCAAGCGTCTCGAAAGCGTAATTCAGGAGGAGGGTCACCGCCTCGCTGGCGTAGCCGCGGCCGCGCAGGGTTTCGGGACCGATCTTTATCCCAAGCTCGCAACCGTCCTGGCGGAATCCATAGAGCGTAGCCATTCCTATGGGTTTGCTGGATTCTCTGGCCTCGATAATAAACGTCTTGACGCTACGGTCTTCCCAACGAGACAGATAATCGCGCCGGGCGGCGGAGATTGAGATGGAGATCGGAGAGCGCCCGTTCCACGCGGCCAGTTCCGGGTCTCTATCCCAAGCGTAGGCGGCCTCCACATCGGTTTCCCGCGGCGGACGGAGGGTTACGTACTCTCCATATAAGGCTTTGACTTCTTCGGTGTGGATAGCGTCTCCTCCTGTATCAAGAAGACAATATTACACTCACCGGCGCCCGCCACAAGCGCCCGCTACCGTCGCTCACTTCGAGAACCAGGCTCGTTTTGGTTAAAATAGCGAGAGGCCAACAATCAGGAGCAGCATTGAGCGGTACGGTAGGGGAGTTCTTCGGGGGCTCCGGAAGGAGAATCCGGGACGTAGTCTGGGGGGACGTTCCGACAGACCGGGCGGTACGAACGCTGCTCGAAACCGAGGCGATGCTGCGCCTGAAAGGCATCAGCCAGCTCGGTTTCACCGCGCAGGCATTCCCCCGCGCCCGCCACACACGCTTCGAACACGCGATCGGCGTCTACCACCTAACACGCATGACCCTGAAGAGGATCATGGACTCCGGCGCCTATCTAGAGGATCGAGACGTGCAGAGCGCCCTGGCCGCCGCCCTGCTGCTCGACGCGGCCCGCTATCCCTATCCGCAAGCTATCGAGAACATAGCGTTGCCGAACATGCTCTCCCTCAAGGAATTGAGCCGGAACCTGATCGAGGAGACCGAAGTGGCGAAGGTCTTGAGGAGTGAATGGGACCTCGAACCCCACAACGTCTACCGGCTCGTCTCCCGCGGCGGGACCGAGCCACGAGGCCTCACACCCACCGAACACCTCATTCGCGACATTCTCTTCGGTTCACTGAACGTGGACATGATCGACGGCCTCATCCGGGACGCTCAGGGAGCTCGTCTACCATACGGCATAGTCAAGGCCGAACCTCTGGTCGACCGGCTCCGAATCGTCGGCCAGGATAACCGGGCCGTCCTGGCGGTAGATGAAGAAGGTATTGGCTCCCTGCAATCCCTGGTCTTCTCCCGCTACCTCCTGCACTACAACGTCTACAATCACCACGCCCTACGCATCCCAACCGCCATGTTCCAGCGCGCCGTCCAGGATGCCCTGCAGAGCGGGACCGTGGACCCCTACAAACTCGCCGAACAGGACGACGCTGGAGCCTTCGTAATGGTTCAGGACTCCGCCGAGCCCGATAGCTCCACGGCAGTCCTTATGAAGCGCCTGGGCGAACGACGTCCCTACCGCCGCGCCCTGGAACTCGACGAGCGCCACCCGAGCTACGCCTCGCTTGCACGCCTGAGCGAAGACGCCTCCTGGCGGCGCAGGGTCGAGGAGGCCTGGGCCCGCTACCTGACGCGCTACCGCAAGGGTGTTTCCGGTCCCTTCGACATCCTCGTAGACCTGCCGGAGAGAAAAACTATGAGCACAGGTCTGCGCGTCATCCGAAACTACCCGCTCCCCGGAGAGCGCAACCCAGTAACCTGGCAGCACATCTCCGGTATGACCGATGACGATATGATCCGATACCATGCTCCTCTTCGCCGCGTCCGCGTAATAACGGCCAACGAAGACCTGGCAACCTCCGTCCGCCGCCACGCCGAAGAGCTCTTCACCATCGCCGAAGAAGTAGGATAAGAGTAAAAAACGGAACAAAGAAAAAGGGCCGGCATTTACAGAAGGGCGAGACCCTTTTCCGGCCCTTAGCGGATTCCTGAAGAGCCCGCTAGGATGATACAGATATTATATGGACCTCTCTTTCTCGGCGCAACCCTCTCTCAACAAAACTTAATCTTTATAAGTTTCGCCCACCGATGGTATAATCCGCGCCGTGAGTTTGGGCCGCTAGCTCAATTGGCAGAGCAAGAGACTCTTAATCTCTAGGTTTCAGGTTCGAGTCCTGAGCGGCTCACTCTTAAAAACACATGTTTTGCAGGTAAAATGCGGTGGCGTGAAAAGCCTCTGGTGGAGTGCCGGGACTTCTTGCTGCACCCGTACTATAATCGGGTGTTTCTGTCCTTTAGCTTCGCTGTGTCGGATCGACAATTGGATCAGGATCGCAAAAGGAAGCAGCCAGGCAAAGGTCCGAAGTAGAGCGCTTGGGACGTACAGCATGCGGAGGAGTTGAGCCAACACGCCGCCAAGTCCAGCCTCTCGGCGCACGCTATCAACGAGAGATCCGTTTTGACCGAAAACCGTCCAAAACGCCGCGCGGCAAGGTCCAGTACGTCCTGCTACGCAGTGAGGTTTGGCAGAACGCTGAAAATAATAACCCCGTAACGGGAGTCCGATCTCTAGCCGGGACGAATGCTATGATACGTCTGTTGTATGGGGTTTAAGGGCAGGGAGCGCAAGCTCGGCTGCGGGAAAGAGGGGAACATGGATAATCCTGTAAGGGAGGCTGCCGACCGCGTGCTTCAGGGCGTAGTGGACAGCGAGAATGAGGTGCCTGGCGTGGTGGCGATGGCGACCGACCGCGAGGGGAACTTCTACGAAAGCGCCGCGGGCGTCCGCGAGCTTGGCAAGGATGAGAAGATGACCACGGACACAGTGTTCTGCATCTTCTCGTGTACGAAGGCGGTCACGGGCGTAACGGTGATGCAGCTGGTCGAGGAAGGCGTGCTCGGCCTCGAAGATCCCGCGAAGGAATACGCACCAGAGATCGCGGACATCCAGGTGCTCGAAGGTTTCGACGATGACGGCGAGCCACGCGTTCGTCCGCCCAAGTCCGACATTACTGTGGGCCAGCTGATGCTGCACACTGCAGGTTTCGGCTACGATTTCTTCAACCACGACCTGATCAAGTACGGCGAAAAGAGGGACGTGCCGAGCGTGGTCTCCGGCACGCAGGCGTCGCTGGACTCCGTCTTGCTCTTCGATCCGGGTGAGCGCTGGGAGTACGGGAGCAACATAGACTGGGTCGGTAAGGTGGTCGAGAGAGCGCGTGGCAAACGACTCGGCGAGGTGATGCACGAGCGCGTCTTCGAGCCCCTCGGGATGAACGATACTGCAGTTACGATGTCCGATTCGATGCGTTCCCGGCGCGCGACCATCCATCAACGCGGCGAGGATGGGATGTTGACCCCGCTCCCGGACTTTGAGCTGCCGCAGAACCCAGAGCAGCACATGGGCGGCCACGCCCTGTACGGTACGGTCGGCGACTACATGAAGTTTATCCGCATGGTTCTCAATGACGGAACCGGCGAGCAAGGATGGGTGCTGAAGCCCGAGACGGTAGAGAGAATGTCGCAGAACGGGCTAGGAGAGTTGAAGATCAAGTGCCTCCCCGGCGCTATTCCGAGCCTGTCGAACGACGCGGAGTTCTTCCCCGGCATGCCGAAATCCTGGGGATACACCTTCATGATCAACGACGAGGACGCGCCGACCGGCCGACCGGCGGGCGAGCTGAGCTGGGCTGGCCTTGCGAACCTCTTCTACTGGATCGACCGGAAGAACGGCATCGGCGGTTTCTGGGCGACCCAGATCTTCCCGTTTGCGGACCCGTTCTCATTCGGCGGCTACATGGACTTCGAGACCGCCGTCTACAGCCACCTTAAATCGGGAAGCCCGAGCCTGGCCGCTCTTTAGGAGTGGATGGTGGCCGGGCTAGCTGGCGTCCTGGCGTCTAAGATCTTAATGAGAAGCGTCTTCGGGTCCCGGAGACGCTTCTCATTCGCCTCGCGGAGTGCTTCGCTCGTGTATCCTCCCCGCGCCGCCCTCGGCAGGTCGCACAAGCGGAGCGGACGCCAACGCCAATGTCAATTCCAGCGACGGATTCTCAGTGGTTAGTGCATATTCATAAAGACAAGAAAATTATGACCTTCGTACCGGCGAAGAGGGCGAAAGGCCGGAGATGATGAAGAACATAAGCAGCGTGGCGACGCACCAAAGGTATCAGCGCAAGACTCTAATTTGGTGTACCCAACACGGCGCTATACGCCCGCTCCGAGCGTCTCTTAACTAAAAGAAGCTGATAGCGACTATACGTGCCGGATTGCGTTCTACTACACAACGTCAAGTTGCACGCGGATCTCTCCCACGAGATAGGGAAACCAACGCTTGTCTTAGCCTGACAAGGGGTGGCAAATGGAGAATGATCCCTGAGAAGATTTCTCAGGGCAACAAAAAGACGGGAGAGTGCAGGCTCTCTCTCCCGTCCCTAATAATGAAACCGCGCCCGTTGTGGACGCGGTTTCGAAAACTCTAGTTGGATACTACCTGCGCCGCAGAACGGCGAAGGTCAGTATGCCCGAACCCAAGAGCAAAGCAGCCGCGGGAAGAAGAATCGCGGGACCACCGCTGGTCGGTAGACCACCACTGGTGTCCTTGAGCGGACCCGTGCTCTCCATTCCACTCGAAGTGCTCATGGTGCTCTGAGCCATAGCCGCCGGCGCAAGTATCAACAGCGCCAGGAGAGCGGCCGTGGCCAAAATAACTATTCTCCTCTTCATAGAGTTCCTCCTTTTGTCTACTTACTCAATCTTCTACGCAGCCTGCATTCCTTCTCTTTCAAGAAGTTACCCGTAGTGTACATACTCAAAACGCAAAAGTCTCTCTTTTCTTAATAATTTTTAATAAATTTAATACTAAAGAAGCGTCTTTGCTTCTAGAATTACAAGCGGGGGCAGTAGGATTCGAACCTACGGGCGTTTTAGCGCCTCTGGTTTTCAAGACCAGCGCATTCGTCCGCTCTGCCATGCCCCCGAGCAAGTCCATATTTTAAACGATCTTCATCCGGTGGTAGAAGACGGGCATCAATCGTTTCTGAGGTACAAAAAGCACCCTTTACCTCGTACCCCTCCGGCGTGGGCGTGGTCTCCAGCCTCAGCATCCGGTAGATCGTGTTGCGCTCCTCCCCCGTGATCTCGTCTAGGCCCTCGGGCACGCTGGCGGCCATGTACTCCAGCAAGGCGTCCCGGTCTGCTTCCAGCTCTTCCTCGCGCTCTTTGCGGACGTCCAGGACCTCCAGCTCGGCCTCCGCGATCCTGCTAGTGTCCTCCAGCTCCCGCAGACGCTCGCCCAACTCTTCGAGGGTCATAAGCCCGGCGGCCTGCTGGTCCTGATAGGCTGTTCTGAGGCGCGAGCATTCCGCTATCTGGCCCGCCCACACCTTCGCCTCTTGATCGGGGTCTCCCCGGCCGCCAGGGGAGCGGCGCTCCTGCTCTATGAGCTTCTCCATGCCGAGACGGATCCTCTCCGGATCCTTGAGTAGTCCCGAGACGAAGCTCCATATCTCGGCTTCGGCCGGCTCCGCCCGGATGCACCGCTGTGTGCAGCCGTAGACCTTCTTGGCGGCCCCGCGGCGCCTGCAAACGTAGTAGTGGTAGACGTTGCCCTTATTGTCCGGGGTGTCGCGCGTGCCGATCTTCGACCCGCAAGAGCACCTCATGAGGCCCCGTAGCTCCCACTCCCTCGACAGGTACTTCCTCGTACGGCCCTTACTGGCCTCGAACGCGGCGCGGGCCAGGTCCACCAACTCGCGGGGTAAGTGGCCTTCGAGTTCGATGGGTATGGCGATCCACTCCTCGCGTGGGCGCCAGTGGAAGGTCCTCGACTTGCGGTAGCGCCTCCCTCCGTTGCCGTCCGGCTCGGAGACGATGCGCGTCGTCGTCTTCTGGCGGTTATACCACTGCACGCCGTACACCTTGTTTGGGTCGAGCGTGGCCGCCACCTCGGAGGAGACTATAGCGGAAACTTCCTCGAAGGCGTGCGGCCGGTAGGAGTCGTTCTCCACGAGCTTCTTTACCATCTGCACGTCCCACAGCGGCTTGCCAGTGGGAGAAGGAATCCCCTCGTGATACAGCCGGTTCTGTATGGCGTGCAGGCCGAAGCCCTCGGCGGCCAGGCTGAATACCTTCTCGACCACGATCATCTCGGACTCATGCATCACCAGGCGCTTACCTGAAGCATCCACACGAAAGCCGTAGGGAGGCCTCGAACACACGCCCGCCTCCCGAGCCTTCCTGAGCATCCCCCGCCGGCTCCTCTGTGCGAACTTGGCCCGCTCGTACTTGGCGAGCTGGTCGAGGATACCGTCCGTTAGCTCTCCCTCCGGGCTATCGTCGCCGCGGTCGTTGAGCGCGCGGATCTTGGTCCCATGCTCCTCGAACTCTTTACGTAAGAGGTAGTGATAAGCCGGCTCGCGGGCGATACGGTCCCTATCCTGCGCCAGCACCACGGACACACCGCCGGCGGCGACCAGGTCCCGCACCCGGTCCATGCCAGGCCTCTCAAGAGACGCTCCGCTCTGGCCGGGATCTATGACCTCTTCGAGTACCTGATAGCCCTCTCTGGCTGCGTACTCCCCCAGAGCTTCTATCTGCTGCGCGAGAGAATAGCCGGAGCGGGCCTGCTCGTCTGTAGAGACGCGGGCGTAGAGGATAGCCCTCTTGGGGCCGTGGCCGTGGCCGTTCGTTGAGGACATGATCTATCCCTTAACGAGTTTGGCGGGGTCCACGTTGAGCGCTTCCGCGAGTTTCCGCAGGGTAGACATGTGCGGCTCGGTATCGTTGCGCTCTATCCTGTTCACCGTGTTCTTGCCGACGCCCGCCTTATCAGCGAGCTCCTGTTGCGTGAGCGCGCGCTGGATCCGCAAGTCCTTGAGCCTGTCTCCTATGTAGACCACGGCTTGCATTGTAGCCACCTCCCATCACTTTAGCTGTCGTTACGCCACTGGTAGTAATGTACCATAAAAAGCACCAATAACGAACCTATACAGGTTTACAATGGTGATAAAACAGGTATAAGGAGTGCGTCGGATAAAGAAACGGCCCCGCAGGTGCCACCAACACCCCGGAGCCCGGCCCAACAGGAGGACCTGTGGACAGCAGAGAGTCTACCGTACCCGCACCACCTATCCGGGAGTGTTTCGCCTGCTACGACGGGACCGTCTACATCGGCCACATCGAGGATAGCGAAGCTGGCGAAGAGGTCGAGGTTATCGAGGCGGTCCCTTGCCGGCATTGCTCCAGGGACTCCCGATAATGGGCGCCGACGGGCTGCCGCGTCTTGCCAGGCTTGAAGGCTTCGAGGTGTGG
>JAABUS010002838.1_pt1 | contig 30614 bp, 36 predicted proteins | sample 5560161 | NCBI WGS metagenome assembly JAABUS01 (sample SAMN10711885, study PRJNA513376) | rock metagenome | isolation source: Antarctica rocks | place: Antarctica: Victoria Land, Trio Nunatak nord | collected 2016-01-04
AGCGGATGAAACCATGGCGCACGCCCCTGACAGGCGCGGACACCATCGCCCGGCAATGCCAAGTGCAGCAGCTTGTCACGCCCCGCAGGACGCTTAACACGACAAAATCTTTGGTGCGAAAACCCTGCACGCCGGGTCCAGCGGTCGGCGGGCAGGAGAGCGGTCAGAAAGACGGTGGTTTCTGGGAGGGACTGGATGGCGTCGAAGTCTGCGAGTGCAGTCTCAGCGATGCGGACAAGTTCCGCCGCGTAGGGGGTCTCAATTGCGGTGGAAAGGTCATAGTCCGCAGCGTGACGACCCTCCTGCAATCGCGCAAACGCATTTGCAATACTTGACAAGCGTTGGTCGGGCGCACTGGGATTTAGGTGCTCCAGTCCTGGTGGAAATGGACGCGCTGGAGAACGAACGTAGGCGTCACAGATTTTCCGCATCGCGGTATGGTTGAATGCTCGCACGGCCTGAAAGCGGAGCGATTCGCCGCCTATGGCGAACGGCATGGAACCTGCGGTGGTCAACTTGTGGAACAGCCCGTAATAGGCGGAAGACAACGCCCGTCGTAGTTCAATGTCCCCGGATATTTTCAGTGAAGGAATGGATTGTTCAACAATTAGGCGCCGGGCATGCCATACGAAGTCAAAGGCTTGGGTCACCCTTGGAATGGTTCCAAATCACGGTCCGTTTCGAATCTAAAATATGGGAAACGGTCCTCGAATGCATCCAACAGGTCAGGCTGCACTGCCTTGGTCAAAGCCGAAATGCCATCGACGCGGCGCTCGGTTTCAGGATTCCATCCCTCAGGCCCAGGAACCATTTTGAACACGATCCACATGGCTGGATCGCCGTCGAACTCGCCCAGCCGTATTTCAAACCTTGTAACAAAATCCGGCAGCGCGTGGCGGCCGACAATCTCACGGGCTGTCTCGATAACTTCAGATGATTTCATGCTTCCACCATACCCCAAATCACCGCCGCAATTCCATTTGGATCGGCCCCTCGCGCCGGCCGTGGGTGAATTGGTCCACCAGCGGATTGCCGCTGTCCAGCAGCTCCGCCGCTGGTCCCTGCCAAACCAGCTTGCCGTGGAACAGCATCGCTGCCTGGTCGCCGATGCGCGTCGCACTCGCCATATCGTGCGTGATGGCAACCGCCGTGCTGCCCAGACGCTTCACGCAATCGACGATCAGCCCGTCGATTACCGCACCCATGATCGGGTCAAGCCCCGTCGTCGGCTCGTCGAAGAACAGGATGTCCGGCTGGGCCGCAATGGCGCGCGCCAGGCCCACGCGCTTCTGCATGCCGCCCGACAGCTCGGCCGGCGACAGGTCGCCGACGCTGGGGTCCAGGCCCACCTGCGCCAGGATCGCCCCGGCGCGGCCACGCGCCTCGGCACGGCTGGCCTTGTGCTGGGCCAGCAGGCCGAAGGCGACGTTCTCCCACACCGTCAGGCTGTCGAACAGCGCCCCGGCCTGGAACAGCATGCCGATGCGGGCGTTCACCTGCTCCCGCTCCTGCCGCGGGAGGCGCAGCACGTCGCGGCCGTCGATCGCGATGCTGCCGGCGTCGGGCTCGATCAGGCCGAGGATGCATTTCAGCAGCACCGACTTGCCGCTGCCCGACCCGCCGATCACCACCATGGAGGTGCCGGCCTCCACATCCAGGTCGATGCCGTCCAGCACCGTCTTGTCGCCGAACGCCTTGGTCAGGCCGCGTATGCGTATCTTGGGATCGCTCATCGCGCAAAAAACAGTTCGGTCAGCACGTAGTCGAACGCCAGGATCAGGATGCTGGCGGCCACCACGGCGCTGGTGGTCGCAGCGCCCACGCCCTGCGCGCCGCCCTTGCTGTTATAGCCGTGGTAGCAGCCCATCAGCGCGATCAGGAAGCCGAACACCGCCGCCTTCACCAGGCCCGCCACGACATCCGTAGTCGTCAGGATATTGAACGTGCTGGTCAGGTAACCCGACGGGTTGAAGCCGAGCTTCACCGTGCTGACCAGGAATCCGCCCGCCACGCCGAGCACGTCCGCCACCGCCACCAGCAGCGGCACCGCAATCACTCCCGCCAGCAGCCGCGGCGCCACCAAGTACTTCATCGGATTGGTCGATAGCGTGCCCAGCGCATCGATCTGGTCGGTGACGCGCATTGTCCCGAGCTCGGCCGCCATTGCCGCACCCACACGGCCCGCCACCATCAGCCCGGCCAGCACCGGACCCAGCTCCCGCACCACCGACAGCACGACGATGCCGGCGATGGCGCTCTCGGCGCCGAAACGGGAAAAGCCGGTGTAGGACTGCAGCGCGATGACCGCGCCGGAGAACACCGCGGTCAGCGCGACAACCGGCAGGCTGAAATAGCTGAACTCGATGAAGGCCAGCAGAAACATCCGGCCGTAGAATGGCGGGCGCAGCAGGTGGGACAGGCCGGTGACGCCGAACAGCGCCACCGCTCCCGTCGCGCGTACGGCCCCGATCGTGCCGCGCCCGACGGCAGCCACCGCGTCCAAAGGATCGATCATGCGCCCAGATAGACCCGGCGGTAACGCGCGCCAAGCTGCGTTAGGATTTCATAGCCATTCGTGCCGGCCCGCCGCGCTACCTCGTCCACCGGCATGCCGGGGCCGATCAGGTCCAGCCAACTGCCCCGTGTGACGCTCGGCGCGTCGGTGATGTCGAAAGTCGAGAGGTCCATGGAGACACGGCCTACCAGCGGGACCGCCTGTCCGTCAAAACACGCGGCCGCACGGTTGGTGAGCGCACGCGGGTAGCCGTCCGCGTAACCGACCGACACCGTGGCGATTCGGCTGGGCCGCTGCGCTGCCCAGACCCCGTTATAGCCGACGCGGGCACCCGGCGGCACCTCCCGGGTCTGCAGGACGCGCGCCCGCAGCCGCACCGCTGCCCGCATCGGATTGGCCTGCCCCGGCGTGGGGTTCACGCCGAACAATGCAGCACCAGGCCGCGCAAGGTCGGACCCGAACGCCGCACCCAGGAAGCAGCCCGACGAGTTGGCCAGGCTGTGTGGTGCCGCGGGCAGCCGGGCGCAGGTTTCGGCGAAGCGGTCGCGTTGCAAGGCATTGATCGGATCATCGGGCAATTCGGCCGAGACCAGGTGCGTCATAATAAACAGCAGCCCAACGCCGTCGAGCCGGGCAGGCTCCATTGCCAGCGTGCCCACCTCATCGGGCGACAGGCCCAGCCGGTTCATCCCGGTGTCCACATGCAGCAGCGCCGGCAGGATGCGGCCGAGCGCACGCGCGTGGACGGCCCACTCCTCGATTTCGGCCAGCGATCCCAGCACCGGAGCGATACCGGCCGCGCTGTATTCAGGCGCGTCGCCCGGCCATAGGCCATTCAGCACCGCCAGCATGGCGCCGGGCAGCAACGGGCGGAGCGCCCGGGCCTCGTCGAGATGCGCCACGAACACATGCCGGCACCCGGCGGCGAATAGATGCCGTGCCACGGCCGGCGCGCCTAGGCCATAGGCGTCGGCCTTCAATACGGCAGCCACCGAGCCGGATGGATGCGTATGGCATATCACGCGCCAGTTATCGGCGATGGCCCCCAGGTCGATCTCCAGCACTCCGCCGGCGCTGGAAGCCAAAATCAGTCGTCGCCCGCATGCACGATGTCGAGATCGGCAAAGCGGGTGTATTCGCCCTCGAACAGCACGTCGATCTTGCCGGTCGGGCCGTGCCGCTGTTTCTCGATCAGGATCTCTGCCTTGTTGTGCACCAGCTCCATGTCGCGCTGCCATTTGTCGAGTGCCGACTGGAACTTGTCCTCGCTGTCGAACGCCATCTGCTTGGGTGCCCGCTGCTGCAGGTAGTACTCGTCGCGATAGACGAACAGCACCATGTCGGCATCCTGCTCGATCGTGCCGCTCTCCCGGAGGTCGGAGAGCTGCGGCCGCTTGTCTTCCCGGCTCTCGACCGCGCGCGAAAGCTGCGACAACGCCAGCACCGGTACTGCAAGCTCCTTGGCGATCGCTTTCAGACCCTGGGTGATCTGGCTGATTTCCAGCACCCGGCTTTCCGGCTTGGTGCCGACGCTCGGCCGCATCAGTTGCAGGTAATCGACGACCACCAGGCTCAACCCCTTGGTGCGCTTCAATCGCCGGCAGCGGGTGCGCAGCGCCGACAATGTGATGGCGGGCGTGTCGTCGATGTGCAGCGGCAGCCCGGCGATCTCGCGACTGACCTGCACGAAGCGGTCGAAGTCGCGCTGGCCGATCTCGCCGCGCCGAATCCTGTCGCCGCTGACCCGCGCCTCCTCGGCCAGCAGCCGAGTCGCCAACTGCTCGGCGCTCATCTCCAGGCTGAATATGGCAACCGAACCTTTCGGCACGCCGTTCGGGTCCTCCGCCCGCGCCTCCCGCATCAACGCGTGCGCGGCGCCGAAGGCGATCTTGGTGGCGAGCGCCGTCTTGCCCATGCCGGGCCGCCCGGCCAGGATCATCAGGTCGGACGGATGCAGCCCGCCGGTCTTCTTGTCGAGATCCCGCAGCCCCGTGGACAGCCCGCTGACATGCCCAGCCCGGCGGAATGCCCGCTCCGCACCCAGGATAGCCTCAGTCAGCGCCCGCTCAAAGGTGACAAAGCCGCCGTCGTTGCCGCCCTGGGTCGCCAGGCGGAACAGTGCGCTTTCGGCCAGCTCGATCTGCTGGCGACCATCGATCTCGGCCTCGGCGCCGAACGCGTTGTTGACGACGACCTCGCCGATGTCGATCAACTGGCGCCGCAGCCAGGCGTCGTGCACCGCCTTGCCGTACTCGCCCGCGTTGATGATGCCGACCATCGACGTCAGCAACTGCGCGAAGTAGGCGGTGCCGCCGACCTCGTCCAACAGGCCGGAATGCTCGAACTCCGCCTTCAGCGTGATGGCGTCGGCGAGCTGCCCGGCTTCCACCCGCCGTACGATCGCCTGGTAGATCCGGCCATGCACGGGATCGACGAAATGCTCGGGCGCGAGGAACTCGCTGATCCGCTCATAGGCCTTGTTGTTGGCAAGCAGTGCGCCGAGCAGTGCCATCTCCGCCCGGTCGTTCGAGGGCGGGTGACGATGCGAGAGGCCAAGCAGCGGTGGGTCGATGCTGTTCATCCGGCCGCATCCTAGCCTATCCGAAGTGCGCCGGGCAGGGCGCGGGCCTGTGGACGGCTGTGGATAAGGGGGACAGAATCGGAATAACGCCGGGGATCAGACCGGTTGTGGTACTCGCGCCACCCGGTTTTCCGTTTCGGTGACATAGTCCCGGGTCAGCGGCACGGCGTCCACCTGGCGGGCCAGTTGCATCTGCCAGACCATGTGCCCCTTGCGGCGGAAAGCGAGCTCGGCGCCTGACAGGTAGAATTCGAACATGCGGCAGAACCGCTCGTCGTACAGTGCGGCGATCGCGTCGTGCTTTGCCGTTGCGCGCCGTCGCCAGTGCCGCAGCGTCTCGGCGTAGTGCAGGCGCAGCACCTCGATGTCGGTCGCGATCAGGCCGGACCGCTCGACGGCAGGGATGACCTCGCTCAGCGCCGGCGAGTAGCCGCCGGGGAAAATGTACTTGGCAAGCCATGGGTTGGTGGTGGCGGGGCCGTGGCTGCGGCCGATCGAGTGCACCAGCGCCACGCCGCCGGGCGCCAGGCTGCGGTAGAGCGCTTGGAAGAACTGCCGGTAGTGGCTGACGCCCACGTGCTCGAACATGCCGACGGAGACGATGCGGTCATAGCTGCCGCGCAGCTCGCGGTAGTCCAGCAGCTCGAAGCGGACCCGGTCGGCGAGCCCCGCCTCTGCCGCCCGGCCGCGTGCGATGGCAAGCTGTTCCTGCGACAAGGTTATGCCGGTAACGTGGGCGCCATAGTCCCGGGCCAGGGTCAACGCCAGGCCGCCCCAGCCGCAGCCGATATCCAGCACGTGCTGGCCCGGCTGCAGGCAGAGCTTCGCCGCGATATGCCGCTTCTTCGCCGCCTGCGCCTCGTCCAGCGTCTCCTGCCCGGTCGGGAAATAGGCACAGGAATACTGGCGGTCATGGTCCAGCAGCAGGGCATACAGCCGACCGTTCAGATCGTAGTGGTGCGCCGCATTGCGCGCCGCTCGGCGGACCGGATTGAACTGCGCCCAACGCTTGACGGCGAACCCCACCCTCGCGTGCACCGCCATCACCGGCTGCCTGCCACCCGCCGCCACGTTGGTCAGCAACAGGTCGAGCGCGTCGTAGATGCTGCAGCCGACCGGGATGATCGCGCCGTCCATGTAACCCTCGCCGAACGCCAGCGCCGGGTTCAGCACCATGCGGCGGACAGCGCGCCAGTCGGTGACCTGGAACGCGACGGTGGGGCCGGGTTGCCGCCCTTGGTGGAACGAAGTCAGGTCGTCGGGGTAGCGGACCGACAGGCTGCCGACCACCAGGAAACGGCGGATCAGGCTGTCCAGGATGGTTCGCATGAGCATCCGCCGCCTACTCCGGTATCACTTGTGTCACAAACAACTACGCCGGCCCTCCGATCGGGGAGGGCCGGCGTCGTGTCCGGTGTAGCAAGTCGGGTTTATCGCCGCGAAATCACTCGCGGTCGCGGTCACGGTCGCCGCCGGCCTCCGCAAGTGCTGCGCCAAACTCCAGCTCCTCATCTTGCTCCACGTCCTCCTCGCCGGCCAGGCCGACCTGCTCGCCGCGGGCCTGCTTCTCGGCCTCCTCGGTGCTGCGGGCCACATTGACCGTGATCGGCAGGCTGACTTCCGGGTGCAGCACCAGCTTTACGCTCGTGAGGCCCAGCGACTTGATCGGCTGATCAAGCACGATCTGGTTGCGGTTGGTCGTGAGCCCCGCCGCCGTGCACGCGTCCGAGATGTCGCGCGCCGACACCGAGCCATACAGCGAGCCGCTCTCGCCCGCCTGCCGGATGATGACGACCGACAGCCCGGCCATCCGCTCCGACAGCCGCTCGGCCTCCTCGCGACGCTTCAAGTTCTGCGCCTCAAGCTGCGCGCGCTGGCCCTCGAACGTCGCAAGATTGGCCTTGTTAGCCCGGAGCGCCTTCTTCTGCGGCAACAGGAAGTTGCGGGCGTAGCCCGGCTTCACCTTCACCACTTCGCCCATCTGCCCCAGCTTCTCGACACGCTGCAGCAGGATCAGTTCGACAACTGCCATGATCCCTGCTCCTCAGGCGACGACGTAGGGCAGCAGCGCCAGGAAGCGGGCGCGCTTGATGGCGTTGGCGAGTTCGCGCTGCTTCTTGCCGGACACTGCGGTGATGCGGCTCGGCACGATCTTGCCGCGCTCGCTCAGGAAGCGGGACAGCAGGCGCACGTCTTTATAGTCGATCTTCGGCGCATTCGGGCCGCTGAACGGGCAGCTCTTGCGCCGGCGATAGAACGGGCGGCGCGCCCCGGCAGCGGCGCCGGCACCACCGCCGCGGCGGTCATCGCCGTCGGGTGAATTGCGGTCGGCGCGATCAGAACGGTCGGACATCTAGCTTACTCCTCGCCCGCTTCGGGGGGGCGGAACCCATCGGTATCGGAACGGGCGCGGTATTCCTCCCGGTCGTCAAAGCCACGCTTGCGGCCGCTCTCGAACCGCCCGGCGGGTTTCGGCCCACGGAAGCCGCGTTCGCGGTCGTCGGACTTGCGCGACAGGATGGCGCTCGGCTCCTCGACGATTTCCTCGACGCGGATCGTCATGAAGCGCAGCACATCCTCGTTCAGGCGCAGCAGACGCTCCATCTCGGTGATGAACGCCGGCTTGGCATCCATCCCGAGCAGCATGTAATGGCCTTTCCGGTTCTTCTTGACCCGGTAGGCCAGGCTGCGGAGACCCCAATACTCGCGCTTCTTGACCGAGCCGCCGTCCGTCTCAAGCTCGGTTGTGATGGTGTCTGCAACAGTCTCGACCTGCTGTTGCGTCACATCATTGCGTGCAATCAGCACGCATTCATATAGCGGCATTTTCACCCCTATGGCTGTTGTCGGCCCAGAACGGGCACAGCCGAGGAGGATGCCACCACCCCGGCAGGGAAGCGGCGGGGTATACGCCGATGCGCGCAGATTGCAAGCAGGCTGCAGCCGGTGTTCTATACCGGCATGTCATACGCCGCGATCCCGACTCTCCGTCCCATTTGGCGCCCAGTCCTGGCGACCGCAGTGCTCGGCGCCGGCGCAGTTGCCTTGTTGATTGGCGCTGATCCCGGTGCCGCCGATCCGGAACTGCTCGTGCTGCTGCGCTTCATGGCGGTCGTGAAGGCCGCGATGGCGCTTGGCGCTGCAGCCCTGCTGTCATGGCGGCTGGGCTGGCCGGTGCGCCCGGCGATCGGTTTCGGCTACGTCGTAGCGGCGTCCAGCATGGCGGCAGGTGCCGGGCTGATCTGGCAACTCGGTCATGTCGGAGCCGGCGCCGTGCTGGTGCATGGCGGCCTCGCGGCTCTGATTGGATTGGCCTGGCTGGACCGCGCTGGCTGGGATCAAGCCGCCAGCACCATCTCCGGGGTCATCCGCTCCAGGCGCAAGGCTTGGCCCGGCGTGGCGATCAGGGTGCCGCCGCGCGGCACCTCATGCCAACAGCCCCGGTCGCCGTCGATCGGCTCGGACACCAGCAGCAGCCCGGCCGCGCCGTTCTTGTAATACAGCGTCGGCGGCCGCGCGTCGCAGGCCCAGCGGAACGCCCAGAGCGTGTGCCCGTCCGTCAGCGTCGCGGTGAAGCGCAGCGGCTCCTCCACCCCTGCCGCAAGCATGTGCGCCTTTACATCGCGCAAGGTTGCGGCCATCGCGCCGACGGGATCACGCTCCAGCCCGCGGGCGAGCGCCGCCAAAAAGATCGCCTCGCTGTCCGTCGTGCCGGCGCGGGCAGCATACAGCTCGTCCGGGATCATCGCCTCGACCCGGCGCCGCACCTTGGCCCAGCCGCCGATCTGGCCGTTATGCATGAACAGGTATCGCCCATGCGCAAAAGGGTGGCAGTTGGCCCGGCTGGTTGCTGTGTCCGTCGCCGCGCGGACATGGGCGAAAAACAGGTGGCTGCGCACCTGGCCCGCAATGCTGAGCAGGTTCTCGTCCGACCAGGCCGGCCGCACCTCGCGATACAGCCCTGGGGTCTCGCGCTCGCCATACCAGCCGACGCCGAAGCCATCGCCGTTGGTCTCCGTCTTCGCCTCGGTCGCATGCAGCGATTGATGGATCAGGCTGTGGCACGGTGCCGCCACCAAGGTCTCCAGCAGGATCGGCTCGCCTTGAAAGGCGAGGAAGCGGCACATCGGGCACCTCCAGCATAGGATGACGAACACGTTACAACCCACGAACGGCATGGGGCAACAATCGGATGGTCCAAGCACTGCCATACCGGGCGCGATTGACACGGCCCGGCGCGGAGACAATACCGCGGCACTGATGAGGAAATGGTAAATGCCGGTCCACGCTTTCATCTTTCCCGGCCAGGGCAGCCAAGCCGCCGGCATGGGCCGCGACCTGGCCGCCGCCTTCGCCCCCGCCCGGGAGGTGTTCGGCGAGGTGGACGAGGTGCTGAAGCAGAAGCTGTCCAAGCTGATGTTCGAAGGCCCAGCGGAGACCCTGACACTGACCGAGAACACCCAGCCGGCCCTGATGGCCATGTCGATGGCCGTGCTGCGCGTGCTGGAGCACGAGGGCAGGTTTCGCCTGGTGGACAAGGCCGTGCTGGTCGCGGGGCACAGCCTGGGCGAATACAGCGCGCTGGCCGCGGCCGGCAGCCTGGCGCTCTGCGACGCCGCGCTGCTGCTGCGTCGCCGGGGCGTCGCCATGCAGGACGCGGTGGCGGCCGGGGAGGGCGCGATGGCGGCCCTGCTGGGCGTGGAGCTGGAGCAGGCGCAGGCGATCTGCACCGACGCCGCCGTGCTGGTGCACGAGGACGGGACCGAGGAGCGCCAGGTGGTCGGGGCGGCAAACGACAACGGCGGCGGCCAGGTGGTGATCTCGGGCCATCGTGCGGCGGTGGAGCGTGCGGTCGAGCTTGCCAAGGCGCGCGGCGTGCGCCGGGCGATGCTGCTGCCTGTGTCGGCGCCATTCCACTGCGCGCTGATGGCGCCGGCCGCCGACGTGATGGCGGATGCCTTGGGCCAGACGGCCCTGCGCCCGCCCGAGGTGCCCGTGGTGGCGAACGTCACGGCCGAGCGGGTAACCGAGCCCGACGAGATGCGCGACCTGCTGGTTCGCCAGGTGACCGGCACCGTGCGCTGGCGGGAGAGCGTCCTGGCCTGCACGGCAATGGGTGTGGACAGCTTTATGGAACTCGGCGCCGGCAAGGTGCTGTCGGGTTTGGTGCGCCGGATCAGCCCGGACAGCGCCGCAAGCTCGGCCGGCACGCCTGCGGAGATCGAAGCCATGCTGAGGCTGCTGTGAGCGGCATGTTCCGCCTGGACGGCAAGGTGGCGCTGGTCACTGGCGCGTCGGGCGGGCTGGGCGCTGCCATCGGCCGCGCGTTGCACGCCCAGGGCGCCAAGGTCGCGCTGTCCGGCACGCGGCAGGGCGCGCTGGATGCGCTGGCGGCGGAGTTGGGGGAGGGCGCCCATGCCTGCCCAGCCGACTTGCGGGACCCGGCCGCGGCCGACGCGTTGATTGGCGCGGCCGAGGCGGCGTGCGGGCCGCTCGACATCCTGGTGAACAACGCTGGGCTGACCCGCGACATGCTGGCGCTGCGCATGAAGGACGCGGACTGGCAGACCGTGCTGGACGTGGACCTGACCGCGCCGTTCCGCCTGGCGCGTGCGGCATTGCGCGGCATGGTGCGCCGGCGCAGCGGGCGGATCATCGGCATCAGCAGCATCGTTGGCAGCACCGGCAACCCCGGCCAGGCCAACTACGCCGCTGCCAAGGCCGGGCTGGCCGGCATGACCAAGGCGCTGGCGCAAGAGGTCGGCAGCCGCGGCATCACAGTCAACCTGGTGGCGCCGGGGTTTATCGAGACCCCGATGACCGACGCGCTGACGGTGGAGCAAAAGGCGAGGCTTACCGGCGCCATCCCGCTGGGCCGCATGGGTCAGCCAGCGGACGTGGCGGCGGCGGTGCTGTATCTGGCGTCCGCCGAGGCTGCATGGGTCACCGGCGCCACGCTGCACGTGAATGGCGGGATGGCGATGCTTTAAGATTTGCCGGCAGGGCGTGGCTGCCTGGCCGCACTTGCCTTGGCGGGCGGCTGGAAACCATGCTAAGCGGCCACAGACCTAGTACGGGTGTCACAGCTTCGTGCGGGTGATTGCGCGGAGGCCCGCCTGGTCCGCCCAAAGCGATAGACGGCGCCAAACAACGACCGACAGACGACAGGAACCGAGGACAAGATGAGCGAGATCGCCGACAAGGTTAAGAAGATCGTGGTTGAGCACCTGGGCGTCGAAGAGAGCAAGGTGACCCCGGAGGCGTCGTTCATCGACGACCTGGGCGCCGACAGCCTCGACACGGTCGAGCTGGTGATGGCCTTCGAGGAGGCATTCAGCGTCGAGATCCCCGAGGACGCGGCCGAGAAGATCAGCACCGTCAAGGACGCCATTGACTTCATCGAGAAGCAAAAGGCGGCCTGAGCCGGCGACGCGAATGGGGATGGCGATGCGGCGGGTGGTCGTGACGGGCATGGGCATCGCCTGCCCGCTGGGGCTGGGAGTCGAGCGGGTATGGAAACGCCTGGTCGAGGGCGAGAGCGGCATCCGCGCCATCCAGTCCTTCGACACCACGGAGCTGACGGCCAAGATTGCCGGACAGGTTCCGCTTGGCACGCGTGCCGAGGGCAAGCTGGACATCAGCGAGTGGATTCCCACCAAAGATCAGAAGAAGATGGACCGCTTCATCCATCTCGCCATCGTCGCCGCGAGCGAGGCGGTGGAGGATAGCGGCTGGGTCCCGCCGGACGAGGATGCGCGCTGCGCCACGGGCGTGATGATCGGGTCCGGCATCGGCGGGCTCGGCACCATCTATGAGGCGTCGGTGCTGGTGGCGCAGGGCAAGTCGCGCCGGCTGTCGCCGTTCTTCATTCCGTCGGCGCTGATCAATCTCGCCTCGGGCCACGTCTCCATCAAATACGGCTTCAAGGGCCCCAACCATTCCGTCGTCACCGCCTGCGCCACCGGGGTGCATGCGATCGGCGATGCGGCCCGGCTGATTATCCTGGGCGACGCCGACGTCATGGTGGCCGGGGGCGCCGAGGGCGCGGTGAACGAACTCGGCATGGCTGGGTTCTGCGCCAGCCGGGCGCTGTCCACCAATTTCAACGACCGCCCGCCCGCTGCATCGCGTCCATGGGACCGCGACCGCGACGGCTTTGTGATGGGGGAGGGTTCCGGGATCGTGGTGCTCGAGGAGCTGGAGCACGCCAAGGCCCGCGGCGCCAAGATCTATGGCGAAGTCGGCGGCTACGGCATGTCCGGCGACGCCCATCACATCACCGCCCCGGCGGAGGGGCACGAGGGCGCTTTCCGCGCCATGAAGGCCGCCTTTCGCAACGGCGGGGCGCACCCTGGCGATGTGCAGTACGTCAACGCGCACGGCACCAGCACGCCGCTGGGCGACGATCTGGAGCTTGAGGCGGTCGAGCGGTTTTTCGGCGACGACGCGAAGGGCTTGGCGATGTCGTCCACCAAGTCCGCCACCGGGCACCTGCTGGGTGCGGCCGGCGCGATCGAGGCGATCTTCTCCCTGCTGGCGATCCGCGACAGCGTCGTGCCGCCCACCCTCAACCTTGAAAACCCGAGCCGCGCGAGCGTGATCGACCGGGTGCCGCTGGTGGCGCAGGAACGCCGGGTGGACGTGGCGCTGTCCAACAGCTTCGGCTTTGGCGGCACCAATGCGAGCATCCTGTTCAAACGGGCTGCCTGACGCGGGCGAGGCGAGATGCGCGCAGTCCTATTGATTGTCGGGCTGCTCGTTGTCACGCTGGGCGGAACCGCGACCTATGCTGTCTGGTTGTATGACGCCCCGGGCCCGTTGCCGACGCACAGCGTTGTCCTGGTTCCTCGCGGCGGCCTGGATCAGGTGGCGGATACTCTGGTGCAGGAGGGTGTCGTAAGCAGTGCGTTCGCCCTGCGCGCCGCCGCTGTCGTGACACGGGGCCAGGGCGCGGTCCGTGCCGGCGAGCTGGAGTTTCCCGCTGTCGCCAGCCTGGGCCAGGTGCTCGCGGTCCTTCGCACCGCCCGCCCGGTGCAGCATCGCCTGACCATTCCCGAAGGACTCACGGCGGCGCAGGTCGCCCTGCTCATTGAGCACGCCCCAGCGTTGGAGGGCAACGAGGCACTGCCCGAAGAAGGCCATTTGCTGCCCGAGACCTACGCCTACGAACGCGGCACCCCGCGCGCCGCCCTGGTCGAGCGCGGTCGCGTCGCCATGGAGCGCGCGCTCGAACGCAACTGGGCCGCCCGCAGCCTGGCGGTGCCGCTGGACACGGCGCGCGACGCCTTGATCCTGGCCAGCATCGTCGAGCGGGAGACGGCCAAGCCCGATGAGCGTCCCCGGGTTGCGGCGGTGTTCCTGAACCGGCTGCGCCGCCGCATGAAGCTGCAATCCGACCCGACCGTGGTGTACGGCGCAAGCGGCGGCACTGGCGTGCTGGAGCACGGCCTGACGCGGGCGGAATTGGAGCGCGCCGATCCCTACAACACATACCGGATCAACGGGCTGCCGCCGGGGCCGATCAGCATGCCGGGCCTTGGTTCGCTTCGTGCCGTGACGCAGCCGGCAGAGACGGATGACCTGTTCTTCGTGGCCGATGGGTCCGGCGGGCACGTGTTCGCCAGGACGCTGGAGGAGCACCAGCGCAACGTCGCGCGCTGGCGCGGGGTCGAGCGGGCGCGTCAGACCGCGGCGCCTGCGCCGGCGGAACGTTAGAGTCCGCGCGCATGGTCGAGCCGAGTCCTATTCTAGCCTCTCCTCTTTTGGCATCCCCCCTTTTGGCGTCCATGACCGGCTTTGCCCGGATCGACGGCTTGGCGGCTGGCCTGACCTGGGCCTGGGAACTGCGCAGCGTGAACGGGCGTGGCCTGGACCTGAAGCTGCGCCTGCCGCCGGGCTTCGATGCGATGGAGCCTGCCCTGCGGGAGGAGGCCGGACGTGTGCTGCGCCGGGGCAATGTCACCGCGAACCTGGCGATCAAGCGGGACGATCGTGCCCGGCTGACTGCTGATCCCGCGGTGCTGGACGATCTGCTGCGCACGGCCCTCGACCTCGCCGCCCGGATCCCCGGCGCGCCTGTCCCACGAGCCGAGGCGCTGTTGGCACTCCCCGGCGTGCTGCGGCCTGCCGCTGCCACCGATGACGGCGTGACCGCGGCGCAACTGGCTGCGGTGCGGGAAGGCTACGGCGAGGCCCTGGCGGCGCTGGCGACGTCTCGCCAGGCAGAGGGCGCGCGGCTCGCGGTCCTGCTGGGCATGCAGTTGGATGAGGTCGCGGCCCTGCACGCCGATGCCGGGGCGGAGGCGGCCGGGCAGCCTGCCCTGCAGCGCGCCCGAATGATGGAGAACCTGGCGGCCCTGTTGCAGGACCAGCACAGCCTGCCGGAGGAGCGGATCGCCCAGGAGGTGGCGCTGCTCGCCAGCCGCTCCGACGTACGGGAGGAGCTGGATCGGCTCGCCAGCCACATCGAGGCCGCCCGCACCCTACTGCAGGAGGCCGCGGGCATCGGCCGCAAGTTCGATTTCCTGGTGCAGGAGTTCGTGCGCGAGGTGAACACGCTGTGCAGCAAGTCCGCCTCGGTGCCGCTGACCGCGACCGGGCTGCGGCTCAAGGCGGTGGTCGAGCAGATGCGCGAACAGGTGCAAAACGTTGAGTAGCGTCCCGCCCGGTGCCTCACCCCGGCGCGGCGTTTGCCTGGTGGTGGCGGCACCTTCGGGTGCTGGCAAGAGCACCATCACCCGCACGCTGCTGGCGACCGAGCCGGACCTCGTATTGTCCATCAGCGCCACCACCCGCGCCCCACGACCCAGCGAGCGGGACGGCGTCCATTACCATTTCCGCACCCAGGCGGGTTTTGACGCCATGGTGGCGGAGGGCGCGATGCTGGAATGGGCCAGCGTGTTCGGCCGCAGCTACGGCACGCCCCGTGTCCCGGTAGAGCGGGCGCTGGCTGCCGGACGCGATGTCATGTTCGATATCGACTGGCAGGGCTTCCGACAGTTGAGCACGGCGCTGCCCGGCGATGTCGTCGGCGTGTTCATCCTGCCACCGTCATATGCCGCACTGGAGGGCCGCCTTCGCAACCGCGCCAGCGACTCACCCGCCGAGATCGCCCGGCGCATGGCCGCTGCCCGCAGCGAGATGGCGCATTGGGCGGAGTTCGACTACCTCGTCGTCAACCGTGACCTGGATGCGGCGGTGGCGGACGTCCGGGGTATCTTGCACGCCGCCCGCTGCTCCATCGAGCGGCAGCCCAGCCTTTCCGCCTTTGTCGCCAGCCTGATGGGTCCAGCCTGATCGGATTTTGACGGCGGCGTTAGGGCTTGGTTAGGGTAGCTGGGGGAAATCTGCCGTGTGACCTACAGCTTCCATTTCGGCGACATCTGGGCGGCGCGCGAGCAACTGCTCTGGGGCATCCTGCTGACGCTTGAGCTGTCGGCCGGCGCCATGGTGCTCAGCCTGATCGTCGCCGTGTTCGGGGCTTTGGCGCGCACCAGCGGGCCGCGCTGGCTGCAGTGGCTGGAAGCGGCCTATGTCGAGTTCATCCGCAACACGCCGTTCCTGATCCAGGTCTTCGTCATCTTCTTCGGCCTGCCCGCGCTCGGCGTCCGGCTCGACGCCGTGGTCTGCGCCGTCATCGCCATGGTGCTGAACGGCAGCGCCTATACGATCGAGATCGTGCGCGCGGGGATCGAGAGCATCGGCCACGGCCAAAGCGAGGCCGCCCGGGCGCTCGGCCTGCACCGGTTGCAGGCGTTCCGGCTGATCGTGCTGCCCCAGGCGCTGCGGGCCGTGCTGCCGCCGCTCGGCAGTCAGTTCATCCTGCTGATGCTCAACTCGTCCATCGTGTCGGTGATCTCGGCCGAGGAGCTTACGGCGGCGGCCCAGGACATCCAGTCCCGCACGTTCCGCAGCTTCGAAGCCTACATCGTCGCGGCCGGCATCTATTTCTGCTTGTCGATGCTGTTCAGCGGCGCGTTTGTGGTGGTCAGCCGCGCCGCGTTTGCCCGGCCGGCGACGCGCTGATGCGTGCCCTGACGTGGAACGACCTGCTGTTCCTGCCTTATGCGGCGCGCTGGACGGTGGCGCTGTCGGCGGCGGCGTTCGTGGGTGGCGGCCTGATCGGCCTCGCCATCGCGCTGATGCGGGTGTCCCAGCGGCGCCCGCTGCGCTGGCTCGCCGTCGCCTACATCCGGGTGTTCCAGGGCACGCCGCTGTTGCTGCAGCTTTTTCTGGTGTTCTTCGGCGGCGATCTGCTGGGCGTCGGCCTCGGCGCCTACGCATCCGCGACCCTGGGGCTTAGCCTCAATGCCGGGGCGTTCCTGGGGGAGATTTGGCGCGGTTCGATCGAGGCGGTGCCGATCGGGCAGGTCGAGGCCGCCCGGGCGCTTGGCCTCGGCTACGGCACCCGCATGCTGCGGGTCGTGGCGCCTCAGGCGCTGCGGGTGGCGACGGCGCCGACGGTGGGGTTCCTGGTGAACCTGGTCAAAAGCACCTCGCTGGCCGCGGTGATCGGCTTTGTGGAGCTGACACGGGCCGGGCAGCTCCTTAATAATGCAACGTTCCGGCCTTTTACCATTTTTGGCACTGTTGCGCTGCTCTACTTCCTGCTTTGCTGGCCGTTGACGCTGGTCAGCCGGCGGCTGGAGGTTCGGCTGGCCCGCGCCTACAAACAATAGGCCGGCGCAGTCCGGCCAGGTCAAAAGGGACGACGTCATGCGGCTTCGGATCAGCTATGTGGTGGTGGCGCTGACGGCGCTGTCGATCGGCTTTCTGCTGGGCATCCCGCGCGCCCGGGCCCAGACGGTGGATGAGATCACCAGCCGCGGCACCATCAACATCGGCGTGCTGATCGACTTGCCGCCCTACGGATTGCTGAACGACAAGCAGGAGCCTGACGGATATGACATCGAGGTCGCAAAACTGCTGGCCAAATATATGGGCGTGAAGGCCAACCTGATGCAGTTGACCGGGCCGAACCGCATCCCGTTCCTGGTGACCAACAAGGTTGACCTGATCGTCGCGACTTTCGGCATCACGCCCGAGCGGGCCAAGCAGGTGATGTTCAGCATCCCCTACAGCGCGATCGAGAACACGGTCTATGGTCCCAAGGACAAGGTGATCAGCAAGATCGACGACCTGAAAGGCCTGCGCGTCGGCGTGCCGCGCGGCACGGTGCAGGACGTGCTTCTGACCGGCGCCTTGGGCAGCAGCGCCCGCATGATGCGGTTCGACGACACGCCCAGCACCTACCAGGCGCTGCTGACCGGCCAGGTGGATGCCATGGCCGAGACCGGCATCACCTTCGACGGGGTGATGCGGCAAAACCCCGGCGCCAATATCGACAAAAAGTTCATCCTGCTGCGCCAGCCCAACGGCATCACCATGCGCGCGAACCAGTGCAATCTGCACCAGTGGGTCAACACGTTTGTCTATTACGTCAAGAACAATGGCGAACTCGACGCGCTGCACCGCAAGTGGTTCGGCACGCCGTTCCCTGAGTTGCCGGTATTCTAACGTCCTTTTCCTTTGAACATTGGCGCTTGCTTGATCCCGTAGGACTGCGCGGGCTGAATGATCTTATGCACCGTGGTCGCCAGCACGGTGCTGTCGATCATCACCCTTTCGATAGCCCTCGGGCTTCTGCGGCCCTAAACGCGCTCATAGGTTCCAATCAGCCGCCCCTGTGCGATCAAATGCGGTCGGATCGTCCGCAGCAGCATCGCACGCCCCGGCGGGTAGGCGAAACGCGGGCGCGCATCCAAAGCAAAAATCTGGAACGCATAGCGATGCGGCCCATGGCCCGGCGGCGGTGATGGCGCCGTCCAGCCCGGCCGACCCAACGCGTTGCGCCCGCATGCCCAGCCCCCCGGCGCTGTCCCCGATAGCCGCAATGGAACTTCACCTTCGGCGAACTCGGTCTTGTCCGGCGGGATGGAGTGGACAATCAGATGGACCAACGGCCGGAGCAGCGGAATATCGGCATCCTCCACCAGCAACACCGTGGACTGGGTTTGCGGCGGCAAGCCCTCCCAACGCAATGGCGGGCTCAGGTTCGCTCCATCCTGGGTAAACCGCACCGGCATCGGCTGACGGTCGGCAAAAGCCGGACTGCTGACCGTAATGGCATAGCCGAGGAAACCGGAGAACTTGCTGCTCGACAGCATAGCCACGCCGGGTCGGACTGGCCGTAACCTTTGCCCTAACGAGCGCGTCACCGATGTCAGCATTCCTTAAATCCTCGATATGTCACCAATCCTCAATGCAGTGACCGGGCTACAGTTCATGCGCTCGCGCATGGGTTACGGCCAGCAGGCCGCCAACCTCACCGAACCGGCCTCACCGAACCGGAGTGAAATGCTCCGACACCTCGACAAGGATCACGCCCAGCTTGCGGATGGTGGTGCGGTTCAGCAGCGAGCCGTCATCGAGCAAGTACCACCACTGGTCCATCTCGACATTCTTCAAGCGGTTGCCTGGTGACGTCGCCAGCGTCCAGGTCCAGTGGAACGCCCGACCGGATGCCTCGCCTACTGCTGTGCCGACCATGTCGTTGGCGGTCGCCTCGTACCGGCCCGGTTCTGCGCGCCGCATCTGCCAGGTCCGCGTCACGGGCGCATCCTGCCCGACGGTCAGCCGCTGGGTCATGTGCAGCGTGTCGCCGTCCGCCTCGCCCACGCAATCCGTGGTCACGACGCTGGTCGGCTGGCCGGAGCGGTTTTCCAGCACGCCCCACGACACGACGTGGCCGGTGAAGAATCGGATGGGATCGATGATCGGCACCGTCGCGCGGAAGCCATCGACCGGCATTGCCTCGCCACAGCCAAGCAGCCCGACCACCAGCATCAACGCCGCCCAGCGCATTCAAAGCCCCCAAAAAGAAGAGGGAGGCCGAAGCCTCCCTCAATCCAGCCAAGCGACTCTTAGACTACTTACGCGGCGTGTTCATGCCGCTGGTCGTAGCGCCCGGCGTCGAGTTCGGTGTCGTGCCACCCGTGCCCATGCTACCAGCAGTCGATGGAACAGCCCCCGTACCCTTCACTCCCGAGCCCGTGACGCCCGTCGTGGTCGCGCCCGGCACGGTCTTAGAGCTATCTTCCACCTCGACCTTGGTGCTGCGGACGGTATCGTGCACCGTCTCCGTCCGGTCCGTGGCCTCCTTGCGCAGGGCGATCTCCTCGACGACACGGGCCTCCTTGCTCACGATCGCCTCCTCGCTGGTAGCGCTCGCCTCAATGGTACGCTCCTGGAAAGCCGCAGTGTCGGCAGCGGTGACAGCACGGTCCACCGGATGGCGCTCAACCGAGACCCGCTCCTCATGCAGGCGCACCTGCTCCTCAACCGGGCGCTCCACAACATAGCTGCGCACGCGGACAGCACCGCCGGCGACCTCGCGCTTGCCGACCCGCAAACGCTCCTCCATGACCTTGATCGTCTCGGCGTCGCCAGCGCGTGCTGTGCTTCCAGCCGCCGCGACGCCCGTCGCTGCAGCACCCGTCGCCATTGCGCCGGTTGTTGCCGTCGTCATCGGGGCTGTGGCCGTCTGGGCTGTGGTCGTCTGGGCTGTGGTTGTCGGAACCGCAGCAGTCGCCGTGCTGCCAGCATTGTAATTATAGCCAGACTGACGCCACTCTTCGAGCTTGGCATCGAAGTCGAGCGGGTTGGTGCCCTCCAGAACCTCAATGATATGGTTGCGGTTCGCCGTCGCGTTCGGCGTCACCACGACCATGGCGTGGCCGGCACCCATCGCATGGCTGTAGGCGTGCGCATCCTCATCCGGCATGAACATGCTCTTGATAGCGCCCCACAGGCCCTGGTTGCCAGACTTGTAGTCCACTCCGCCGGCCATCTTATCGGCCTCACGATCCATGACCTGGACCGCCCCGCCATCGATGCCGGCCGCCAAAAGCTTCTCACGGGCAGCGTCGGCATGGGCGCGGGTATCGTACAGCGCCACAATCTGATTGTCCTGACGCGCCGGGTCGTAAAGGCCGGTCTCGTGCGCCGCATTTTTATTCAGGTCAGCCGAACCGCGTTCGTCCATATAGGAACCGCTCATACTGAATTCTCCTTTCTAGGGGCCATCGTCCCACTCGACGACTCTCGCCCAGTTTGTTTAATCTCAACCTGCTCGGTGCGCAGGCGTACCGTCTGCTGCTCCATCCGTTCGCTGGATTGCTTGCGGATATGCAACTCCTCTTTCAGGATCAGCCGTTTCTCAACGACCAGAATCTCCTCTAGGATCGGCACGATGAGTGTATCGCCGTCCTGCCGGGTCTGCGGCGCTTCCGCAACAACACGTCCGATGGCGACCCGCTCCACAATCAAATCCTGTTGCCGCAACAGGACCTCTGCGATCTCATCACGCTCGGTAACGGTCTTGTGGATCAATACCCGACCGCTCTCGAACTCCCGTTTTTCGATACGCAGAGTTTCGTGGATGACCGGGATCACCTCAGTAAGTTTGTTCGGAATCACCTCGGCAAGTTCGTTCGACTGCATGGCCCAGATCCGCCCGTACTGCTGGTGAGACCAGATGACGGTTCAGTGAGGCTCCGGTTCACGCCATCACGCGTTTGTGAGGAGAGTGCTGGCCTGTAGGTTTGGCTACCTAGTGTGTCACCCGCTACGGCGTCGCGGGCCGATAAGGCAGAAACGCCTTCAGAGCGGCGCGCGTTGCACGGGCAGTGCGGCAATCTCGTTGATTAGCTTCCGGGTCATCGCCTCACCGAAAGCCGCAAACTCCCGCACCTCCACCACGAAGCTGCCGGGCCCGCCGGTAACGTTCTGCCGATACCATTCTGTCAGCCCGCCCGGCGGCTGCACGTGGGCGTAGGTGTAGCTGACGGGATGCTCGTTGATGATCGCCAATCCATTCACCGTGACGCCGGCCGTCACCGCGTCATCGCGCGCCGCCGCGACCTCACGGCCCGAGTTGTTGGTGCCGTCCCCGGCCACATCGATGACCCGGCGCTGCGCCTCGAACCCGCTTTCTTCCATCAGCCGCATCGCACGGTCGATCCCGGCGCTGATGCTGGTGCGGCCCCAAAACGAGCGCGGCGCCGTGTCCAGCGCGTCGGTAAACTGCCGGGCTGAGGCGGCGTCGCGCACCACGCGCCAGTCCAGCACCGTGTTCACCTCATACGACCCGGCGAACTCCACGTAGGCCACCGCGATGGCGCCGATCGCGCCGCCGCGAATTGCCGCGAGCACGCGCGGGTCGTTGAACGCCGCCGCATAGCCGGCCTTTTCCATCTGGAACTCGCTGTCGTCAACGCTGCGCGACACATCGGACACCAGAACGAGGGTCATATCGACCGCCTCGGCCGCCTGCGCGGTCCCAGACAAGAGCAGCAGCAGGATCAACGTACGCATCGGCCACCTCCGTTACCGGATATGGTCTCAGGCTGTCGATTTCCAGCCAAGCGCAATTTGCCGCTATTGGCTGGCCCAGATGACCCGATGCACCCAGGCGACCTCCATCAGCTCGAAACTGCGGTCGCGGTGTTCGGGGTTCAAGCTTTTCAGCTCGATGCGCTTCGCCGACCGCCGGGCAAGCTGCTTGGCCATCACCTCGCCGGCAATGGTCCGCAGCACCACGCGATCCCCCCGGCGAATCGGCGCCGCCGGCGATATCACGACCATGTCCCCGTCGCGAAACACCGGTTCCATCGAGTCGCCGGCAATCTCCAGCGCGTAGGCGTGCGGGTCACCGATCTCCGGCAGGCTGACCTCATCCCAACTGCCGCCCACCGGAAACCCGGCGTCGTCAAAAAATCCATCGCCTCCGGCCTGCGCCAAACCGAGCAGCGGGATGCGCCGCGGCGGGCGGGCCGTGGTGACGGTTGCCGATCCCGTCACCAGCGAGGTGAACAGCTCGAGGCTGGCGCCCGTCGCATCGAGCACCTTGGCCAGGCTCTCGGTACTGGGCCAGCGGGCGCGGCCGTCCGGCATGCGGCGTTTGCTGGGATTAAACGTGGTTGCGTCCAGTCCCGACCGCTTGGCAAGGCCGGAGGCGGACAGCCCGTATTCGGCCGCCAGGGTGTCGAGCGCGCGCCAGATGTCGTCGTGTTTCATGGGATGCATCGTGACTAGGAATTAGCACCGTTTCAACTAGGAATTTGCACCTTGGCGCGCTTGCATTCAAGTTCGTGTAATGTTCCTATTACGTTCCAATTCTATGGAGCGCAACGCCATGGCCGTCGAGTCTGTTTGCCGCACCGGCACTCGCCTGCACGCCCCGTGCCGAACCGCTCCATTCGCCTCCGCCGAGGCCGCATGGTTCTGGACCGCGGCGAGCCTTCAGGCACGGCAGGATGCCAGCGTCTCCCCAGGTCCCGGTCCGTGCCGGCCGGAGGACGTCGTGAAGTGCCTCGATGCGCTCTATCGCCAACGTCGCATCGAGTTGCTGCACGTCCGCATCCTGCGCATCTGGGGCTGGCGTGGCACGGCGCCCAACCCGGCCTGGGCGCGGGAGCGTTGCGACGGGCGGTTGTGGCACGAGGCGCTGAGCCGGCTGGACTGGCCCTTGCGCGTCCGCGGCATCGTCGCGCGCAGATCGGCCGGCTGGTCGTAAAGCTTCACGACCGGCCATTCCCAAACCATGAGGCCGGCTGGCGCATGCCGGTATTCCGCTGACAGGACAGGCTGGCTTGGCAGCTATCGCCTAGACCGGCCGTTTCAGGATCTCCATGTCATGCCGGGCGCGTCCGGCGTCGGTCGCATGATAGCGGCCGTCGCGTTGGGCGGCCAGATCCATGCCGGACAGGCGTTCCAGGCATGGCCCGTCTTTCAGCCCTGCCGGCCGGCCCGGCGCGCCGCACAGCAACAGCCGGTGCAGCGCCGACCGGCAGCAGGTCTCCAAATAGGGCTCGTTCCACATGCTGCCCCGTCTAGCGGCCGGGCGCGCACTTCTCAAGCCGGTGGGGATCGGGCAGAAACCGGCGGCATGACGCCCAGCATTGCCTCCGCCTTCATGCCGCTGCTGCGCCGGGTCGATGCCGAGCGCGCGCACCGGCTGGCCATCACGGCGCTGCGCCTGGGGTTTGCCGGGCAGGACGCCACGCCGGACGACCCGGCGCTGCAGGTCCGCACGCTCGGCTTGGTGTTCCGCAACCCGATCGGCCTCGCCGCCGGGTTCGACAAGGACGCCGTGGCGTTGCGCGGCCTGCGTCGCGTGGGCTTCGGCCTGATCGAGGCCGGCACCGTCACGCCGCGGCCGCAGCCCGGCAACCCGCGCCCCCGGGTGTTCCGGCTGGAGGCGGACCGTGCCGTGATCAACCGCTATGGGCTGAACAACCGCGGCCTTCCGGCCTATATCGCCCGCCTGGCCGCCCTGCCGCGCGGGCGCGTGCCGGTAGGCGCCAACGTCGGCATCAACAAGGACGGCGCCGATCCCGAGCGCGACTATCCTGCCCTGATCGCCGCCGTGGCCCCGCACGCCGACTACATCGTGATCAACGTGTCGTCCCCGAACACGCCGGGGCTGCGCGACCTGCAGGGCGAGGCGCGATTGGCCGCCATCCTCGCCGCGGTGCAGGCCGCGGTGCCGCGCCGCCCGCCGCTGCTGGTGAAGATCGCGCCCGACCTGCCGGAGGGTGGGCTGGAAGCCATCGTCGAGACCGCGGTGCGCTATGGCGTCGATGGGCTGGTCATCTCCAACACCACGGTCGCCCGCCCGGGCACGCTGCGATCCCGGTCGGCCACAGAAAGCGGCGGCCTGTCGGGCCCGCCGCTGCTCGCGGCCAGCACGCGGCTGCTGGCGCGCGCCCACCGCCTGGCGGCCGGGCGGCTGGTGCTGATCGGCTGCGGCGGCGCGTCCACGGGAAGCGACGCCTTACAGAAGATCCGGGCCGGGGCGCAGCTTGTGCAGCTCTACACCGCGTTCAGCTATGGCGGCCCGGCGCTGATCCCCCGGCTGAAACACGAGCTTGCCACGGCGCTGCGCGCCCAGGGGTTTCGCAGCGTGATGGATGCGGTCGGAGTGGATGCATGAGACGCCTGGCGCATTTTTCCCCACTGGCGACGGAGTACGACGGCTTCATCCTCGATCTATGGGGCGTGATCCATGACGGTGTCGCGCCGTACCTGGGCGCGGCCGAGTGCCTGCTGGCCCTCCGCGCTTTGGGCAAGCGGGTGGTGCTGCTGTCCAACGCGCCGCGCCGCGCCGGGGCGATCCAGGGACAGCTCCGCAAAATGGGCATCCCCGCGAGCGCCTATGACGGCGTGATGACCTCCGGCGAGGCGACCTACCTCATGCTGCGCGACCGCTCCGATCCTTGGTATCAAGCTCTGGGGAACTCGGTGTTCCATCTGGGTCCGGAGCGCGACCGCAACGTGCTGCACGGCCTTGACCTCGAGCTTTGCGACACCCCGGACGGCGCGGGCTTCATGCTCAACACCGGGCCGGACGACCACCTCAGCCCGACCGATCCGGCCGCCTACGACGCTGTGCTGCTGGACTGCGCGGCGCGGGGACTGCCGATGATCTGCGCCAACCCGGACCTCGAGGTCATCCGCGGCGGCGTCCGGGTGATCTGCGCCGGCACGCTGGCGCAGCGCTACGTCGCGATGGGCGGCGACGTGCGCAGCCTGGGCAAGCCCGACCCGGCGATCTATGCGCCCGTGCTGGCGATGCTGGACGTGCCGCGGTCCCGGGTGCTCGCGGTCGGCGACGCGCTGCGCACCGACATCGCCGGCGCGGCGGCCGTGGGGCTGGACGCCTGCTGGGTGCTGGGCGGGCTGCACGGGGCGCATCTGGGCAGCAATGCGGCGACGGAGGCCGAAGCCACCGCCGCCGGGCTGTTTCCGGTCACCGCCATCCCGCATTTCATCTGGTAGTTCAGGTCCGGCGGCGTGCGGCCACGATGCCCAGTCCCACGAGCGCCATGGCCATGATCGGCAGCGAGGCGGGCTCCGGCACCTGTTGGACGAACACGCCGATGCAGCCCGCCGCGCAGTATGGGTTGGGGTCCGTCGGCGTCGAGGCGCCGAACGCCACGAAGACTTCGCCCGAGACCGGATCGACCGCCACCGAGTGGTCGTTAAAGGTGATCGGCAGGTTCTGCACGAAGCTGCCGGTGGCACCATCGATCACGCCGAGGACCGGCCCGCCGGTTTGGTAGCGCGCTGCCACAAAGAACAGGTTCCGCGTCGAGTCGAAAGCCACCTGGTCGCCGCCCGCAACCTGCGGGATCGATTTGATCGAGCCGGCACCGGCCGGGTCGAGCAGGATCGTCTGCTTGGAGGGATTGTCGCCGCAAGCCACCACCATCGACGCGCCCGACCCCTGCGCCACGCCGGTCGGCCCGCAGCCGCCAGCCAGGCCCAGGGCGTTGAAGTCGTAGGTGTTCAGCAGGTTTCCGGTCGCGGTGTCCAGCTCGATCACCCCGCCGGCGCCGCTGCCGTTGAACACCGGCACGGCGACGAAGAACGAGTTGCGGGCGGTGTTGAAGATCGGTGCCTCGATCCCGTCGCCGTTGACATTGGGATAGCCGCCGGTGCCGTCGAGCTTGATCGAGCGCGTGACCTTGCCGGTCGCGTTGTCGATCAGGGTAATAAAACCAGGATTGGCAGCGTTGTTCGCGGCCAGGATCGTGTTCAACGTCGGGCTGTAGGCGACGCCATCCACCCGGTTCGGCGGCGTCGGCGTCCCTGCGACGGCCGTCGAGATCGTCCGCGGCGCGCCCATGACGGTCAAGCCATCGGACATAAGATTGAACGTCGTAAGCTGGCTCGGCCCATCGCCGGCGATCAGCAGCTTGCCGCCGGCCACGTTGGCGATGGTGATGCCGTTCGGGCCAGCATTGTCGTTGCTTTTCGTCGCGCCGGAGAACAGGCCTGCGCTGATCTGCTCGACAAAGCTGTTGGTTTTGGCCGAAAACACGTCGATGCCGTTGTTCGACCGATCGGTCAGGTAATAGAGCTGCGTGAGGGGATCGATGACACTGAGGTCGTAGCCCACGAAGGTCCCGGTCGTGTTGCTCTCGGTGACGGGGATCGGGATGGTGGTGAGCAGCCCGTAGCTCGGCACGGCCATGGCGGGGTTGATAGCGCCACCCGCGAGCAGGGCACCGACGCTGGCCAGCAGACGTGAACGCCGGCCGATTATCCCGGTAATCTTATGCAATCGCGGCATCGCTCACCTTCCCGATCCCCAGACATTCTTCTGGAGTTCGAGATAGCCAAGCAAAGTTGACCGCACGCTACAATCTCAATCGGTAATTTAAGAGAGCCTTCGCGAATTTTATCGCATTGCTGTTGCGTGCAGGTTAACGCTAGGCACGCCCGGCGACGCTCGACAGCAACAGCGGGTCCACTCGCAGGATAGCCAACGCCCGGCGCCATTTGGTCTCGTAGTCGGGATCGAACAGCAGCTCGAGCTTCGCCGGGGCGGACAGCCAGACGTTCTCCTGCATCTCCCGGTCGAGCTGGCCGGGGCCCCAACTGCTGTAGCCCAGCGCCAGCAAACCCTCCTTGGGGCCGCCGCCCAGCGCGATCTCCTGCAGCACATCGAGGCTCGCAGTCAACGAGAGGCGGTCATCGACCCGCAGGCTGCCATCGGACGTCCAGTCCGACGTGTGCAGCACGAAGCCGCGGCCATGATCGACCGGCCCACCTTGGCAGAGCTGGATCTGCCGGGCCGGCGGCACCGGCTCCACGTCGAGCTGCGCCAGCAGCGCGTCGAAGCTGGGCTTGGCCAGCGGCTGGTTCAGCACGATGCCCATGGCCCCCTCGTCGGTGTGGGCGCACAGCAGGATCACGCTGTGGGCGAAGTTCGGATCGTCCATCGCCGGCATGGCAATCAGCAACTGGCCGGTCAGGGAGGTCTCGTCACTATCGATCATGGGCATCAAGTTGGCCTGTGGTGGCGTTGGCACAAGATCGTATATGGGATACGAATGTGGTCATCACGTGGCCCCGATCTTGCCCCTGAACAAATATCTCTGTCAGTATACATCTCTGTAAGTCATTTCTCGGCGTATCCCTCCCAAAACGTGACTCGGTCGCGCGGGGCAGCTACGACTTCGCATCTTGCACCACAAAGGGCTGCCAAATGATTAAAATCGGCGACGTCATCCTTTCGATGAAGCTGACCGCCGCCACCGCCGAGGGTCCGAAGGAGGTCTCGACCGACGAGGTGTTCGCGGGCAGGAAGGTCGTGCTGTTCGCGGTGCCGGGCGCGTTCACCCCGACATGCAGCATGCGGCATCTGCCGGGCTACCTGCAGAGCTTGGACGCGTTGCGGGCCAAGGGAGTGGACAGCGTCGCCTGCATCGCGGTGAACGACGTTTTCGTCATGGACGCCTGGGCAAAGGAGCAGGGCGTGGACGGGCGCGTCACCATGCTGGCCGACGGCTCCGGCGCATTCACCAAGGCATTGGGCTTGGAGCTGGATCTGGTCGCGCGCGGCCTCGGCATACGCAGCCAGCGCTATGCGATGGTCGCCGATAATGGCCGCGTGACGCATCTAGCGGTCGAGCCGCCGGGCGGATTTGAGGTCAGCACGGCCGAGAGCGTGCTGGCGCATCTGTAGCCAAGCCTGTCAGGCGGCGACCCGGTCGCGCAGGGTCTCGTTCTGGAACGTCTCGGCGATGTAGGACGCCAGCGCGTCCGTCACCGGCTGGCGCGCGTCGGGGTTGCGCAGCAATAGGATGCCGAACTCGGGCAGCGCGGGCATGCCCTCCTCGGGCCGCAACGGGCGCAAGCCGTCGGGCAGCCACGAGATGGTCGAGACCGTGACGGCTAGCCCGGCCAATACCGGAGCGTGCGTGCCCAACTGCGTCGCCGACCGGTAGGCGATCCGGTAACGCCGTCCCATGCCGTCCAGCGCGCGGAGTGCCGCCTTCGCCCATGTGCAATGATCCCCGGCCAGCGCCACCGGCAGCGGGTCCAGCCGATGCGGCGCATGGATCGTGGAGGTGATCCAGGTGAGCGGCCCGCGCCAGAGCGGCACGGCCAGCCGATCCGCGGACTTGGTTGTCCCTTCCGAACAGAGCGTGAGATCCAGCTCGCCCTCGCGCAGGCGCTGCAAGAGGTCGATCGATGGCAGGCACAGCACATCGACCTGCACGGCCGGATAGCTATCGGCGAAGCGCTTCAGGATCTGCGGCAGATAGCGGAGCGCGTAGTCGTCCGGAGTGCCAAGCCGCACCGTCCCTTGCACGGTGGGCGCGCGGAAGCTGGTCCAGATCTCGTCGTTCAGCGCCAGCAACTCCCGCGCGCGCTGCAACAGGAACTGGCCGTGCGGCGTCAACTGCACGGACCCGCCCTTGCCGCGCGACAGCAGGCGCTGGCCCAGCAGGGTCTCCAGGCGCTGCACCTGCATGGAGACGGCCGACTGCGTGCGCCCGACCCGCTGCGCCGCGCGGGTGAAGCTGCCCTCCTCGGCGATGTAGGTGAAGGCGCGCAGCAGGTCGGGATCGAGGCCGGCAGGGAGGGTCATAACCATCAGTATTGCTGATATCCTGTATCATGGCAATTCGTTTCCATGATGCGGACCGCCACCCCATTCTTCTGGTTGACCCTATTGGTCCCCTACAGATGGAGGTTGCAATGGCCGCTCGCGGCACGCTGACCCAGGTTCGCTTTGTTCCCCACAGCTCGGGTGGCGCGATCGTGCGCCAGGCCTGGGCCGCGCTGGCCGAGATGCGCCGCGCCCGCCGTACTCGGCGCCTGCTTGCCGAGATGGACGACCGCATGCTGGCCGACATCGGCATCGGCCGCGGCGAGGCCGTGATGGAGGCGTCGCGCGCGCCGTGGGATGCCGGCCGCCGGTAAGCAGACCTCTACGAGTATGCGCACAGACGACAACCTCAGCAGGGCTGCGTGGCCTGGTCCTGCACATATTCATCCGTGTCCCAGGCCACGCAACCCTGCTGAGGGCGCTATCTCCAACTTAGCGCCGGCCGAACAGCCGTTCGATCTCGATCCGGCTGAGCTTCAGGAAGGTGGGGCGGCCGTGGCTGCAGGTGGCGGCGCGCGGCGTCGTCTCCATCTGGCGCAACAGCGCATCCATCTCGGCCTGGAGCAAACGGCGGCCAGCGCGGATGCTGCCGTGGCAGGCGAGGCGGGCCAGCATGGCGTCAAGCCGGGCCAGCAGCGCCGTAGCCTCGCCGCTGTCCGCCAACTCGTCGGCGAGGTCGCGCAGCAGCGGCACCGGGTCCGGGGCGCCGAGAGCGGCGGGCAGCGTGCGCACCAGCACGGCGCCGGGGCCGAACCCCTCGATCTCCAGGCCGAGCGACCGCAACTCGTCGGCATGGGCCAGCAGGCGCGTCGCATCGGCCGCGGCCATATCGACGACAGCGGGCAGCAGCAGCGCCTGGCGCAGCACGCCGCCGGCGTAATGCTGTGCCCGCAGCGCCTCGTGGGTCAGCCGCTCATGCGCGGCGTGCTGGTCCACCAGCACCAGGCTGCCATCGGCGGCGACCGCCAGGATGTAGGTATCCAGCACCTGTGCCACGGCGGCGCCCAGCGGGTATTCGCTACCAGGTGCGGCGACCGGGGCCGGCAGGCTGCGCGCGGTGGGAGGGGCGGCGAGCGGCAGTTGCGCCTCGGCGAAGCCGGTATAGCGCGGTCCCGGCCGGCGGCCTTGAAGGGGCACAAGCTGTAGCGGAGGGCGGCCGGCGATCCGCAGCCCGGGCGCTGTTGCACCCGCGCCGCCGGCCAAGGCGCGGGTGATGGCGCCGATCACCAATGACCGGACGCCGGCCGGGTCCTGGAAGCGCAACTCGGTCTTGGCCGGATGCACGTTCACATCCAGCGCCGCTGCCGGCAGGTCGAGGAACAGCGCCGCCATCGGGTGCCGCCCGGCGGCGATCACGTCGCGGTAGGCCACGCGCAGCGCGGTCCGCAGCACCGGGTCGATCACCGGGCGGCCGTTCACCACCAGGCTCTGCGCCGCCGCGGTGGCCCGCGTCACGGCGGGCATGCCAGCGAAGCCGCTGAGCTGGAGGTCGCCCCGGCTCTCGTCGATCGGCAGCAGCGCCGCCGCCGCCTCGGCGCCCAGCAATGCGCCCACCCGTGCGGCACGGTCCTGCGCCGGCAGGTCAAAGGCGATGCGGCCCTCGGTTACGCAACGGAAGGCGACGCTCGGCGCGGCCAGCGCGAGCCGGCGAACCGCGTGCTCGGCGTGCTCGGCCTCGGTGCGCGGGTGCTTCAGGAACTTGCGTCGGGCTGGGGTCGCGTAGAACAGGTCGGTAACCACCACGCGGGTGCCGGGCGGGCCTGCTGCCGGCGCCGGGCCAGTGACCAAGCCGCCCTCCACCCGGATCGCGTGGGCGTGCGCGGTGTCTGCTAGGCGGGAGGTGACGTGCAGGCGGCCAGCGGCGCCGATGCTCGGCAGCGCCTCGCCGCGGAAGCCCAGCGTGGTGATATGCACCAGCGCATCGCGGTCCCCGCCGGGGGCGAGCTTGGAGGTGCAATGCCGCTGGATCGCTAGCGTGAGGTCATCGGCACCCATGCCGCAGCCGTCGTCCTCGACCTCGATGCGCTCGATGCCGCCGCTGGTGAGCGTCACCG
>JAABUS010002839.1_pt1 | contig 30610 bp, 35 predicted proteins | sample 5560161 | NCBI WGS metagenome assembly JAABUS01 (sample SAMN10711885, study PRJNA513376) | rock metagenome | isolation source: Antarctica rocks | place: Antarctica: Victoria Land, Trio Nunatak nord | collected 2016-01-04
CCGTGCCATGGGTCATCGGATGCCAGGCAGCGGTTCCTGTGATCGACCCGGAGTCGGTCGGCCATGACCCTGGCGTGGGTGGACGTGTTGTCGTGGAGAGAGCCATGCAGAATCTGGCGCCCGGCCTCCATCGTATTCGACCTGAAGATTTTCGCTCGCCCAATCGCCTCTTCGGGCAGACCTCCCGGGGCCAGAGGCTCGGGGTCCTGCTCATTACCTGCTGCGACCTCGGGATAGACCCCTGCTCATTGGTCCCGACCCGCCCTGAAGGCCTCTACGTCCTCCAGAGCCTGGGCAACATCGTCCCTGCCTACGACCCGAAGCGATTCGACGCGCCGTCCCAGGTCGAACGGGCCCTCGAACTGTACCCGCTCACAGACATCGTCGTCTTCGGCCACTCACCGTGCGTGGCGATGCGGCACCTGTTATCCCTCGATGAAGAGCGCGAGTTGCTATCCGTTGCCGCCTGGCTCGCGCACGCGACGAAGACGCGGAGGATCGTCGAGAAGCACTACCGTCGACTCGAGCGGGAACCGCTCCTGATCGCGGCGGCCGCAGAGAACGTGGTCGTGCAGTTGGAAAACCTGCGCACGATCCCAGCCGTCGCACTTGGTCTCGACCGCGGCGAACTGCACCTGCACGGTTGGGTCTGCAACGACGGCGTCATCTCCGCGTACGCCCCCGATAGGAAAGCCTTTTCCCCACTCGCCCAGTAGCCTGCCGTCGAGCAGCCATGGAGCAGGAAGCTGGCGTAAGGATCTCCTTGGAGTGCTCCCCAAAACCTGGTCCAGTCATAATGTAAATCGTACAACTGGCAGAGACCAGGGAGCGATTGCATGCGAAAGAGGACCAGTCCCGACCGGATCGCGTCGACCCTCCGCGACATCCGGGCCGACCTCGATGCCGGGTTGATCGTCAACCAGGCGTGCCGCAAGGCCGGCATCAACCCGACCACCTACTACCGCTGGAAGGCCCTCCAGGAGGACTCCGTCTCGAGCGAACAACTCCGCATGGGTGAACTCGAATCCGAGGTCGGCCGCCTCAAGACCTTGGTCGCCGAGCTGGCGCTCGACCGCCGCATGCTCCAGGAGGCCTTGAAAAAAAAGCCATGACAACCGCCCGGCGCCGCCTGATTGTCACTGGAATACGTGAACAATACCACGTATCTCAACGCCGCGTGTCCCGGACGCTGGGCCTGTTCCGCTCCGGCCTCCGGTAAGCGCCCGTCGTGCGGGACATCCAGGCGGCGCCGGCCCGGCGGGTCGAGGAGTTGGCCGGCACGCACCCGAGGTTCGGCTACCGGCGGATCCGGGCGCTGTTGGTCCGTGAGGGCTGGTCGGTCAACGAGAAGGCCGTGCGGCGGGTCTGGCGGCTCTCGGGGCTGAAACTGGCCCGACCGCCGGCCACGCCCAGGCCCCGCCGCCTACACGGGCAGGACGCCAACGCCTGCCACCTCCGCCCCTCGCGCGGGAAAGACGACGTTTGGACATAAAAATTTATCTTCGACCGTACCAGTGACGGCCGGAGCCTCAAGTGGTCGAGTCTGGTTGATGGATACACCCGTGAATGCCTGGCGTTGGAGGCGCGCCGGGGCATGACAGCCGAGGAGATCCGTGTCATCCTGGCCGAGGTCGCGGCCCGGCGTGGAGGGCCGCCCCATCGGATTCGGAGCGACAACGGCCCGGAGTTCGCGGCCGAGGTGGTGCGGGGCTGGCTGGAGAGGGCCGGCTCCGGGGCGCTGTACGTGGCGCCGGCGAGCCCCTGGCAGAACGGTTACGCGGAGTCGTTTCACAGCAGGCTCCGCGATGAGTTCCTGGACCGCGAGGAGTTCGAGAGCGAGCCCCAAGCCCGGGCGTTGGGCACGCTGTGGAAGGGGGAGTATAATACGGAACGTTCGCACAGTTCGCTGGGCTACCAGACACCGGCCGAGTTCGCGGCCACCTGCCTGAGGTATGTGCCTATCGAGGAGGCCCTGAACGTGCCTTTACCTACGGAACAGCCGCATCAGTGATTTGCTTTATCACTGGACCAAGCAATGGGGCGCAGGCAACTTACCAAGACCTCTGGTATAACCACCCCGGATTTGCCGTAAGTCTGTAGTACCGAAGGTGGGACTTGAACCCACACGGGAGTTACCCCACCGGATTTTGAGTCCGCAACGGCAATGTCCCGCACGCCTTGTTTTCAAGGCTTTTTGCGATGTCGTCCCCTCTGCATACAGGCCAGCATACAAGACTCGGTCAGATGCCCCACCACCATTGGACCCGATGACCCGCCGTGGGGCAAGTTCCATCGGCCTCCAAGAGCAACAAACTCTACGAACCTGCCGATGCCTCAACGTCGCGGACCAACACGTACAATTCATCGGCCCGACCCGTATCAAGCCATTCCCTCTGCCTGGCCGAATACCCATCCAAGAATTCTTCTTCAACGTCACCCGGCTTCAACGTGAAGCTGATGAGGCAGGCGGCAACGCATTCGTCGGAATCAATCGCGACACCTAACGGCGGCATGAAGTTCCGCCCTTGGAAGATGACCTTACCCCCGTCGCTAAATTGGAAGGCCAACAGGGTGTCCGCAAGATAGCCTCGCCCTGTCGGTGCATGCGTATCCCAGAGGACCAACGTGAAGCCGTCTCGTCGCCAGACACGGATTTTCGACCAGACGAAAGGCATGAGTTCGCCCCTTCATTGACAAGTCGATGTTGATGGTTGTTTGGGAAGCTTGAGAGAGGAAGGCAAGGGATGGTCGTCACACCCCTGCCTTGAGTTCTCAACGATTAGGCGGCGACTTCCGCCGTCCCGTCCTGCTTCGCTTTGGCCTTGTTGTAGACCCGCCGAAGGTAGCCCGTGAGGAACCCGATACCCTTCGTCGAATTGTCGATGCCGTCCCAATCTCTTTTTCCATCGGGTCCGAAATCCCAGCCCCCGTCATCAGCGGTCCAGTGACAGGAATCGGCGATGTACGCCAATTCCCGCTTGAAGTGGGCCGCACTCAGTTTCGACACGGGCAACTCGCCCGCCATCTCATCCATCATCGCCGCGAGTGCCGAGATGGGGGTCGTGTGCTTCAGCCGGGAGTCGCGTCGGCTGGCCTCCCAAGCGACCGGAAAGATGTGAGCGACCGCTTTCCAATAGGCTTTCAGGACGACCAGCATCGCCTCGGTGTCCGAAGACCCGTCGTCGCCACGGAAGTTGTACAGGTAGCCGTTTTTCAGACTTCCTTCGATGGCACCGACCATTGTCTGACTGGCGATGTCCCCCGTGGGGTTCGTCGCGGTCTTGATGAGATTGGCCAGGGGCGAATCTGCGTCGTTGTTCAGCCGATTGACCAGCAACGCGGGGACACGCCTCTTCTCCAAGTCGGCCGTCATCTCTGAGTCGATGCCGGGTAGCAGTTCCATGATGAACTTCTTGTCCAGGGGCCGCGAAGAGTTGACCCGCACGAACATCTCACGCCGCATTTCCTCACTCTCGCTGACGAACGCGACGACGTTTATCGGGAAGGCGTTGATGTCGGCGTCCCTGATTGCCGCGTGCCGTTGCTGCCCGTCCACGATTTCGGCCGTCTCGCCCAAGGGGATTTCCAAGATTCCCACGTCCCCGCCCTCAGCGGCCGGAATGAACTTGGGGGACTTGCTGAACACCATGACCATCGCGTTGGGGATGATGGGCTTGTCGCCGGTCTCCAAGTAGGTCTTGATGTTGTTGATGTGGGCCTTGACTTCGGGACGTTGGAACCCTTCGAGAGTCCCATCGGTGATTGACCGATTGACGTGCGGGACTGTGGCGAACGTCGGGATTTCCTTCCCGTCCACCACGAACGAGAACAGCCTTCGGCCGTTCTGCTTGAAACGAATGGCGGGAACCTGAATCGTGGACATCGGGCGTTTCTCCTGGCGAAGCAATGGGCGGGACAGGCAGGGGAAAACGTCTCCCCCCACCTGTGGAAGTTGCCGTCTGACCTATGGGGCATCCTTGCCCCTGCCTGTCAGCCCTTGGCCGTATAGGCGAGTTGCAGAATCTTGCCAGCGGCGGCGTCCAGCTTGGCCCGTTCATCGGCGAATGGGACCGTCTGGCTATGCCTTGTCAGACCGTGGGCGAACCCCCATGCCGTCGTCGGGGCCGCTTTCGCCGTGTGTTCCCACGTCTCGGCGGTCGTGTACGTCGCTTCGATGACACGCTGGGACAACCCCAGCCCCTTGATACCGTGAACAGCTTCCACGGTCGTCTGGCGGTCGTGGCCTAATTGGTAGCGGCGTGCCGCTACCACCATGCCCCGCTCGGCCGTCGTGTCGGCATCGGTCAAGGCCCGCAACTCGCGAGACAGCTTGTGCCCGATGCCCTGAAAGTTGTTGCCCTTGTGGACCAGTCGAAGCGTCTGGACGCCCTTGGCCCCCCAGACGATGTGATTGCCGCATACGGCTTCAAGATAGAAGCACTGAACCTTGAAGGCCCCAGCCCCAACCTCCGAATTCCACACAAACACGCCCCTCATCAGGCCGTCGCTGCCGTCCACGTCCACGATGCGGGTCGGGTTCACCAGGAAGACGAAAAGGTCGCGGTCGCTGGCGTAGACCCCGGCAGGGCCAATCATGTCGCCGACCTTGACCGAGAGGCCGAATCCGTCTTGGCCGGGCACGATATCGGCCACCGTGGCGGGTCGGGCACGCGGGTCATCCCTCACGGGCCGGGCTGGGGGAACCATCCATCCGACATCGGTCGCGGGCCTCAACGCCCGCACGATATCGGCGTTCCAAAAGCGGCTATAGGCCGTCGTCATGGCCCTCATCGTGGTCCGGTCGCCCTCCCGTTCCATCAGGAATTGAACGTCTTCGCCGTGGTAACGGGCAAGGCCGTTGTTGATGCACGCCGCCGCCAATTCGGGGGGCAACGTTCTGAGGTATGAGGCAGGAGAGTCCGCGTAGGTGGACAACTGCCCCATAGACCAATGGGTCAGTTCGGCCGTTCCCCGACCGTCATTCAGGCAGAGACTAGACCCGTCGCCGCCGACGATGGCTTGGACATTGGACACGCGGGACGTGACTTCGGTCGAACGCCGACGACTTCCCATGAGGGCGGTCCGCAAGTCGTCGAGCCCCCAAAATCTTTCGTCTTCCGGTCGGTCCCGCCATTGGTTGTGTGCCGCCATCAAATTCGTGGACATGGATGAGTCTCCTAGAGACAGACGGGGCACTTCGGCCCCGCCCGTCTGGTGAATGGGTCACAGGCCCTTGGTGAAGAATCGAATGCGGGTTTCATCTGGGAAGACGTGACGGTTCTCGCCGCTTGGGTCGAACACGATTCCAGGGGGCTTGCCGATGGCTTCGCCCGTAAGTTCGTCGGCCCGTAGGTAGCCGAACCCGGCGTATGCGTCCGCTTGCATGAGGAAGGAGTTGACGACCGCGTTCCAGCCCTCACGGACCTTCGCGTCACAGGTCGATGTGGCGTTGCGTTCATTGACCCACGCGACCAGTTCCCGAAGTGCGACCGTCTTGCGGGGTTTAGCCATCACAGAAGGCCCCTCTCGTGGCGAGAGATTGCTTCGGCTTCACCGGCCAATTGGTCAAGCACGTCGTCGGGCGGGAAGTCGGTGGTGTGCCCGTCGTCGCCCTGGTTGAAGGAATCGGACGCCCAACGGGCATCAGCTGGGTCGGGGCCGGGCCCGTAGGTGAAACCGTCGATTTCTTCGGTGGACGGCCAGTCCTTCGCGGACAGATACCGGCGTTCCCGTCTTGACTGCCTGCGTAAACTCATCTGGCGATGACTCCCTTACTGAGTCGTTTGCCTTGGGGGCGGGTCGTTTGCAGCGGCCCGTCCCCTCTCTGTTCGCTGAGGCGGCATTCGCCCCAGAACGCGAAAAGCCCGCACAAGGCGGGCTAAAGGCAGGGAGGCCAATCAAGGCCACTTACCCTGCCTGAATGACTACGGATTGTCGAAGCGAACGCTGCTTAGCGTGCCCTCATCGCACGCTTGGCCCGTCGCAAACCCCTTGCACCCTGCCACGCCACACTGTTGGGCTGGACCTCACCCGTCGTCACCAGCGGACCACGTACCAGGGGACCGGCGTCGATGGACCTATCAATGTCCCCGTGAGTGACCACGAATCGTTCGGTGCGGCTGGACGATGAGGCCGTCGCAAGTTTGGAACGGCCTTTGACCAAGGTGTGCTGTCGCTTCCGGCACTCTTCGTCGGTGACACCAACAAGCACGGGTTGCCCCTTGGCCCCCCTCTCATAGATGCCGGTGGCCAGGTGTTGAATGGACCCCTCTTGCGGGTGGACACGGCCCGGTACGGGAGTGTACCGCGTCAGCTTGTTACCAATCGTCCCGATGTCAGTGGCCATCGACGTACTCTCCAATACAAGGGGGGATGCACTATGCATCCCCCAATCGTGCAAGGGGGAATCGAACCCCACATAGGCCCTTGCCTAAACACCCGTATGCACGACTTGCGACCCGGAAGTTAATCCGTACACCAGCGTGCCACATGGCACGTTTAGCGAAGGCAATTGCGTGGTGCTATCGAAACCCCCGGTATGATATTAACCCAGCATCATGCGTCCCCGTGTCCGGCGACGTTGGATGGCTTACGGGAACCGACAGCCCCTTAGTCTCCACACTCTTGACTTCGCCACCCTTGAATCGCAGTCCGGTGGGCTCGACCCATCTTATGTGCAACGTACTCTGAGTAGTGCGTTCATCGGGGGACCGTTTCAATCCCGAATCATGCTAGCACTAGCCACTGTCACACTTGGGCTTCCGACCGTTAAGGCCCCCGTCCCCTTGCGGGAGGAATGACCAAAACCTTGCGGGAGGTTCGTCACACATCCGAATTGTCAAAGAACGACCAATCGAGAGGCCACCGCAACCGGCGACCCCTACCGCTACTGACAGGGGGTTAGATGTCCGCTTGACGCGACCGGACCTAATCGGCCCGTGACACCCCCCGGCTTCCGTTGCCCCGCGTCGGGCTTCCTGCCCCTACCAATAGGGGGTTGGATGTCACTTAACGGCCAAATCGTGGCGGCGGGGGCGAGAGTGATAGGGGGCTTTTTATGTTTAGCCGGGACAGCCAGATGGACCTTCCCGGTTCGCAGGGCTTCAATCCACGACGGACCAAGCGAAAAACGAAAAAGTGGCCGTTTACTGGCAACCAAGTACCACCTAATCCTAAAAGAACAGCCCCGCCCCCTACGTGGATGGTGGAGACAGGGCCGAATCAGACGATAGTTCAGAGTAGCCAGACCCGTGAGGGGCCGGATAAACTATCCCTCTCTTGGTGGGCGAACCAGCGTTCAAGATGCGGAGTAAAACGTGGACACAATAGTCCATTTCTGGAAGGCGAATGAAACCGTTCTCAACATCATCGCTTGGTTGGTCGGCGTGGGGGCAGTTGCCATCCCACTACTCATATTTCATATTCGATGGGTATACTACTGGTTCATTCAGCAAGAACGACCCGCGTGGCTTAAGCATCCGCATCCCCCGGCGTTGCCCAAGAAACTGACCGCCCGCCGAACCTGGCCGAACCCGTTCCAGCAGATGATGAATGACAGAATATATCTCATAGGTACGAACGTGGGGGCGAACCCCGTTGGCTTCCTCGCCAAGCTAAACCTGGATGCTGGCCAATCCGCAACGTTCTACGACCTGTACGGCATCGCCCCGGTGGTGACTTTCCATCAGGACCGACATTCGGCGGCGTGGAACCAGTGGGTGTCGCAGGTGGCCCACGAAATCCCCTATCCGAATCCGGGCATCCCTGCACCGGACGCGGAAGCATGGATTCAATACGGGCGTGAAGCCGCACGCGAGATGGGAGTGAAGCTGGAACCGAAGGGATTCCGACGTTCCGTGGGGCAGCGGAGGGCATGAGTTACCACCTGCCTGCACCGTTGCCTGAAAAGCGAAGCGGGCCGATGCCACGTTCGAAGCGTGACACCGGCCTCCTATATCCATCAGCGAATGCTAGTCAATGACGAAATAATTGACCCGTCTTGGATTCGGCAGAACCTAGGGCGTGCAAATTTGTCTAGTCAAGAGTAGAAACAAGTAGGGCCGCTCAATTTCGGGATGAAGTCACCCCACGGTCGCATCATGGATATGTTCATTGTTGTATTATGGGACTTATTGCCGATGACAGAGAAAATAGCAAAGAAATGGCTGATTGTTGCTCCGATGGTCCATCTCACTGTAAGTGACGACCCTCCCATCCACGGGAGATGGCAGGTGGGCGATGTGACCTTCTTTTCGAAAGGGGCACTTGAAGAGAGATTAGCGGAACAGCACCCGCTCAACCCGATAAAGCGGCAATTCCTTACACAAGGCTTTACGTCGTTCGCTGTGATGGAGCGTGGTGGAGCTACCGAAATTGACAAGACGACCGCGTTCTCGGAGCTTCGACAAGCCGCCCTCATTCTCGCCGCATCAACAGCGTTCAGCATTACAAGGTCAGACCACAAGGGCTTTGGCATTATCGGCGACCCGCAACTCTCCAACAAGCGGGTCATCTGCCTTGAGAAATACGGGGAAGGATTCGACGGAACCTTAGAAAACCTTGGGACCATGATTTCATTCAAGCTGGATTCTATCTGGCATCAGGCAATTGTTGGCACACGCATTCTAGAGCTATTCAATCGAATTACTGACTCAAATCTCGACGCCGACTGGCGAAGGCAAATTCGTCAGTCAGCCGCCATGCTCGGTAGGAGTATTATCTCGCTGGAACTATCGGATGCGTTCCTCTTCAACGTCATCGCCTTGGAGACGCTTCTGACAACGAAGGGCCACAGGAATGGGAAATCGCTTTCCCGGCGAATTAAGGGCCTCACAGGATGGCAGTTTGAGGGTTCGAACGTCGATTACGAACGTCACATCACGGACATCCATAACGTCCGCTGCGAAATCGTCCATGACAGCGACTACCGAAATCTCACGGTAGAAAACCTGCTATGGGCAGACTTGTTCCTGAAAAACTGCCTTTTGAATGTGGTTGTCAACCCTAATTGGTTCACGTCTAAGGATAAGATGGCGAAGCTGGTTGATGATTTCGCAAATACTAATAAGTGGCCCCGAGATGGAAGCGTTACTTTGCAATGGTGTGAAAGCAACAAGTGTCTTGACCCTACGGGAATTAGCCTGTATCTGTATTGAGACATCGGCTTATTATCCTGCGGTTGTAAAAGCTAGGAGCTTCGCTCAGTATAGTCAGAAAGCCGACATCCGGGACGCTAATTGCGTCTTGGACACCGGCTTCTACTCTTCGTGGTCAGTCTGGGGATACGGGAAACAAGAGCGTGTCTGTTCAGACCAGATTGCCTCCCTTCGCACGATTGCAGGGCTCGCACAATAGTTGGAGGTTGCGTGCGGTATTCGCCCCACCCATCACTACCGGAATGATGTGGTCGAACTCAAGATTCTGGTTGCTGCCGCACTTAACGCAACAGCCGCCATCTCTCTGCCAGACGAACATCTTCACGTCGTCGGGGATTGGTTGGCGACTTCCACCTTCACCCTTTTCCTTCCGCTGTGCCCTTTCAAGCGTCCGTGCCACCTTCGCGTTGAGCCTGTCCTCCGCCTCCATGATGAGGGCTTTAACCTCTTCCGGTTTCAAGTCCATTGATGTTGAGAAGACGGCATCCTTGAAAACCCAATAGTGCCTGCCATTAGTAGCCAACTCGCCGTTGGGGAATCTAGGCTTCAGCAAACATGGGATATTGAATTGTTCGACCTGCGTAAACCTTGGTAGAAAGACGGAAAGGTTGTAATCTTTCACAAGAGAACTACCGGATGGCTTTCGCATCACTTCTTGCTGAGTCCCGTTTTTAACTGCCTCCACAGGAAAAATTGCCCCTCGCCTTTCCTTTGTAATCTTCCCCGTGTCGATACGCTTAACGGTTACTTCTCTTGGGTCATGTTTTATGCCGTCGTTCGCAGGGCTGGAATCATCTAACACGACCAAATCGCAAACCTTTAGTGAATACATATCACCAAGTGGAGTACAAACATCACCGGGTTTTAGACGCCTAGAAAATGGTTCCAGGTACGAATCTACGACGATTAGCTTGTCTTCTTTCCGTAGCAATTTCATCGTCCGGCCCCGGTCAGATGGATGCAACAATCAGAGTCCATGTCTTTATGATTGGTGTGTCGCATGCGGCCGTCATTACCACAGCTAAAGCGAATCGCTTGCTGCCCGCATAGAAGAACAATAACATCGCCCGGTTGCACCGGGATCATGCTGGCACAATGGGAGAAAGTCTCCCCATCTCTTATCTGCTTAGGTGCCCACAAGAAACTCCCGTCCCGTTCCTGCCTGTAGGTCTAATTCTGGGGAACCCACCAGAAAGCCATCGGTGCTATTTTTCCAGCAAGTCATTCAGGGGAAGGGCTACAGGTCCACGGTGAAGCATCGCGTGACAATTTGCACAAACAACGGCCAAGTCGTCCAGGTTGGTCAGACTCGGCCGCGTCCGGTCGCCAAGCGGCTTGAGATGATGAACGTGGGCGAAGTCCCGGCCAATCTCACCGTAAACATCGAAGAAGTCGAAGCCGCACGCCTCGCAAGGTAATCTCCCGTCCTTCTTCTTCGCCTCTTCCAACTTCGCGTCCCGTAGCCATCGCTCGCGTGTCCGGTGGCGTCGTAGGGCCATCCTGGCTTCGCCTTCAAGGGCAGACATATCCCCAATGTCTTCAATGCCAGCGGCGAACAGGTGTAGGTGTTCCGACCAAAGCCGTTCCAGGTCTTCGACGCCTTCCTTGATTTCGATGCCCGATGCGGGCGTGGCCCAATTGACTGATGCGAGCGGACCACTCCGCAATTTGTCCAAAGGCAGGGGGTCGTCAAAGTCGGGATTCAGGATGCGTTCAAACCGTACTTCGATGTGAAGGGCCGTGTCGCCCTGTTCTCTCCGGGTAGCGTCCCAATGTGGCCCTTCATAGGACGCCGATGTCGCCCATCCCGATGCGACGATGCCCCTTGGTTCAACACCCTGCCTCAAGAGGAATAACCTGTCGCCCGAGCGGATTCGCTTCGTGTTGCCGCAACTCCAGCGGTCATCGACTGGCTGGCCCTCTGCCGTTCGCTGGGACTCTTCTTCCAAATCGTCCCATTTCCAGTTGAGGGGGTTCCAGGTTAGCAGGTAAGTTGACCAGTTGGGCATGTCAACGGCCTCAAGGAACAGGGCCATCACCACGCCGGTTCGTCTCGCCTTCTCCTGCTTCTGGCTGAGATAAGCGGCGTCTTCGGATAGACTCTTCACGCGATAGAATCCGTCGAACTTCCAGTTGTACGCGGAGTGCTTCAGGAAAACGGGAATTGTCCCTCCCTGCTTCGCAAGCAAGCGTGCCTTCCTCTGGATGGCCCCATTCTCATCCGAGCCGCCTACCAAAATCTCATAGGGTGCCTCTGGGTTCGAATTAACCGAGAAGCAGCCGCACACAATTCGGCCTTCGCGTTGGGGCAAATATGATATCATATCAACGCCAAGTTCGGCGTGGATATGGTCACGGGAGTAGGATTCGCCAACGACGAAGGGCATGGTTGGCCTACTGTGAGATGCGCATTAAGCGGGCACACAATGCCTTGGTCAAGCGTTAATCCTCTATTGTGGCACCCCGGCTGATTAGGTGGTCTCTCGCTGCCACCAACACCGTGCGGATTTCTTCGAAGCGGGGCACTTCTATAAAAAAAGCCTGATGGTTGGAGAGTTGGACGTACCCATCTTGGTCCTGCGATGTTTCTTGGTAGAATCCGAACCTCATTAAGTCCTTCGTGCAGTAGGTCAATTCGGTGTAGTCTCGCTTTTCTACCTTGAGTTTTTCCGCCGTCCTTATGATGTATGTCAAGGCACGGTCTAATTCGTCTGTCTCGTCGAAGTCTATCAGGTTGATGTATTCGTTCTTGTCTTTCTGAAGAAGGAATTGGACCGAGAACGAAGTGCTACTGGCGATACCCGCCTTTTTGGCCGTTGAGAGGATGTAGCTGCTGATTTTGAGCTTGGAAGCCCCGAATTTGTCTCTGGCGAAGCCGATTTCCCTCGTCTCTTTCAGCATCAATACGCCACGTTGGGCAAGGAAGCGAGCGGCCTTCGTACCGGACTCTTGGGCCGCTCTCACATTCGCCGGAACGATGTCGCTCATATCACCCTCTATCGGGTTGACGCAATGCATGGATGGCTTTCTTGCGGCTCCGATTCATCATATCACGGCGGAATCGCGGAAACAGGGGGTCGAATTCAATTCTCAACGCTCTGGCAGGCTGTGGCTAGCAACAATTCCCCGTCAAGTCGTCGGTGCGGGCCACCATCTGAAGGAATCTTGCTGCCTCATCCTTCGTCCATTTGGGCGGCTGGGACGGCGTTGGGTTTAGAGGCCACAAGATGCCGGGCGTCGTCGCGGTTGCACGGCCCGATGTCGCCTTATCGCGGTTCTGGCGACAGGCAAGGGCGATTCTCTCAACCAGTCGCGGTGCGGATGGCTTGGCCTCAACTTTAGAGGGCTTCATCAAGTAGTTTGAGATGTGCTTGACCAGTTTGGGATTCGGTGTCTGTGACATAGGTATTACATTCGCTTTCTGTCTTGAAGTTTCGCGACCAAATCCTTGAACTCTGGTGTATGTTGGTCCAATCCTAGGAGTTCATAAACGGTTCGGGGATTGGCACCAGAATTCTCGCAAATTCTTTGGACCGTCAGCCCGTCTCGGTGCCACTGGCGAATCCGTTCTTCTTCAGGCGTCGGCACCCTCCCACCTTTGCGGCTTGGTGCCATGAAGTCAGTGGGCTTCAGGTCGGCGATGTTGTCTTGGCTGTGTTCATAGACCGTCTTTTTCACGGTTCTTTTCTTGGTAGGCATAATAGTTTGCTTTCGTTTCTGGGTTGACGGTGTACCATATAGAGAAGGTTACGGTGGAACCGCCTTCGCTTCATGCTTCCGATTACAGCCGTCTCACAGGGTTTATGACCTTTTGGGGCGGCTGTTTTCGTTGGCGGCTTGGCATGGGTACTGACCACGCTTTCGCCTATTCGCCCACCATAGGGACGGCTTCCTTCCATCATCAAGTCCTAGTGGCCTCAGCCCTCAGCCGACGATGCGTAGTCCCATTCAACGGGCATTTGTTCCGCAACCGATGGACGTTGTCTGTTATCGGTTCGACGCCGCTGGGACATCGCGACGTGGGGTATCCCATGAATGACATCCAAGATAGCGGCTTCGTAAATCCATAGAATCTCGATGGTGTCGAACCCGTTAACCTTCGCCCATTGGGCTACCTCATGGGCCGCGTGAAGCCTCTCTACTATCTCTTGCCTGTTCATTGTTCTTTCGCCTCCATGCGATATAGCTGGCGGACAATTCGCCGCATTCGTCGTGTGATAGGCCGCCAACGGTTATCCAGTCGAGAGGATAGGCAGAGGCCCCGCCTACGCCCAGCCCGTACCTCTCCCCCGCCAGAATCAGCCGGAATACGACTTCGTTTTCGGACCTTGGTTCGTTCGCGAGTCGGGCTTCGATGATGGCCGCAATCACGACACCGACGCCGACCCCGTGTGTCTCAGCCAGGCGGCGTAGTTGCACGACCGCCCGGTCACTTAACTTCAGACGCGGCACCAGCATCGTTGTGGACATGGGCGTTTCCGTTCTGGACCATACGTTTCAACAATTTCTCGACCTGTGTATCCGTGAGACAAATCGTCCCTGTGGGCGTTCGTGAGAATTCGATGACGTTCGTGTGACACCAGCGACGAATCGTGTGGTAATTGACCCCGATTTCACCCGACAGGGACCGTAGCGTGTGGACTTTCTCCATCAAAAACCTCCATTTCTCTTACACATGATACACCGTGCATACAATTGCATGGCCCAAAATTGTGACTGGCACCGGGTCCATGAACAGAATAGGCAGGGCAATCTTAAGACGAAACGGCCCTTGCCTCATGCGACGGCCCAGGATGGTCTTGGTGGGCTTCCCGCCACCGCTGGGGATTCCCAAAGACGCCTTGTCGAATCTACCCTGACCAGACTTTTTAATGGCGTCGACGGCCCCGATGGGCCAGAATCGCCCGCACGCAAAGGCACCGCCAGTCGGTGGTGTGCCGCGTTCTCTCCACCCCATGCTGAAGGACGAACCGATGAAACGCACGCTTCTGGTCGCCGCCATCCTCGCCGCCACGGCCCCCGCAATGGGCCAGGCAACCGATGACCACGCTGAGAAGGACGTTGTAAAACTGTCGCAACAAATCACCAACGCCCTCGTCAAAGGCGACACGACGTTTCTGGACGGCGTCATGGCCGACGACTGGATTCTGATTGGCTCCGACGGTGAGGTTGTCGACAAGGAAAAGCAACTGAGGGATATCAAGGACGGAACCCTCAACTTTGACGCGATGGACAAGTCACAAATGAAGGTTCGCATCTACGGCGATGCGGCGGTCGTGACGGGTCTCATCCGGGCCAAGATAAGGCTCAAGGGGCAGGAGGTAGGCAATCCCCTTGGATTCACCGAAGTCTTCATCAGGCGGCAGGGGAAGTGGCGGACCGTCTCCGCACAAGTGACTCCCGTCGCAGCCGAATCCAAGGGGGAGAAACCTTGAGTGTGGTCCAAGGGGACGATAGTGGAATCGCGTCAACCGGAAGGGGTCATCAAACACGATGGCCCCTCTTGCCAAGCGATGTGGACCTCAGCCATGCAAGAAAGCGGCGTTAATCCGAATGGCGGTATCCTCCCCCAGCCGAATCAAGATTCTTAGGCAGAGAGGGTAGGGAGAATCCACCACCCTGCCTTGAGACCGCCTAGGACGGGCGTGGCGGGCTTCCCGCAAGTCAGCCGAAGGGAAGGGCGGGCGACCCCTTGGGACGCATCAGAGGCGATCCTGGGGCCTCTGGCGGCATCAGTTGACGAAGCCCCGTTAGCTCGTACTCAGAGGGGACATTATTCTTGCCCTTTAGTGTCTGAATGGTGAGTTCGTAGTGGCTCGCAGGCTTGCTAGGACGGCTGATGTACCTCTTCACCAGTCTGTTAAACTGCGTGTTGTCCAGCTTGAGGCCGTGCCGGTCTTCCATGACCCAACGGAACTGGTCGTTGGTCGCCTTGAGGGGAGATTCCTGAAGAACGGTCACCTTGTACGTGAAGTAGACGGTGAGGGCTTCGACGAAGGGGCGTTCATGGCGTTTAGCACATAACTTTGGTGCATATGTCACTCTATTACTATGGGGGGTAGGTCTTGCTATGCCCGTAGGTGTGATGACCCCATACAGCAAAGCCTTCTGGTCATGGCTCAGTTCAATCCTCCCGATTTCCGACCTATGGTCCGTCCCGACCGCCCGCCTGAACGTCGTGCTTCTCAAGATGGACGCGATACACGCGGCTACCTCACGGGGGGCCTCATAGGGCGGCGTGCGGATGACTCCCTGTTCGTAGTAGTATTGCCACCAGACGGTCACGACCGCCTGAATCATGTCCGTGTTGTAGCCTTTGCCCACGAGACGACTGACCACGCGGACCATCTGATTGTTCCGCTGGCCGTAGCCGGTCACGGGGAACCTCGCTAACGCAACGGCCAGTTCACGGTCCACGTCTCCGTCCCGCGTCAACGCCAACGGACTACATGACCTTGAAACTGCGGGCTGAGGGTGACCACGTTCCATCAGCATCTTGACCAGCCAAGATGGGGCATCCGCGATGACCTGTTTCGGCGTCCGCAGCCAGACGTACTCTTTGTTCGTGCTTGGATGAATGCTTGGCTCGACGGCTATCTGCCCACCGGCACCCTTGATGTCGATGCCGGGCAGAAGCCCGTTGACGCTAGCAATGCGGAGGGCGGGGTCCACGCGGAACAGGTAGTGGTGGCCCCCCGATCCCGTCAACGCGGTCGCCGTCATCGGCCATTCTCTGCCTTGGGTCAGCTTCCGAATCGAACGCCTACCGCCATTTCGTGGGTCAACGTCCACGACAAGCAGGCCGTCGCCGGTCACGATGCCCAAGTTTTCGTCATGCCACGTCTCAAACCACTTGACGATCCGTGAGGGATCGCTGGTGGCACGTTCCGGCCACCGTTCCAAGATGGGGTTCTTGCCGTGTAGAGGGATGACCCGGAGTCCAAGGGCGGCGTATTCCAAGGCCGCGTGCATCAATCGGGGATGCTTGTAATCCCAGCGTTGTAGGAGTTCGTCGAACCGCGACATCGCATCCTCTCATGCTATAGTCGCTACCTTTGGTCCAGGTCCGCTAGAAGTGAGACTTTGATACCAAAGGATGCACATAACTCAGTCTCAAAGTCTCATTTTCTCGCCACACCTCAAGGTTTAAGGCCGCTTGAGGTTACGGTAGAAACTGGACCGCGACTTCCGCCTCGCCCGCCTCGCGTATTCGGCTACCTTCTCCATCGTCGTCAGGTTGGGGTCGGCGTGGATGAGGGCGGCGAGTTCGGCATCGTCCAACTCAGGAACGTCCAGAAGCGTCGGGACCAAAGCCCGCCAGTCTTTGCCTGCCTGCTTCAATTCGGCTGCATGGATGTAAGCCCTCATGTCGTGCTGCCTCAATAGTGGGACGATTCCGCCCACGTATTCATAGATTTCGCTGTCCCCGAACCATTCTCCTGCCTTCCTGTGGATTTCGGCGGGAGTCGGTTCGAATCGGAGGGCGATGCCCCGGTTCTCCAAGGCACCCACGTTCCGATTCAGCGTCTTCCAGTCGTTCGTGATGACGGCGACCCGCGACTTCGTCTGGAATTGCGGGGGTATATCCACACCGTCGATGACGATGGCCTTGGACGACATCCACCGCATCGTTTTCACTTCGTTCGTCTGACACAGGGATTTGAGAAGCTGAACGATGAGTCGTTCGCCGTAGAGGTTATCCACGTCGTCTATGCATATGTTCCTGTCACGATTCTGCCAGAGGTCGGCGTAGAACCCCAGGGGCGTGAAGTGACCGTCCAGCCCGTGGCAATCGCCCTTCCCCTTCGTTGCCGATTCGAAGACCTTGGACTTGCCGTGGCCGGGTTCGCCGACCACGAACAGAAGGTTGATATTCCCCTCCGCGAATTGCGTGGCGTAATCCTGCAACTCATCATAGGTCTGGACGACGACCATTCGTCTCATCATTAGGTCTCCCGGCCGACGCAGTGACTGAGACCGTGGACGTTACAGATGGCGTTCAGGCTTCAGGTATACGCGATCCCAGAAGTTTAGGTAGCAATCTTTAAGTGATTGTAGGATTTACTGCCATGAATGTCAAGAAATTAGCTAAGCAATTCTGCAACTAACGCCTAAGTAATTAGGTTCGATTTGCCCCGCGATGATTTGCCTCAGAACCCTTGTTTTCAGGGCTTGGATAGTGGAGTGACGGGTTGGCGAAAAAGGTTTGTGGAAGGGTATGTTGCGAAAGAAAGTGACAACACGGCGACGGTTTCGCATAAGAATTTGCGGTTGCCTGGCCGCTTGGCTTTACGTCTTCCGTCTGCGTAAACACCCGAACCCTCAACCCATGCGACGCCTGATGGACTACATTCGTGTGTTTGACGGGCCGTCGACAAGGCGTTGTGGCGTTGGCCCTTGCCTATATACCCCTCAAGCGTCTCTGCCTAGGATGATGACAATAGGGTCAGAGGGGATTGGGTGGGGCAAACTGGGGCCAATGCGTGAGATAGGCGAAATGGATTTGGTCTTTGCGGCGGATATGGGAGTGATGTGGATGCTGTTCGCGGGCTATTTCCTCACACTGCCCAGCCCCTTGCGGCGTCACACCCTCCGGTGGTGTCCGCTGGTCATGAAAGGAGAGTTGAAAGACATCGCTACGAAGGCAAGCCAGGGGCAACCCGTCGTGGTCCCCATCAAGGTCGGCCCCTGCGTCATCCGCCGCGTGGAGATGCGGGACGGTCGCCCTTGCCTCTGGACCGACACCAATCCCAACGGCTACGCGGGCTTCGTGAGAAATCGCTATGGGGAAGTCAACAGGGCGGCGGGCCGCTTGCCGAACACGGCCTTCAATCTATGGTCCCGTGTCGCGTTGGACGGGGAGTGGGCTTTCATCTCGGAGGATTAGCCATCTCGCGTCCCGGTCGAAGGATGACCCATGAAGCCGTCGACTCTCGACGGTTCGTATGCCCCGCCGTCCTGATGCCGCCCTTGCCTATGGACGCCCTCATCATTCCTGCTTCGGAGTGTTCTCATCGGGTGATGAGGGGTCAACAAGTTTACCATCTGAAAGACGCTTATACTTACCCTTGTTAACGAGCTTGATATACGGCTTCAGATTCTTGATAAGCCAGCTCTCCAACTCCATCCGACCGAATTCTAAAGGCAGAATGTTTAGAGTGATATTGTAATGCAGAATTTGCTCGTTGCTCCTCAATCCAATGCACAAGAGAAGGCCACTTTCGGAAGTCAGATGTTCTCTAATTCGCTTTAGGCCTCTCGCTGTCTGTCCTATGTAAAGGAGGGCATCTTCGTTCCAAAAGCAGTAGACATACTTTTCAGGGAAGTCTTCCCGCAGATAATCGGGAGGTTTATCTTTTATTTCAACCAAATCGTCAGGGTCGAAATACGTAAAGTGACGTTTGGCCTCAAATCTCAACCTCCGTAGGCACTCTTTGGCCCAACGTTCGATGCCAACCTCTTGAATTTTATCGTACAACTGAGTTGCACCTTTATCCACGTCCTCTCCTACATCCATCCTTTCAACGTACCATGAGAAGTTCTCGCCGTAATCAGGGTCGGCGATGTAGTTGGACATTGGTGTTGAATCCTATGATTTGGTTGTGACGGCCAGAGAGGACGTTTGTGACCTAATCCAACTTCCCGCTTAGTCGGGATTCTGTTCAATCTATCTCATCGGCCGGGTCGTAGAAATCCGCAATCTCGTCGATGAACTCAGGTTTCAGGAAGCGGAGGACGTTCTTCGCCTCTTCGATTCGTTCGCAGAGTTTGGAATAGGGCAGGAACCCGCATAGCGTGTGTAGCGGCTTCGGACGCGATGCAAACGTTGGCCGTGCGACTTCTCGGACAAATTTTGCGTATCTGTCATCTGGCCCGACAAGGTACAAGTTGATATCCAAGTTGGGTTGCATCGTCAGGAGGTCGGACATCCGCAACAGACCAGAGTAGATGGTCGTGGTGTGTTCGACTTCGAAGGCCCCGACGATAGCCGCCCCCTTCAACCAAAGCACGTCGATGTTCTCTACCGTTTTGGTCGTGCCGTCATCGAACGACGTGGGCAGTTTGTCCAGCAGCTTCGCGACTCCTCCAATTGGCTTCGTATTCCAAGATTTGCCCCTGTCGGCTTTGGGTGCCCAGACGTTCAGACCCATCTGCGAACCCAGGTCCAGAAGCCGCCACTGAATCTCCGTGTGCGACGGGCCACTCTCTTCGGGCGTGGCCTCTTCGGCCGGTTGTTCCTCTTCCTTGGTGGGGATGGTCACAAGCGTCTCAATCTCTCCACCGCCCGCCTTGGCCTTCACTTTGATGAGATTGGTCGGGCGTTCCAATTTCTTCGCATCGACGGGCCTCTCGACCGGGCGTGCGTCGGCCTCTCTGACGGCGTCCGCGATGACTTCGCCGTCTTCAGGCTTGTATCGGGTCGGCGAACCCCTCACCAGTCCCGACCATTGACGCGACGTGGCACCAACCGTGAAGAAGGTCAGCTTGCCCGCCAAGGACTCCATCGGGACGCCATGTTCAGGAGTCAGCACGGCGACCGGGTTCACGGCGAAGCGGACGGGGAAGGTTTCATCAGAATAGATGCGGGATTCGTCTCTATGCCTCTCGCCCGTCACTTCCAAGAGGCCGACCCAGCGTTTGACGCCGACCATGTAGCAGAGGAAGATATCGCCGGGCCGAATCCCGGTGGCTCGGTTCCAAGTGTGGTCACGGAATCCTGTCATCCTCCCGCCCGCCGCCTGGAACTCTTTCCACGTCTTCCCGGTGAAGAGATTGAGCCAATAGTTCATGGACGATTCCCAGCAGACCCGCCCTGCCTAGTTGCGGTATTTACCGCATCCATTCAAACAGCCGCACTCCCCACGGGCAATGGACAGCCCACGCCGTTCGAAAGCGGTAGCCACGTCCAATCCCCAAGCGACCCCATCGCCCCGTCACCCAAGGTCCGCGTCTGTTTCGCCCGTAGCTTGAACCATGCGGGCCTTGATGCATTCGCGGAACTTTGCCGCCTTCTTCTTTGTGGCCTTTACCTCTCGCGGGTCGTCGGCGTTGAGTTGTTCGATTTGCATGAAGAGGACATAGCAATTCAGCAAAAGGGCGTGCGTTTCGGCGTCTATATGGAGACTCCATTGACTAGGAGACGTTTATTCGTTTCTACCCCCTCGGTCCCTCACTTAAGTCGGATGGCCACTGACGCGGACGGGGTAGTTGACCCGGTCGCCTCAGCATGGCCCGCATGGCTTCGGGAAATGGAGGACCGCCCCATACATAAAGTCAGCCGGAACGCGGGTCCAGGTCGCGGGTGTCCCCGTTTGGTGAGGCTTTGAGGCGTAGGCGTACAAGCCATGATGACAGTCACCCGGTTTCTTGATGGGTCGTCTGGGCATTTTGGGATGCCTAGGTTGTAAATCATGACGCCATTTCTGGGCTCACCCTGCCAAATATTGCAAAATCTGGGCAAAAGTTGGCATCCGCCATCTTGAGAAAGATAATGAGGGCGAGGCGGGATGAACCTACCTCACCTACACATCCCGTAGGAGTCGTTACCAATGGTTTGAACGAGGTTGCGTCTGATGTCCCAGAAGCTATTGACCAAGCGTGAAGCCGCCGATGTCCTGAACGTCTCGCCTCGCACCGTGAATCGTCTTGTCGCTTCTTCCAAGTTGAGAGTCGTGAAGGTCGGCAATATCTTCCGCGTCGATCCCGTAGAAATCGAGAAGTTCAAGCAGAAGCACACGTCTCGATGAGTGTGGTCGGGGCAGCGGACTATCGCCGCCACCCCGAACGCACCATCATTCGTTACAGAGAAGGCAACATATCGACAGCAGCACGTAGGTCGTGCAACTCCCCGTCGTTGTAGACACCAGCGGTCAGTTCGACCGTCGAATGACGCATCAATTCCTTCGCGGTCGTAATCGGGACGCCCAACTTATTCATCTGAGTTCCCATGCACTTGCGAAGTGCGTGGAAGTCGAATATACGGCCGTTGTCGTCCACGCGGGGGATGTTCGCCGCCTCCATGTCTCGCCGTAGGTGCTTGGCTACATCCCGCCCGACGGGGAATACCACATCACCACGCGACAGACGTTCGTCCTCGATCCAGGTCCGCAACTCCCCCGCGAAGTCGTGCCGCAAGGGTAGCTTGGCCGGGAGTCCGTTCTTCGTGAGAGTCCCCGGTAACGTCACGCGGGGGTCGCCGTCGTCCAGGACGAGATGACTGACCCGCATGGACCGCAACTCATTCCTTCGAAGCCCGGTGTAGAACGCCGCCCGGTACAGCAACACCCTCAATCGCCCTTGCCTCTCCATCTTCGCAAGCGTCGTGGGGGTGATGTTGGCGACAAACTTCCCCTTGTTCGGCCCCGACCGTACCAGCAACTTCTCACGCAATGGTCGCTCTCGGGCCACTTCCAACAGAGTCCTCAGTTGTGCCACGGGCAAGGCTCGCCGCTTGACGACGGTGTCACCCACGGCCTTCGTGGAACGTTCCAGGGGGTTGAACTGTAGCTTCCCCTTCTCGACGCACCAGTTGGCCAGGCCCATCACCGCTTGGCGGTGCGTGTTCTTGGTCCGTGCCGACGCCGGGTCGCCGTCCGGCTTGACCATTTTGGCGATGTATTTATCGAGCGTGGCAGGGTTGAATTTCGCCAACGTGTCGAATCTACACGCCACGACGACGATGGCGATGATTCGCCGCGTGTCCGCGATATGGCGGTTGCCGTTCCCCTTCAAGGTCATGTAGCCCAAGTATTCTTCGACCAACCCCGCGACGGGGGCCTGCCGGGACTCATCGAATTCGTCGATGTAACCGGCCTTTCGCCGTTCGGTCTTTCGTTCCAAATCGCGGAGCATGGACCGGGCGACTTGCCTGTCCGATGAGAGAGGCACCCGCTTCGGCTTCCCGCCGCTAGGGTCGGGAACCTCGCCGTACCACTTGCGGAGTGTCTTCGTAACGCCATTCCGCGTGTACTGCTGCTTGAAAACGTCGCCCATCGGATTCCCCATTTGCATACAGGCCCGCATACAGGGCCGTCGTACAATCGGGGTCATCCCGTGTCATGGTTAGGCGACTCATTCGCCATAATAAACCATACCTCCACGATCCCGAGAAACGCTCTCGGAATGACCGTCCGCATGGGCCTGTCATCGGAAGGGGGGTATATCGCAGGACTTGCGGAAACAAAAAAGCCCGCCGAGTTGCCTCAGCGGGCCAATACCGAAGGTGGGACTTGAACCCACACGGGAGTTACCCCACCGGATTTTGAGTCCGGCGCGTCTGCCATTCCGCCACTTCGGCAAAGCTGACCAAACAAAAGTTTACGTCGAGCCGTAGCTGAGTCAACCCCAACTGGCAGGGACGGTGGCAGGGACGTCACCACCGGAAGTCGCGCGCTCCTTCCTGGGCTCTTCGCCCATCGGGGGGAGTTGTTCGGACGGCGTAGCCCCGAGGGCATAGCTCAGCCGTGCCACCGCCAGCCGCTTGGGCATCCCCTTCACCTTGGCGTAGATGCGCATCGTCATGTCCAGGGTGCGATGCCCCAGAATTTCTTGGACGCTCTTGGGGTCGGCCCCGTGGACGATCGCGTTGGTCGCGAGCGTCCTACGCAGGCTGTGGACATCGACATGCTCGACCAGGCGACCCTCGCTGTCAAGGGTCTTGGTCGAGATGTCGGCCAGCTTGCAGCACCGCAGGAAGGCCGCATAGACCCCCGAGCGATGCGTAAGGGGCGTGTTCTGCGTGGTTACGAAGACATGCTCGCGCGTGAACCGTTCGCGGACCCTGGCGGCGATCTGGGGAGTCCTGCCGGTGCCCGGGCTGCGGAGGGACGCGCCCTCAGACATGGCGTCGATGATCTCCCACAGGCCATCCTCGATGGGGATGCGGCGCTCGCGGCGATTCTTGGCGTGGCGGCCGCGCACCACCAGGTCCCGGCCCTCCCGATCAATGTCCGAGAACCGCAAGTTGGCCAGCTCGTCCTTACGCATGCCGGTGACGAGCAGGGCATACCAGATGTTCCGCCAAGGCTGGGGGCTGAGGGCGAGCAGGCGGCCAACTTCATCGTCAGTCAGTGGGCGGCCTTCCTTGGGATGGTCGTGCCGCAAAGGCTTCACGCCCCTCAAGGGATGGGTGCCGATCAGGCTTTGGTCCACGCCCCAACGGAGCATCGCGCCCAGGATCGTCACGTCGTGGTTGACGGTGCGGGGCGAGACACCCTGGCGGAGCCGGTGCTCGCGGAATCCCAGCACGCTGCTAGTATCGAGCTGCCGCACCTTGACAACGTCCAGCCAGCCGAGCACTTGGTCCAGGCTGGCGCGGTAGCGATCCAGGGTGCGGGGCCTGAGTTCCTGCTCACAGCGTTTGAGGAAGGCCGCGCGTAACTCCGCGATGGGATAGTCGTTGTCGAGCAGGCCGAACTCGCCCCGCTCGGCACGCCCCCGGAGGTCCCGCAGGATACTCCGAGCGGCCTCGAAATCATTGCCCAGCTTCTTCTGGATGCGGCGTCCGCCGACGACGAATTCGGCGTAATAGCCGCGTCGTCCCGGTCGCGTCGTCATCCCCTCCGGGTGTGACCTCGGATTGATGTACTGCTAGTCGAGCGTCAGCCCCCGTTCAGAGCATCGGTGGCACTTCTTCCTGAGGCTGCCATGATCCACTTGATCAGCAGCCCCGCCATCACCCCCCCGATAATCGTGCCAAGCACCAGGCCCGTCAGCAGCGCCGGCAACTCGTCGATAGTTCGCCCAATCCCCTGGGCCAACCGGCGCTCGGGGTCATCCACGGGTATGATCGGGAGGGCGATGAAAGCCGAGTACACCGCGTGGGCACCCAACACACCGAGGATTGCACCGAGGAAGGCCCCAAGAACGGCCACGAGGCATCCGATTGTCCCATGAAGAGAGACCTTCATGTCTCTTGGTTCCCCAAAAACCACATCAATCCGAGGTCACACCCAAGCCCAAGGCGAAGGCAAAGACAAAGTCCCAGCCGACCAGGCCTCCGCTGCCACCGACGTATGGCAACGTCCCTTACGGCGACCATCCGCGCCAGGTCATTGACTACTACAAGGCCGACACGAAGGAGCCGGCCCCCCTGGTGGTCTTCATCCACGGTGGCGGCTGGGTGAATGGCGACAAGTACGGGATCGCCGCCGCCACCATCAAGACGCTCAAGGACCAGGGTATCTCGGTCGCCGCGATCAACTACCGGTACGTGACCCAGGCCCAGGAGGCCGGCATCAAGCCGCCGGTGAAGTGGCCGCTGGAGGACGCCGCGCGGGCGATCCAGTTCCTCCGGTCGAAGGCCGGTGAATGGAACATCGACGAGAAACGGATCGGCGCCACCGGCGGCTCGGCCGGGGCTTGCTCGTCGCTCTGGCTCGCCCTGCACGACGACATGGCGAAGCCTGACAGCGAGGACCCCATCGCCCGCAAGTCGACCCGGCTGGCCTGCGCGGCGGTCAACGGTGCCCAGACGGCGCTCGATCCCAAGCGGCTCCGCGAATGGATGCCCAACATGCGGTACGGGGGCCACGCCTTCGGCTTCCGCGCGCCGGGGCGGAGCGCACCGGACGAGTTCCAGGCGTTCTACGACCACCGCGATGAGGTCTTGCCCTGGATCAAGGAGTATTCGCCCTACGAGCACGCCGGGCCGGGCGACCCTCCGGTCTTCCTCGCCTACCCGGCGCAGGACAAACCCGCCCGGCGGGGCGAGGAGCAGAAGGACCCGACCCACTCGGCCGTGATGGGCGTGACCCTCCAGGAGAAGCTCCGCGCGAGCGGCGACGAAGCCCACCTCTCGTATCCCGGACACGAAGATCCCGAGTACGCCAACATGAACGAGTTCCTGATCGCCAAGCTGAAGGCCCTGCAACCGTGAGCTACCCGCGCAGCGGGGGGCAGAACTTCCGGCGTCACTCGGGTGGGGATTCATCGAGCCCGAGCAGGCGAGCCGCATTCGCCCAGTACACCTTCCGGAGGACTCCATCGGGGAGACCGATCCCGTAGATCCGCCAACGTCCCTGGGGTGGCACCGACGCCGGGGCGTAGTCGAAGTACTCGTCCTCCGTCTCGAGGAAGCGGTAGTAAATCTCGTACAGCTCCTCGCCGAAAACCTGCTGTGGGTATTCGACCCCCCCGGGGATGGCGTCCGTGCCGAACAGGATCCGGTCTTGATAGAGGTCGAAGAACCTCCTCGAAGTCCTCGGCTGTCGACCCAGCTCGCCGATCCGCGCGCTGATATCGACATGCATATTTGGGTGCGCGTCGAGGCATTCCGAGACGTAGGCGAGGTCCTCGGCGTCGGCGACGTGCGCGCAGACGAACTGCGTGCGCGGGTGCCGTTCTATCACGCGTCGGCGGGCTTCCTGCAACTCCAGGTTGCCGGGGAACTCGGGGCCGTGGAATGACCAGTCGGGGTGGGCGTGCAGCTCCTCCCAACGTTCGTTGGAGCTGTCGACGGGCAGGAAGAAGGCGCGAGGGTCCGAGACGTGGATCACGACGGGCATCCCCAGCGCCCCCGCGACCTCCCACATCGGATCGAAGCGAGGATCGTCCACAGCGATCAAGGATCCCGAGTTGCCGTGTTCGCGGGCGAAGAGGCCGAGAATCTTGAGCACCTTCAGTCCCCGGGCCCCGGCCCGATGTGCGCGTTCGACCTCATCGGCCTGGAATTGCGCGCAACCCGATTCCGCGACGCGGCTCCACCACGGCTCGGTGAAGGTCAGGAAGCGTCCCGGATGCGCCTGGGGGTGGACGCGAAGGGCGTCGCGGAGGCCGTCGCCGTACCCTCCGGTGAGGTTCACCATGATCCGGACTCGCTTCGCGTCCATGGTGGGGAGGAGTTCCGAGCCCCCGGCGATCACCTGGATCGTCTCGCCCGGTTCCAGGCCGGGACTCCACGTGAGGTGCGTGTGGAAGTCGATCACCGGGAATCGCGGCACGGCGATCGGCGTCCGTGCGACGCGGAGCATGCTCGCCGGTCGGAAGTCTTCGAGCGGGAGTCCGCGACCTTCAGCGATCATGGGGCCTGGCTCATTCCGTGGGGCAGCATCCTATCCCATCCAGTCGCGGAAGCGCCCGTGGAAGATGGTCCGGCACTCCTCGAGCACGTCCTCGGTGAAGGACTCGTACGGGGATAGGAGGCGGAGCGGCATCGGGACGCCTCCGAGGCGGACCCACATCTTGTCATAGGCCCCATCCATCCGGCTCGTGCCCTGGACGGGCTTCTGGATCTCGGCGATCACCGCGAGATACTCCGCCTGGAGTCGGAACAGCCTGTCGAAGTCCCGAGTCCGGCCGTACTCGAAGAATTGCTTGGTCCTGGTCGGCATCATGGGCCCGAATGAGCTGAGTAGCGAACATTCGCCGAAGAGACAGCCGGTCGGGTACATGGCCTCGCCGAAGAAGTGCTGGAGGTCGGGCACGACCCTCATCAGCTCGGCCGTGCCGGGGACCGTGGTGCCCGTGTTCTTGGTGGCGACGAGGTTCGGGACCTCGTCGGCGATCCGCCGATACTCGAGCGGCGTGAGCAGGCGACGGCTCCGGAGCAGGTTGTAGTGGAGGAACTTGCTGTCGGGGAAGGCGCCGCAGACGTCCCGGAAGAAGCGCGACATCTCCCGGTCGTCCAGGATTCCCCAGGAGGGGAGCGAGATCTGGAAGTGCCGGAAGCCCGCCTCGTGTGCGAGGGAGAGGCGTTCGACCACGTTCGCCGTGGAGAGGCCGATCACGCCGACCATGGCCGTGATCCCCTCGTGAGCCGTCTCTTCGCGGAAGACCCTGACGATCTCCACGAATCGGCGCGTGTCGACGGCGTGGCCCTCGCCGGCGGTCCCGAAGATGTAGAGGTCCCGGAAGCCGAGCGCCAGGAAGTGGCGGACCTCGCGACGAAAGACCTCCTCGTCGAGACGTTCGTGCTCGTCCCAGGGGACTTCACAACTGACGAGGATCGCCCGGTGATGGCGAGCGGCGGGCTTGGTCGTCAACGGTCGAGATCCCCGGCGATGTGGATGCGGACACATTCCTCGGCGGTCCGATCGCCCTTGCCGCGCAAGTAATCGATGTAGAGCGAATGCAGGCCGTCGAGGATCTCGCCCGAAAGATCGGGGCGGCTCATGCGGAATGCCGTCCCATAGCTGAAACTCGGGATCATCACGCGTTTCAGGGGCGCCACCAGCCAGGGATTGCCCGAAAGAATCCAGATCGCCGTGTGGAACTCGACCTCGGCGCGGACGCATGCGACCCCGTCGCCCGCCTCCATCGCCGCGACGATCGCATCCTTATGCGTCACCAGTCGCTCGAAATCGCGGCCGGTGATGCGCTCGCGCGACGCGGCCAGTGCCAGGGATTCGAGCGGGACGCGTACCTGCTCGATCTGCGCGAGATCCCTGGCCGTGAAGTTCAGGACCGAGAAGCCCCGGTTCTGGGTGTGAGTCAGGAGGCCCTCCTCGGCCAAGGTCAGCATCGCCTCGCGGACGGGGCCGCGGCTGATCTGGAACTCGGAGGCGATGGCCACCTCGGAGAGGCTCTCCCCGGGGCGGAACTTGCCCTCGAGCAGGGAACGACGTAGGGCCTCGGCGACCGTGTCCCGGATAGCCTTCGCCCTGAATTTCGGTACGCCCAGGTCAGGCATGTGAGCTCCACCCCTTTTCCCCGGTCGAAGGCGGGTGATCGCCATTCTCTTCCGTTCCGCACCCAGTCCGAAAAGTCATCGCGATTGTAAGTCGCCCGGAATCGAGCGTCAACTGTCAACTGTCAACAGTTTTTTGTTGACACGGAACGATCGGTATACGTAGTCTGCCAATCCAGTGGAGAGTCAGTCGCCGAAGCAGGGCCGGACCTCTATCCGATGTTCAGGAGGGTTGACCCAACTGGATGCCGTGCGACCTGAACCATTCTGCTGGCCCCTGATCGCGCTGTTGACGTGCGTCGCGGCCGTCAACTATGGCGATCGCATGGCGATCTCGGCGGTCTACCCGCTGCTCCGCGCCGATCTCGGGGTGTCGGACGCATGGCTGGGCGCGCTGGGTTCGGCCTTCTTGTGGAGTTATGCGGCGGGTTCGCCGGTGGCGGGCTGGATTGCGGACCGCGTGCCGAGGTCGGGGGTCATCCTCGTCAGTCTGGTGGCGTGGAGCTTGGTCACGCTGGCGACGGGCCTGGTCAGGGACGCGAATGAATTGCTCGCGACCCGCCTCCTGCTCGGCCTGACCGAATGCGCGTACTTGCCGGCCGCGGTCGGGTTGCTAGCCGACCATCACGGGCCCGGTCGGCGAGGCCTGGCGATCGGCTTCCACACGGCGGGCCTGGGCCTGGGGACGGTCGCCGGCGCCACGGCGGCGGGATACCTGGGCGAGCGCCATGGTTGGAGGAGTACCTTCGTGCTCCTCGGGATCATCGGTCTGGTCCTGGCCTTCATCGCCTTTTTCGTTTTGAGGGGGAGGGATTCGTCGTCGGCGATCGACGCGGACCGAGCCACGCCTGGGGGCAAGGTCGCAGAGCAGGCGGAAGTCCTGCCACGTCGGACTTTCCTGGCAAATCCGGGCTACTGGGTGCTCCTTTCCCAGAGCATGGTCGTTTCCGTGGGCGTCTGGATGTTCCTGAACTGGCTCCCCTTGTACCTCGCGGAAGCGTTCCGGATGAGCCTGGCCGTCGCGGGCTTCCTGGGGACGATGCTCATCCAGTTTCCGGGGATGATCGGCGTGATCCTCGGGGGATATCTTTCCGACCTCATCGCCAGGCGGGGTCTCGCCCGACGCATGCTCTTCCAGTCGCTCTGTTACTTCGTCGCTGCGCCTCTGCTCCTGGCATTCGCCTGGGCTCCCGCCCTCCCCCTGGTCGCCGGGATCATGATTGGCTTCTCCTTGCTGAGGGCACTGGCGAGTGCGAACGAGAACCCCCTGCTCTGCGACCTCTTGACGAGTCGGCAACGTTCTACCGCGATCGGCCTCTGGAACACGGCGAATTGCACGGCCGGCGGCATCGGCGTGATCTCCGCGGGGTTCTTGAAGAGGGAGTACGGGCTCGGCGGTGTCTTTGCAGGTGCATCCGGGCTGGTCTTACTCTCGGGGATCATCACCGCCGCGGGCTACCTCTTCGTCCTGCCGCGCGACCTTGACGGGAAAATGGACGGCCTTCGAGGCTGACTCGTGCCCGCGGTTCGATCCGGACCTGGCCCTTTCGGGACCGACTGATGGTGACGAAACCACTTGGCTTGATCGGGATTGGCCTGCTGGGGACGGCCCTGGCCGGTCGGCTCCTCGGCGCCGGTTTCCGGGTCGTCGGGACGGACGTCGATCCGGTGAGGACCGATGCGTTGCGGGGCCTGGGCGGTGAGGTCGCGGAGGACGCGGGCGACGTCGTGCGATCCTGCGATCGAATCCTCCTGAGCCTGCCGACGAGCGAGATCGTGGCGGAGGTCCTCGACGGGGTCGCGGGGTCGCTCGGGCCCGGTCAGATGGTGATCGACACGACGACCGGCGACCCGATGCAGATGGCCGCGATGGGCGACCGTCTCGAGGCTCGCGGTGTATCGTACCTCGACGCCACGGTTTCCGGCTCCAGCGAGCAGGCGCGTCGGGGCGACGTGGTCTTGATGGTGGGCGGCGACGACCGGGCCTTCGCCGCGTGTGGCGACCTCTTCGGCGCCCTGGCGCGTGCGGCCTTCCACGTCGGACCGACGGGGTCCGGGGAGAAGATGAAGCTGGCCACGAACCTGGTGCTCGGCCTGAACCGGATGGCACTGGCCGAGGGCCTCGCCCTCGCGAGGGGCCTCGGGCTGGACCTCGGTCTGACGCTCTCCGTGATGATGGAAAGCGCCGCGTATTCGAGGGTGATGGACGCGAAGGGGGCGAAGATGATCGCCCGCGACTTCGCCCCGCAGGCGAGGCTCTCGCAGCATTTGAAGGATGTGCGCCTGATCCTCGACGAGGCGAGGCGCGTGGGGGTCGCCTCGCCACTGTCGGAGGCACACCGGACGATGCTGGAGACGGCGGTCGGCGCCCGGTACGGTGACGCCGACAACAGCGCGATCTTCCTCGCCTACGACGTCCCCGGGACCCCAGACGGGCGGGATCGGTCGGATTAACTCCACGGGCCGTGTCCACGAGCGAGCCATCCATGTTCGGACTCTCGGTCGCCGACCTTTCCGTACTGCTCGTCTACCTCCTGGGGACCACCGCGCTGGGCCTCTGGGTGGGCTGGCGCTCGCGCACGGTGGCCGAGTACTTCATGCCTCGCAAATTCAGCAAGCCGGTCATGATCATGTATGCCTTCGGCACGGGGACGGCCTCGGACCAGGCGGTCCTGGTGGCGGCGGCGACCTTCAAGAATGGCCTCTCGGGCATCTGGTATCAATGGCTCTGGCTCTTCGCGACGCCCTTCTACTGGATCATCGCGCCGATCATGAGGAGGTTCCGGGCGATCACGACCGCGGACGTCTACGAGCTGCGCTACGACCGCGG
>JAABUS010002842.1_pt1 | contig 30570 bp, 22 predicted proteins | sample 5560161 | NCBI WGS metagenome assembly JAABUS01 (sample SAMN10711885, study PRJNA513376) | rock metagenome | isolation source: Antarctica rocks | place: Antarctica: Victoria Land, Trio Nunatak nord | collected 2016-01-04
GACGGCCACCACCGAGCCAACCGCGACGGCCACCACCGAGCCAACCGCGACGGCCACCACCGAGCCAACCGCGACGGCCACCACCGAGCCAACCGCGACCGCCACCACCGAGCCAACCGCGACCGCCACCACCGAGCCAACGGCGACCGCCACGACCCAGCCGACGGCTACGCCAACAATCACATCCATTACTGCCGACTGCTCCGGCAATGGCACGATCACGGTGGATAATCCCGTTGCTGGCGCAACGATCACACTGGTCTTAACCTATCACATCCCGGGCAACTCCGACTTCATTTCAACCTCAAACACGACAACCGTCACGCTTGTCAGTGGCCAGACATCGTATCCATTCACTATTGATGTCACGTCGGGTGTCCCAAGCAGTGCGAATACCGTCAGAGTCGAGATACAGAGCACCAGCATTGACATCGATGGCACGACGACAAAGTCGCTGAGCTTCGGTCCATGCGGCACTTCGCCGACGGCCACCACCGAACCAACGGCCACTGCGACAACCGAGCCGACGGCCACCGCCACCACCGAGCCGACGGCCACCACGCAGCCGACGACGACGGCCACCACCGAGCCGACGGCCACCACCGAACCAACGGCGACCGCGACGACCGAACCAACGGCGACGGCCACGACCCAGGCGACGGCCACGACCCAGCCGACGGCCACCACCCAGCCGACGGCCACCACCGAGCCGACCGCGACGGCCACGACCCAGCCAACGGCCACCGCCACCGCCACCGCGACGGAGACAGCTACCAACACGCCAACGGCCACCGCCACCGCAACCGCGACGGCTACCAACACGCCAACGGCCGCCGCAACCGTGACGGAGACGGCCACCGCAACCGCGACAGCCACCAACACGCCAACGGCTACCGCGACGACGACTGTGACTCCAGTGACGCCGACCGTTACCCCGGTCACGCCGACCGTGACTCCAGTGACGCCGACAAACACACCGGTCGATCCGACCAACACCCCAACAACGGCTCCAACGCTGGCACCAACCAGAGGTCCGGATGCCTTCCCGACCTCAGCGGTGAAGCCAGTCAAGCCAAGTGTCAAGACCACCACTGCAGCCGCCAAGGTTAGCGCGCTTCCGAACACCGGAGCTGGCGCTGGCAATGAAGCCGACGCGGCCACCAGCACCAGCACCTCGAAACCGGCCATCCTCATCTATGGAGCGCTATCAATGGCGGTCCTCATGTTCGCTGGCGGACTGGGATGGAGACGACGGACACGACGATCAGACCCCGACTCCCACTCGTGACAGAAGACATCCGCCCCTGATACATCGCGTCTCAGGCAAGAGTGATCCTCGATCTGCAAGCAGCAATGTCCAGATCGGCGATTCGTGACAAGAGGGGAGAGCCAAATGGCTCTCCCCTCTTGTCGTCCTGCCCGTGTCTCCCCTCGTTCGGTTCGCAACGGCTGATGGCTGGCATCAGCCATGCATCCCTCACAAGAACCGGGAGCATCGAACGTCGTAACTTGTTTCCGATCTGCATGGCGACCATCGAGGGAGACATCGCGTATGAAATCGGCCGAATTCTGGGCACAAGACAATCCGCGCGTAGACGTGCTGAACGATGGCGAACTCCAATCCGATAGAGGATGTGTCCTGCTCTGGGTGCAGCGCGCCCAGCGCGCGCAAGCCAATCAGGCAGTCAATCTCGCCGTCGAGATCGCGAAGGACCTCAACCTGCCGGTTATCGCGGCGTTCTGTCTCGTCCCCGCGTTTCCCTCGGCCAACCTTCGCCACTATCACTTCATGGCGGAGGGGTTGCGGGAACTGCCCGAGGCGTTCGCCACCCGCGGTATCGGCTGGACCCTCGCGGTTGGGGAGCCAGTGGATGTCATTCCAAAGCTGGCCCGCGAGCACCACGCGGTCGCCATCCTCACCGATCTCAACCCGCTCCGGATCGGTCGCGAATGGCGCTCCCAGGTCGCGGCAAAGCTCGATATCCCGATGCTGGTGGTGGATAGCGATACGGTCGTCCCCAGCAGCCTGTTCTTAAAGTCCGAATACGCTCCGCGTACCTTGCGACCCAAGATTCACGCCGTGCTGAACCAGTATCTGCAACGGGTATCCGATATCAAGCCGCTGGTCGTATCCGATCTGCGCATCGGCCCGGACCCGTTGGTTGCGATCGCATCGTTCGATCTGGACACCAGCGTCGGTCCGGCCCCCGATCTGCGAGGTGGTGCAAAGGAGGCGCGCATCCGATTGCAGCACTTCGTCTCGAAGCGCCTGGATGTATACGATACCCAGCGCAACCGGGCCGATATCGACGCGGGCACCGTGCTTTCCCCATACCAGCACTACGGCCAGATCGGACCGATCGAAATAGCGCTGGCGGTGCAGGAGTCAGACGCTCCCGACGTCGCGAAGGAGAGCCTGCTCGACGAACTGATCGTCCAGCGGGAGCTGTCGATCAACTACGCGCTCCGCAACACGGATTACGATCGATATGCGGGGATTCCAAACTGGGGCCGCGAGACACTCGCGAAACATGCGGACGACAAGCGCGACTCGACGTATACGCTCGGCCAGCTGGAACGCGCTGCCACACATGATGCACTGTGGAACGCCGCGATGACCCAGATGATTCATGAAGGCTGGCTCCCGAACCGGCTGCGCATGTACTGGGGGAAGCAGATCCTGCTGTGGAGCGAGACTCCCGAACTCGCGTACCGCCATACGGTTCATCTCAACGACAAGTATTTCATCGACGGACGAGATGCGAACAGCTATGCCAACATCGGCTGGAGCATCGGGGGTCTCCACGACCGGCCGTTCGGACCGGAGCGAAAGATCACCGGGCTGGTGCGGCCGATGGGGATCGGGGCGATGAAGCGCTCGTTCGATATCGGTGCCTACACCGAGAAAACAATGACCCGCTGGGGCACCAGCCAATCGGGTCTCGACCTGGAATGATCCTCCTGACGCGTCTCGATCGTTGGTATGATTGAAGGGGCAAGAAGGTTCTCGCTCGCTCACGCGGATGGCGCTCTTTGTAGCATGCCAACTTCACCAGCGATCACCGCGTTTGGGCACACCTTTCACTACCAGCATCCAGCATCCAGCGAGCGTCGACGACGTGCGGAGACCACCAGGAATGAAACGATTTCGAACGATGCTGCTTCCCATCCTTGCCTGCGCGGCACTGATGGCATCCATGCAGCTGGGAGCAATGGCATCCTCGGGCGCCACTTTGCCGGGATGGGGAACACACGCGGACAAGAACCTCAAGGCGGGACCACTCGGGATCAATGGTGAAGGCTCCAAGGGTGAAGTGCCGATCGCGATTTCCATTCCCGACGCCTATGTCGATGCCGAAATCGAGAAGAGCAAGATCGTTGATGGCAGGATGCTGGATCCAAGCGGACCATGGGTTGTGGAGTGGTACCAGGAAACGGGCCGAGCGGGCGACAGCGTCGACTATCGAAACATGGTGCTCTCGGGCCACATCGATTACTGGGGCGTCGGTCCATCGGTGTTTCAGAGCGTGGCGACCCTCACGCAGGGAGCCTCGATCAGCGTGACCGGTGAGGACGGGACGGTGTTCACCTACGCCGTGGACACGATCAAACAGGTCGACGCGGAGCCGTCACAGGAGCAACTCCAGGACATCGCCGGCAAGAGCAAGACGCCGATCCTGACGATCATCACGTGCGGCGGTGAATTCGATCAGGTCAAGGGCACATACCCGGAACGCACGATCGTGCGGGCAAAGCTTGTCGCGTCTCAGACACCAGCGCAGTAAGACATCCGTCGTAACGACGAGCGCGCTCCAGCAGACCGAACGCCCGATGACAGACACCCCGCGATCGAATCGATCCGCGGGGTGTCTGCGGATCAAAGCATCGCCAAGCCGCAGCCGCTACTTGGACGACGTGCCAGTGGCGTTCCTGGCATGTAACCAGGCGAGCGCATCGCTGCGAAGAATGCTTACGATGTGGTGATCGGCCATCTGGGCCTTGAGATCACCCGAGAAGACCGCATGCTCGATGACCGAGTCTCCCATATCGAGCAGCTTGGCCAGTTCCTGAACGGAATAATGATCGTGATGGAGCGATTCCAACGTACTGATGTGGTTGTCGCGATCTGTGTACATGGTATGCCTTCGGGTTCGTTGCCGAAGATGAGCGGCCACACGCATGAGGCCATTCATACGGCAGCTTTTCACCTATGATACACCCGTCGCTGGCAGCAAGCAGCTGAAAAGCTCCGGCGGTGCCGATATACGCATGCCAGGATCAGGGTGTCAGGCGCTGCAGATCGCGAGGGAAGAGCGTGACCTCGCGGACGTTCGCCGCGTTCACGATCAGGGCGACCATCCGCTCGACGCCAAGCGCGAACCCGCCATGTGGCGGCATGCCGCACCTGAATGCCTCGAGATACCCGGCGAACGGTCCGGGATCGATGTCACGCTCCGCCAGCGCCTGCATGTAATCCACGTACCGGTGAAGCCGCTGTCCTCCGGTCATGATCTCCAATCCGCGGAACAGGAGGTCGAAACTGTTCGACCATTCGGGCCGGGCAGGATCCGGGTGCGTGTAGAACGGCCGCTTGCGCATCGGATATCCGGTTACAACGAGCCAGTCCGACCCCGATTGTTCCTGGGCCCATGTCCCCAGCCAGCGTTCGTGGGCAGGTGCCAGATCGGGCTCCGCGCTGAGATCCTCGCCCGTCGCCGCGCCCACCAGCGCCAACGCGTCCGCGAAGTGGATCTGCGGGATGCGCGACGGGACGTTTGGCAACGAGAACCCGTAGCCGGGAAGTGCCGAGGACGCTTCGGACATGGCAACGACCATCTCGCGCACCGCCTCGGTCGCCATCGCGATCACGTCCTGATGATCGGCAATGAACCCCATCTCGGCGTCGAGCGAGAGAAACTGGTTGAGGTGGCGGGTCGTGTCATGCGGCTCCGCCCGGAAGGCGGGAGCGATCTCGAAGACACGCTCCAGGGCGCCGACCATGATCTGCTTGTAGAGTTGCGGGCTCTGCGCGAGATAGGCGGTGCTGCCAAAATAATCGACCGGGAAGACATTGGCGCCGCCTTCAGGGGCCGCACCGAGAATTTTCGGCGTCGAGATCTCGACGAAGCCGTTGGTCTGCATCGAGGTCCGGTAGCCTGCGAGCGCGGCCGCCAGCATCCGCTGCACCGCCGCCCGGCGCGGGTGGCGCAAGACAATCGCGGCGTGATCGAGCCGGGTCGGAAGACGAGCGGGGATGTCGGACCTATAGAGTTCGAATGGCGGTTCCTCTTCGGCTCGATTGAGGACTGCCACCTGTGGTTCGTGCAATTCCACCCCATTCGGAGCCTGCGACGACGCCACGACGAGTGCCGTGATCGCCAGCACGGATTCGTGAGGGAGAGAATGGGCGATGTCGCGAACGTCCGGATCTTCCACGACGACCTGCGCGATGCCGGTCGCATCCCGAAGCAGGAGAAAATCGACCGCCTTGAGCGCTCGTTGATGATGCAACCAACCCTTGATGCAGACCGTCTCGCCGATCCGATCAGCGAGGCCGACAACGAACGTCCGGGGCAATGGCGGCAGGGAAGTGTTGCCCGGAACGCGTTCCGATGGCGGGGAAGAAACGGAAAACGGGGAAAGAGAGGACACGATGTCACCTCCAAAAATGGACCAGACGCTCCCTCCAACATGCGGACGAGGGGCGCGTCTCGTGGTGCCACCGCAATTCGCCGATCCGACCGCTCCCTGCGGGAGACGGGTGGAGATCGACCTTTCTGGAGCCCGGTAACGGGGGCGGACCGACACGATTTACATGCGCTCGCCGTGGAAACAGGCGAGGCGTTCGATCGTGCACTCGGGAGGGTCTTCGCCGCAGGATGATCGCCACGCTTGCACCATCCGTGGCTCGCTGGGGATGAGAGCGAGCGGCTACTCGGCTCCGTCAACGCGTTGGGGCAACAGTACGCCGGATGGCCGGGAAGACGCAACCGAGAGCCGGGACGATGTTGTTCCCGGCGGGCGAGCTCTCCCCCGGTGCAGGGCGAATATCGTGAACCTGCTTTGGCGCGAACGATGATTCCCTTTTTGCAAAAGTAAGGTGTGGTAAGGTGATTGTGTCGCACTACAAATGAATACTCGTCCGACTGGCACGAAAACCGCAAAGGGGTCCAGGATGAAGATGCGTTCATCGTCTCATCGCAACAACGTTTCCTCGTCGCCGCGTGACTTCGTCATCCGCATGACAACGGTGCTGCTGGTCGCGGCCATAGCGGTCGGCGGAGCGTGGTCCGGCGGCGGACAGGCAGCCAGCGCGCAATCGGGAGGATTCACGCCCGGGTGCAGTCCATCCATCTTCCATAGGGCTCACATCTCGTGGACTGCTACCGAACGTTATCTCGCGGCTCCGGATGCTCCACCGGATGTCGTTGCTTCGGTGACGGATGTGATCGAGAAAGTCTACCTGCCGGACAGGACGATGGACTACACCGCTCTCGATGCTCTCGCCACCCCGGAATACCACCAGATGACCGGCCTCGACTGTTTCGGTGTCCCGACTCCTCCAATGAGACCAACGCCATCCGAGGCCTCTCCGGTCGCCGGTTCATCCGGGGTCTCGCCCGTGGCAGTTCCGGCTCCGGCTCGCCTGGAACAGGTACGACAGACCGATGATGGGATCGTCTCCGCCTTCCTCGTGCTGCCGGGCACGCGATCCATGCCGAATCCTGATGCCACACCCGGGAATGAAGTTTCCACGCCAAGTGATTCCGCGACCGGGGTCGACACCCCGCCCGGTTACAAGCTGACGGCCGGTGTGGCCTTCGTGGTCTTCGCAGAGCGTGACGGGCAGTGGATGATCGACTACCTGTCCGGTGGCATGGTGAGCTTCTCCGATGTGGTTCCCAATGACGAGCAACTGCGCAAGCTCGGCGGGACGTTCGCCGTGGACGCCGCAGAGCTGCGCGACAAGGGGATGCCAGCCTTCCCGCCCGATTCGACGCTCGTGGCCTCGCCCGAAGCCACGCCCGAGGGGTAGCAGTTAGGAGGATGCAGTGCGGGATACACGATGCAGCGCGAATGCCTGACGCGGGGGCTCCTCAAAGAGGAGTCCCCGCGTCGTGGAGCGATGGTCTAGTGGTCTGTCACGGCTCACTTGCTGGGCTGCTGGAGAAGAGATTTCTCGACGAGCTCCGACGCGCTGCCCGATGAGGCTTCCGACGCGCTGCTGAAATGACGGGGAGCAGTCCGCATTCGTCAATGACCGGTGCCAGCGAAACATGGTTGACAGAGCACTAGAAGTAGTTGACGTTGATTCCGCCATCGACGACGAACTGCGTGCCCGTCATCCACGAGGATTCATCTGAAGCGAGGAAGTTGTCCGCATGGACGATTCTCCCTCATTCCCGCAACCCCTGTCATTCCGGCAGCTGCGCCGGAGTGAGGCTGGAAGCCGAGCGGAATAAGTTATCCGCATTCGCCAAGCCGTTCCATCCCCCACATTTGCCATACTCGACTGTCATTCCGACCAGGGCCGCAGGCCGCGTGGAGGAAGTTGTTCGCCGACGACGATCCGGCCAACCATCAACGCTGGAGACACCCCGGCGCGACATGCGTTCCTGAGTTCGCGTCATGTCAACAGCGCATCGAGCCCTTCGGCTTCGCTCGTTCGCGCTGCGAGGATACACTCCGTCAAGACATCTCCCGCCGCAGGGGCCAAGGTGGGGGTGGCCCCTCCGCCTCCGTAGCACTACGAACCACCCGAAATTCGTTTTACACCTGCTCCTCTCCTCATACCAACCCCTGCTCAGATCGTTCCAGAACGGATTCTGGCTCTCGATCAGCGCGATCTTTTTCTCACGCCGCCAGTCCTTGAGATCCTTCTCGCGTGCGATCGCATCCCGAATGTCGGGATACGTTTCGACGTAGACCAGTTTGGTGGCGCCAATTTTCGAGGCATACCCCAAGGTTGCACCGTTCTTGTGTTCCCAGACCCGACGTTCCAGATTGTTAGTCACCCCGATGTAGGTGTTCCTGGTCGGGCTGGCCATGATGTAGATGAAGAATTCACGCGCCACCGTCACAGAGTGCCTTTCGTCGTGAACCGGGTTGTGTATGGCGAGGCCGGGGGCTGCATGTTACGTGGGAAGATGGCACCGCTGAGCGAATGCGAACAACTTCCTCCACGCGGCCTGCGGCCTTGCTCGGAATGACAGCAACAACGAACTGGCAATGCCCATCGTCGGAAAACCGCAGGCGGGATGCAACGGCCCGGGATTCACCTACGTTGGGAGGTCACATAGACGGATGCGTGCCAACAGCTTCCTCCACACGGCCTGCGGCCTCGCTCGGAATGACAGAAGGAGAAGGACGCGAGCCAGGGATCAGAGTGACGGATACCTTCGCCTTCGCCCACCAGGCTGTCTGTCATTCCGAGCGAACGAAGTGAAGCGGAGGAAGTCGCGAACATATACCACTTCCAGCCCGGTCGTAGTTATGGAATGACAGCCCCGCAGGAGCGGCGAGAGGGGGTGGACGACCCGGACTTTCGCTCCCTCCCCTCCGACCGCTCGGCAGGGATGATTTAGAAGTAGTTCACCGTGATGCCGCCATCGACGACGAACTGCGTGCCGGTCATCCACGACGACTCGTCGGAGGCGAGGAAGATTCCGGCCCACACGATATCCTCGGCGCGCCCGAAACGTCCGAGCGGGATCCGGTCGAGGCGCTTCATCTTCTCTTCCTCGCTTGAGAAGAGCGTCTCCATCATGGGAGTCATGATCGGACCGGGGCAGATCGCGTTGGCACGGATGCCTTCCTTGCCATACTGGACTGCCAGCGACTTCGTGAGCGCGAGAACGCCACCCTTGCTCGCCGTGTAGGCATCTTGTGGGATCGTGCAGCCGACTAGGGCGACGAACGACGCGATATTGACGATCGACCCGCCCCCTGACGCCCGGAGCTGCGGAATGCCATGCTTGCAGACGAGGAAGATACTCTTCAGGTTGACGTCGAGCACCGTATTCCACAGATCGGGAGCCGTCTCCTCGACGGATGTGTCATCACCCGGCATGATGCCGGCATTGTTGTAGAGCACGTTGAGTTTGCCGAAGCGGTCGATGCCGTCGGCGATCATGCGCTGCACATCGTCTTCGTTCGTGACATTGCCGACGACCGGCAAGATCACCTCCTGCAGGTCGGCGGCCAGATCAGCGATCGTCTCCTGCAATCCCGCCTCATTGAGATCGACGGCCACCACCCTGGCCCCCTGTTCGGCGAACATCCTCGTTGCGACCCGCCCCATTCCGCTGCCAGCACCGGTGACCAGAACAACCTTGTCCTGCAGACGCATCAGCTTGCTCCCTTCGTGTTTCGTCGTACTGGATTCCTCATCCGTCATTTCCGCAGCGCGCCGAGCAGCTGCGCCGGAGCTTGTCGAGAAATCTCTCCATCGGCGCCAGCATTGTCAACGCTGTGCCTTCGGCGGTCAGTTCCCGTCATGATCGCGGCTGAGAGAGATCCCTCGACTGCGCTCGGGATGACGGATGACGCAGGAGGGAACGGCCCGCAGACGATACCTGACCAACCAATGTTCAGTCCGGGCTACTTCAGATCGCCAAGCGCCGCATCGAGATACGGCGACGTGCCGCCCGGCATCGGCCCCAGATCTTCCGCCGGCCACCAGTGGGCGAGAACGATCCAGCCAAGGATGCCGTTGGTAATGTCGCCCTCGTACTCCGATCCGAAGCCGGGATCGGTGCAGCCTTCGTTCATCACGGCGAAGGCGATGTCGGTCCCGTCGCCCAATCGCCAGAGTCCGGTATCGGCGCGCATACCCTTCAGGCTCCCGGTCTTCGATCCGACCCAGAGTGGCAGCTTGCCGTTGTATTCCTCGGCATAGGGGTTGTACCCCAGATAGCGGGTGGCCTGCCCGAGGTAGTGCTGGCGGCCAAGGATCTCGAGCATGGTGGCCGATGCTTCCGGGCCGATCATCTTCCCCTGGACGATGCTCGCCATGATCTGCATCAGGTCCCATGGCGCCGCGACGGCAAGCGCCCGGTTGTCCTCGGCGATAAGGGCGAAGTCGATCCTGTTGTTGATCACGATGCTGCTCAAGCCGAGGTCAGCCATCGTCTTGTTGATCGCGTCCTTGCCGCCAACCTTGTCGATCAGCATGTTCGTGGCGGTATTGTCGCTGACGATGATCATCAGGGTGAGGATGTCGCGAATGGTCAGGTTCAGACCCGGTAGCATGTCTCGCAAGACACCGGAACCGTGCACGATATCGCTTTCCTGGAGGTTGATGCGGTCATCCAGCGCGTACATGCCGGCGTCGATCTGGCGAAACACCTCGACCATGATCGGCACCTTGAAGGTGCTCGCGGTGGGATAGGTGCGGTGCGGGTCGACGAGGATCTCCTCGCCGGTCCTGAGGTTGCGGGCGGCAACCGACAGGTCGCCCGAATAGTGCGCCTGGATGGCGGCAAGACGTTGTGAAAGCAGCATATCCGACGTCTGACTCATGCCTGATGATCTCTTTTCTGGCTGTCTCACGATTCGAATCGGGTAAATCGTCTCGTTGCGCGGGTCGTCGACCTGCCGTGGATGCTACAGGCGATCATCATGCTTCGCAATATGCTGGTTCGGCGGTGATCGTCGTCGCGTATGCAACCTCCTGGGGCTGCCGTACAATGCCGGGCATGAGCAACGTGGCAGACGCCTACGCATGGAGCCGAATATGACCACCCCGAAGGGCCACCTGTCCGTCGCCGACCTGACGGACAGGATCCGGTCTGGCGAGATCGAGACGGTGATTACGGCGATCTGCGACATGCAGGGGAGGCTTGTTGGCAAGCGCGTGACCGGAGATTTCTTCCTCGATCATTGCCTCGAACACGGCACTCATTTCTGCAGCTACCTGCTCGGCACCGACATGGAGATGACGACGCCGGACGGGTATGCGGCGATGGATTGGGCGGGTGGATATGGGGATTACCTTGCCACGCCGGACTGGTCCACCCTCCGCGCGATCCCGTGGCTGGAACGCACCGCACTCGTGATGTGCGATGCGACCGATGAAGAAACCGGTGCAGCGATCGCGTTCGCACCGCGCAGCATCCTGCAACACCAGATCGCACGACTGGCCGATCTGGGACTCGTGCCGCAGATGGCGACCGAGCTGGAATTCCATGTGCTGAAGGAATCCTACGAGGAGGTGCACGCCAAGCATTTCGTCGATCTGACGCCGTTCGGCTGGTACAACGAGGATTACCACCTGCTTCAGGCCGCGAAAGCGGAACCGCTCCACCGGCGATTGCGCAACGAGATGTCCGCGGCCGGAATTCCCGTCGAGTTTTCGAAGGGGGAAGCGTCTCCCGGCCAGCACGAAGTAAACATCCATTTCGCCGGTGCGCTGGAGGCCGCCGATCGGGCGGCGCTCTTCAAGCATGGCGCCAAGGAGATCGCCTTCCAGGAAGGACATGCGGTGACGTTCATGTCGAAGCCGCACCACGAATGGACGGGATCGAGCGGGCACATCCACGTCAGCCTGGTCGACGCCATCACCGGCGCCAACGTCTTCGCCGCGAACGACGACCGCGATTGCCGCGAATTGTCGGAGGTCATGCGCTGGTTCCTGGGTGGATTGATCGCTGGCGCCCAGGAGCTCGCGATATTTGTCGCTTCGACGATCAACGCCTACAAGCGGTTCGCCGTGGCTTCGTGGGCACCGGTCCACCTAGTCTGGGGACGAGACAACCGGACCTGTGCCTTCCGCGTCGTCGGGCGTGGGTCCGTACTGCGGATCGAGAACCGGCTGCCGGGTGCCGACAGCAATCCGTACCTCGCGTTCGCCGCGGTTCTGGCCGCCGGACTCGACGGGATCGAGCGCCAGATCGAGCCAACCGCGGAGTTCGCGGGCAACGGCTACACGGCAACCGATCTGCCCCGCATTCCGAAGACGCTCTACCGGGCAATCGATGCGTGGCAGACGAGCGCACTTGCGCGACGAGCGTTCGGCGACGTGGTGCATGGACATTATCTCAATATGGCACAGGTGGAACAGGATACGTTCGATGCTGTCGTCACGGATTGGGAGCGCGCCCGGTATCTGGAACGGGGATAGACGTGATCAGCAGGATATTCCCAAAGAGAAGCATGTATTCATTTAGTATTCCATATATTGATAATTTCCTGCAGCTTTGGCATCTTTGGTATATCGAAAAATGAATCCCTTGATTCCACATTTGTCGTGCGCTGCCATCTCCATGCCATGCGCGAGCATAAGCTATTGTATCGATCAGATTTTGCGCGATGTTCAGGTAGGGATGATCATGGTAAGCCTTTAATGCAAAGCTTACGGCGGTAATGGTTTGACTCTCTGTAAGCGGAGCTGGCAATTCGTCGCAAGGACGGGCACTTAGTTTTGAGGCCCTTCTAAATGGCGTTTCCACCTGATAAATACTGCACGCACTCTCGTCTAACGCATTTCGATTTGAAAAATTATCCGATCCGAACTGTGGATCAATCACGGGAGCGATATTTGGATTTGCCAAAGACTCCGGAGTCTTTCTATAAGTCAGCGACGAGTGCACAACTATAGGTTTTTGTGCTTCTTTTTCTTTCTTGGGCTTGTTCTTATCGTCACTATTTCCCTCTCCAGACGATGGCGATCCCTCCGTGTCTCGACGCGTATTCGCCGAAATATTAACACCTGATAGTTGCCGAGAGACTGACACCGGTTCGGATTTTCTACCATATATTTTTCCCCTAGATCGCTGGAACTCTTCATCATTATCGTAAATATACAAAAGTCGCATATTGAATTCGTCATCAGTTTCATTGTACTTCCATCGAATATCCTTTATCTTGATGAGGTTTTCTGGAATCATCTTTCTCGCCCCGTTTATAAATTGTAGCAGTTTAAATTCAAAACCATTATAGCATAAGGAGTCAATGCCGCCAAAATTCGCATAACGCGAGTTTGTGGGTGGAAATAGAATATTGATGAACACGAAGGTTGACAATTTAAGATTGTCGCACAAGCATGGTAAGAACAGGTAGGGGAAACTTCTCAATCTGGACCTATGTATTTTCGTCGGAAAACTCCAGCCGTATTGAACAACGATCAACGAGAACGTTGCCCTAGTGGTGTATCAACCTTCATTGTCCCGGCACTGGGGTCGGGCTGTGCCCGATGCGCTTCGCGCGGGGATCCTTCGCGTTGCTCAGGATGACGTGAAATCCGAGCATGCTAGAGCACCGCACATGTCATTCTGCCCCGTACAAAGTGCTCAGCGTGCCTGCAAGTAATCCCGTCTAGAACGCGTTGAAGAAGAGGCTGCTGACGGATTCGCCACAATGAATCCGATGGATGGTCTCGGCCATCAACGGCCCGATGGAAAGCACCGTCATGTTCGGGAGTCGTTTCTCGGGCGGGATCGGGACCGTATTGGTCGTCACGATCTCGTGGATGTCGTCATAGTTGCCGAGGCGCTCGATCGCCCGTCCGGTGAAGAGACCGTGCGTGCAGGCGACCGAGATATGCCGCACGTCACGGTCCCGCAAGGCATTGAGGAGTTCGATGATCGATCCACCAGTGGCGATCTCGTCGTCGAGCACGATCGCATGCTTGCCCTCGACGTTACCGACGATCGCGTCGATCACCACCTTGTCATCGGCAAGCCGGCGCTTGCTTCCGGCCGCGACCGGCACGCCGAGTGCCCGCGCAAACTGCGTGGCGTTCTTGGCGTTCCCGAGGTCCGGTGAGACCACGATCGTGTTTGCGAGATCGTACTTGCGGAAGTGGTCGGCCAGAACCGTCAGGGCATTGAGATGATCTACCGGAACGCTGAAGAATCCATGCACCTGCGGCGCATGCAGCGCCATCGTCAACACCCGATCGGCACCGGAGGCAACGAGCAGGTCAGCCACGAGGCGACCGCCAATCGAGATCCGTGGCATGTCCTTCTTGTCCGAGCGGGCATAGGCGTAATGCGGAATGACGGCCGTGATGCGTGCCGCCGAGGCACCCCGGGCGGCGTCCAGCATCAGCAGGAGTTCCATCAGATGCTCCTGCACTGGGGGCACCAGCGGCTGCACGATGAAGATATCGTTCTCACGGCAATTGGCCTGTAACTGGACCTGCAGGCAATCGTTGCTGAATCGGCTGATCTCGGTCGGATTGAGCGGCAGGTCGAGGATCGAGCAGATCTCCTCTGCCAGGTCAGGATGCGCAGAGCCGCTGAAGATACCGATTTCGCCCATGAGTATCTGTGTTCTCCATGTGAACACGCCGGTCGGCGTGGAGGCAGGCGGTGCAGGCGGCGAGGCGGGCAGGACGTTACGCAAGGGCGGAGAGCGGATGTCGGCGTGGAGCGTGGACGCGGCATCGTTGCCAGAAGGATCGTAACGCGTCTGGCCGACTTGGACAATCAGGAAACCGGATGCGTTTCCGATCGGATTTGCTCCCGGAGCCAATCGGACATCATCTCGAGATACCCGCCAGCGAACGCCCCGTCATCGCCAACGCCGATGCGGTGATCCGCCGTTGGAAAGACACGGATTGTCAGCGGTGGAGCATCCGGCCGCGCAAAGGCACGATCGAAGATCTCGACACTCTGGGCGACGGGCACGAGATCGTCTTTCTCGCCAAAGAGTGCAAGGGTGGGACAGGAGATCCGGGACAGGGCGTCGAACGGCTCGAACATGTGCTGCGAGTTGAGGCAGAGGAATCTCCACAATTCGGGTGAGATCACCCCAAAGTAGGTGCCACTGGGGGTTCCCTCGGCTGGTTGCAAGGTGGTTTCATTCACCTCCACAAACGAAACGCCCGCCTTGGCGGCCTCGTTGATCAGGTCCATGAATGTCAGCGCATCATCGATCTCATGGTCGTTCGCGCCCTGTTCCCGAAGCCGATGCTCGATTCCATAGAGATTCTGCGCATGTACGTTTACGCCGGGTCCGGAATTGACGATCAGGAACGCGACCTCCGAATCTCGGGAGGCGACGAGCGGCCCGATCCATCCGCCTTGGCTGTGACCCCAGATGCCGGTTCGCGTCGCGTCGATATCGACTCGTGCGCGGAGGAAGCGAAGTGCGGACTCCGCTTCATCGGCCCGATCGAAGAACGTCTGATCCGTCCACGACCCCCCTGATTCACCAACTCCCGGTCGATCCCATGAGAGGACCGCGAGACCGGCCGCCAGGAACGCCGCACGGATCGGGGCAAAGTAGCCCCAACTCTCGCGATCCTCCGGCCCTGAACCCTGCAGCATTACCAGCGCGGGAAGTGGCTCGGAGGACTCCGTCGCGGGTCGATGCAACGTCCCGGCGAGAACCAGATCACCATAGGGAATGCGAACGTCTTCCGAAGTCATAGGGAGAACCTCCATCTGCAATTGACCCACTGACCTGGCCAAGAAGTGACTGGCCAAGCTGCCAGGGGACAGGCCTGCCGGCCAGGCAACCACCTGCGCGCCGTGTAACAAACTTTAGTACACGAGACAAACGGACCGGAAACATTTCCGGTCCGTTTGTCTCGTGTATATGCATCCCCGTTCGGATGTTAGTGAATGAATGACACATATCTTGAGGCTGGCGCCGGCAGGAGTGCGGCGGTCGGCACCGTGACAGCGACCGGCCGGCCGGTTCCAACGGAGGTCTTGGCGGCTGTGTCGCCACAACTCTTCCAGAGACCGATTCCCTGTGCCCTGGCGGCAGATTCACTCCCCATCAGCCAACCGGCGAAGCGGGTGTTCGGTTCCGTGACGCCGCTTCTGCCAGCTCCCTCGCGAACGAGGAGTTCGGACACCAGGGCGTAGGTGCCATCGCTTGTTGGCGCCCATACATCCCGAACCCAGTTGCCCCTGGCATCGACATTGGTCGCCTGCCGCTCGATGCGGACGGTCTTCCCCGCAACGAGGGCGGAGTTGGCGCTCGTCGCTTCGAGGGCGAAGCATTCGTCGCCAGTGGGAGCGTTTAGTCCGAGATAGCGGACGGCCTGGCGGACGCCATCGATCTCGACCACGATGGTTTCGGCGTTGACGACCTCGACCACCTTCGCCTCGATCACCTCGGGTTGCTTGGCGGCGTCCTGCGCGGTCGCGTCGAGCAGCGACGTGTCACCACCAAGAGTGCTGCTCAGATCCATTATCTGATCGCCGACCTTCAGGACGAGCGATTTCGCATCCAGCGGTGCGAGAAAGGTCAGAGCGAACTGATGGGATTCTCCGGGCGCCCAGAGGATCGAATCCGTGTTGCCGTACGCAGGTGCATAGCCCAGCATCCCTGCGACCCACGCGTTCCCGACATCGACCTGAACGTCGGCGCCATCGGCAACCAGCGTGAAGGCATTCATGTCGAAGACCTCGGCGGTGCCACTCGTATTCTTGCCACTGACCGAAAGCACGAGCCACTGACCGTACGTGACGGCGTTGATCTCGGGCAGGTCAGGGATCGACTCGCCGATCTCCGCTCCAGCGATATTGAACCGGAAGTTCGCCGTAGCGATCTGCTGATCCGGTGTGACCGAGGGGTCGACACTTGGCGCTTGCGGCACAATCGTTGGCGTGACTCCTGCCGCCTCGGTTGCCTCAACCGTCGGTGCCGGGACCGGTGTCTGCGTTGGCGCGGACGCCGCCTGTTCGGTGGGGCTTTCAGTTGACGCTGCCGTGGGTTCCTGTGTCGGCGATGTCGTGGGTTCCCGTGTCGGTTCTTGAGTTGGCACTGCCGTTGGTTCCTGCGTTGGCACGTCAGTTGGCGCGGTCGTCGGTTCCTGCGTTGGCACTACTGTGGGCTCGGAAGTTGGTTCCTGTGTAGGCACGTCCGTCGGCATGTCAGTTGGCGCGACTGTGGGTTCCGACGTCGGTTCTTGAGTTGGCACGTCAGTCGGCGCTATCGTGGGTTCCTGTGTCAGAATATCAGTCGGAGCGATTACTGGTTCATCGGTTGGAAGAAGTGCTGGCTCCTCGGTCGGCGCGTCCGTCGGAACAATAACCGGCTCCTCGGTCGGCGCGTCCGTGGGCACAATCACTTGCGCTTGCGTCGGTTCATCGGTCGCCGCCACGGTCGGTTCGTCGGTTGGCACAATCGGACCGGTCGTGCCTCCGAGGTCATCACGCGTATTGTCACCATGGGTCGCCGGCAGAGTCGGCACAACACCCTGATTTCCATCGCCTGCCTGGAGCTGGCTCGTGGGATCGATCTGCGCCGTCGTATCGTCCTTGGGGGAGATACCCAACTGCGTTTCGATCCGGCTTGGAATCGGAACGTTCAAATCACGCGCCTGCTGGCGCAGGTAATCCCGGCCGAGGTAGGCGCCGGTCCCGATCAGCACGAAAAGGATCACCATCCGCAGGCCCCAGACGAGGCTCCGATGTCTGAGACCCGGCTGCGAGGGCTGCACGGCGATCATCATCGGCACGGAATCTTCCGCGATGGTGACACCATCGGGAAGTGTCGCCTGCCGTCGAGCGGCGCGACTTACCGTGCTGGGAACAGGAGCAGGATCCGTTGAATCCAGATGCCGTGATGTCCAAGACGTGATGGAATCGTTGGTCCCGCCGCGAAACATCGCATCAGATCCGCCAGTCGCTGGCAAGGGCCGGTAGAGGCCATCGCTGCTCGACTGCGTCCGCGTCGGAATTGCCCGGCTGGGCGTTGCACCGACCCCGTTCTTCTCGACGGGAGGCCAGGAACGACCGGGCGCTTTGGAGGCAGCGGCAGAGGCCGATGAAGGGACATCTGGTAATGCTGGCAACGGTGGCAAGGCGACGGTCGGCGACGCCCCGACGGATGTACTCCACTTCGGGATCTCGGCGACGATCGCGGGCGCGGCCCCACCCGACGCCGATCGCACGGGATCAGCCTGAGCACCTGGAACCGGACGCCCGGTCACGGCCGAGATGATCTGAACCGCCGCACCGCGACCGTCCCTCGCCCGCAAGGAAATGCGCTCTGTCTGGTCGCCACCAGCTTCCGCCGCTTCGGGAGTGATGAACACGCGGATCCCGTTCTCGGCGATCAATCGCGGTTGTGGGCGCAACCATTCTCGCTGGATATCGATGGCGATCTCGCCACCGGCGACAAGCACAAGTCGCTTCGACGTCAGTATCAGCCGGGCTGCAAGATCGGTCTCGCCACCGACGATCAGAACCTGTGTCTCGAATATCACACCTTCGGCCTCGAGCCCGCGCAATGCGGAGCCACGCGGCCTGCCGACATCGGGAAACGTGCCACGATGTGTCGTCGAGGCCTGTTGGGATGAACCCGATCCGGGATCGGGCGGAGTGTTATTGCGAGCCACTTCGTGGACCTCCCTCGCTGGCCGGGGTGCGCCGCACAATGCGGGGTCGGCCATGAATGTCAGGTGAACGACGATATCAAACGCACATTGGCCGAACGTTCTCTTGCCTGCAATACGACCTGGATCGCCAGCTGGCAAACCGATGAACATGCCGAGTCAGAGGTGCACTCGTCGACGCGCCATGACTACGTGAGCTGCGGGGAGCTTTCTGCGGGGGTGTGCGATGTGTTATCGGGAGCCTGCCGAACGTCCGCAGGTACTCACCTGATTCGAGATCAGCTGTCATCCCCTCCATCAAGGAAATGACGGCCGACCACCGGGAACGTCTGTCGCAACGTTCCTCGCCCCTGCCAGCAGACGATCGCTTGCGCGACGTCGACCAGCCATGGCAGGAGGTGTACGTACACTCTAACACATGCTCTTCGAGTTGGGGAAGTGCGTCCGTTGACGGGGGAGTCGGAACCGCTGGAGCCGGAGGAAATGGTCGCCATGGGCGCTGTTGGGAGGCTGGTGAGTCGCTCGTTCACGCGCCTGCCGTCTCCGGGCGTGTGGGAAGGCGATGTGAATACGCGCCTACCCGATCAGACGAATGCTGCCCTAAAGCATGCCTGAACGTCATCGGTCCTTGCGGATGATCAGTTCTGAACCGCCGGTGCAGGGGGCAACTCGGCGGCGAGAATCGCGAGATGCAGTCCCAGGCGTGCATTGGGATCATCGGGGTCGAGGTGGAGGACTTCCCGGATCTGCCGCAACCGGTACGTGAGGGTGTTGCGATGAATGGAAAGCCGGTCCGAGGTCGAACGCTGCGCACCTCCGTGTTCGAGATAGACACGAAGTGTCTCCCGAAGCAGGCCGCGTCGATCTTCACGAAGGAGATTCCCAATCAACTGGTCCACGTAGCGGCCAAGCGAGGCGCTTCCCCATCGGTCGAAGAGCAGGGCATAGGCACCGAGGGCTGCTTCATCGTCGAAGCGCAATTCCGAACCGAAGAGCATGTTGCGATCCGCCAGGCCGGCAACGAAGCGTGCCTGACGTGTGGATTCCGGCAACTGACGAGGAGATGTCATCGGTGCGGACATCGCGATCCAACCTTTTCCCGATGACAACTCGGCACGTGAGGCGACAGCATTGCGGGCAATCTGGCTTGTGACGATCCGGGCGGTGAAACCATCGATGATGCCGGCATCGTGCACGGTGCCGAGGGCGGTGAGCCGCCGATAGACGGCCTCTTCGGGAACATCGGCAGGATGCATGACCACACGGAACTGGGCACCGATCGGCAAGCCGGCGCGCAGGGCGGCGGCTTCGATCGAGTTGAAGTCCGTCCCTGTCTGGAGCAGGAGATCGTTCAGTACGCGAGTTCTGGCGGCACCCCGAGGGGCAGTCGCATCGTCCTGGTCGAATGCCCGCTGCACCCCACCGCCAAGCTGCTGCATGATGAGACGAGCGAGCGCTCCCTGTGAGGGTGAAACGGGACCGAGCCACAGGATGCGATCGCCACGGAGCGGATGTTGAAGCCAGGTCTGGGCGGCCGACCGGCTTGTCCCATTCAACGCCCGGTCCGGGAGATGAATCTTGTCGTGCTCGAGGGTGGAGAAGATGACCGTCCCGGCCTCAGTGCTGATCGTGATCCCCAGCTGCAATCTGCGCCCCAGCGTGGCGATGAGTTCGGCGGGTCGTGCGCTGCGAGCCAGCATCTCCGAGATCTGATGTTCGAGATCGGCACCGGTCCGGAGCAGATCGCCACGACGTGACGTCAGCAGCCGGTTCAGCTCGCTTTCGAGATCGTTCGTGATCGCGGCGACCGACAGCAGGGGCAGCGGCACATCGATGGACGTATCGACGCGGATATCGGTCAGCACGCCAGCCACCGGTCGGCCCGCCAGTTCGTGCAGGAGCATGCCGAACGGGACACCGGATTCGGCCACCACACGTTGCGGCAGCAGAACGAGTTCTCCCCCTCGCAGGGCCGGCAACATCGGAGCGCTGGCGCGGGCCGTGACGACCCAGTCGACATCACTTGCCAATGGGTCCTCGCTGGCCGGACCGGTAATCGGCCGGACGAGCAATTGCAATTGAGGTTCCCAGGCGAGCAGGTCGCGCAATGTGATCTCGCCACTCCGTGATGCCATGCCCACTGTATCCTTTGCACTACGAGGACGAGGAGGGCATCCGTTTCGATGGGCTCCACTCCGGAAAATCCGCATGTCGTTCATATCGCCGTCAGGACGTGACGATGGTCGTTCGGTTCATCGTTCGCAACTTCAGGATCATGCATAGTGACCAATTAGGATCCGGATGCGTCTATGCATCCATGTAACATATAGATGCTACCAGAATTTCCATACGTGATGAACGCATCATGATGCGATGCGCCCTCATCTTATTATGCAAGGTGCACTATTCGTCGTCCTGAAAATTGGTCTGATTCGCCAGACCAATCGCCGGCGGGGTGAGAAAGACCCATGATTCAGATTTCCTGCACGCGAGACACTATGTGTTTGTATCTGGCGAAACGCACAAGAAAGATCCGCGATGAGCGATGTGGAAGACCATGAGGCGGAAGGCGTTCGCGGTGTTGCCGAGCCAATTGCACGCCATGCGATGGGCAGAATCAGTGCTCTCGGCAGATCTGGCGCGGTTCTTCTGGCGGCCAGTCTCATCGGGCTCGTGGGATTCTTCTCTCCCTTGTTGCTGCCTCTCGGTCAGCACACTGGTGCCGATACGGATGCGCATGCGAACGATGCTCCCATTCTCTTCGCCCTCGTGACGGTCTGCAGCCTGATCGTGATGATGGTCGTCATTTCCGACGACCATGGTGGGGTGGCGCGTTCGAAGACCATAGCGTTGCTTGGCGTGCTCGTGGCGATCGACGCGAGCCTGCGGGTGGTTCCCAGCCTGCTCGGAGCATCGCCGGTGTTCTTCCTGATCATCCTGGTCGGATCTGTCTTCGGTTCGGCGATCGGTTTTCAGATGGGAACACTCACGATCCTGCTCTCCGCGTTTCTGACGGGCGGGATCGGGCCGTGGCTTCCGTTTCAGATGATCGGCGCAGGCTGGATCGGGCTGTCGGCTGGCTGGTTACCGCGAACCGAATCGATCCGGGTGCGAATCGCGATGCTGGCGGTTTTCGGCAGTATCTGGGGATTGCTCTTCGGATTCCTCATGAATCTGTGGTTCTGGCCGTTCGCGACGTCCGGCTCCGGGCAGGACGCCGGGCTGTACTGGAACGCAGGTCTGTCCGCCGGCGAGACGATCCACCGCTATCTGAAGTTCTACGCGGTGACCTCGTTCGGGTTCGATCTTTTCCGCTCGGTGGGGAACGTCGTGCTGATTCTTCTCTTCGGTGGGCCAGTACTACGCCTGCTCGAACGCTATCGTTCGCGCTTCGCATGGCAACCATGGACGACAGAGCCTGCCACCGCGATCGCTCCCGGGCAACCATCGAGCGTGACTTCCGAGCACGGAGACGCCCGAATCGGATGACCGGTCCAACCATGGCGGTTCACGGGTTCGCAGGTTCGCAGGCTCAGGGTCGAGGGGGACCTTGGCGAACGCGCGCGCGAAGTGTCTCGATGTCGTGCGGGTCCTCCCACATCGACTCGATCCACCAGGTAACGCCGGCATCGGCGTACTCGGTGAGGCGTGCGATCTCCTCGTCCCGATCGAGCCCCGGCGTAACACCTTCCAGCACTACCTCGAGCGGCCCGGAACTCGTGCGATGCGAATCGGCATCGATCCATGCGAGGATGTCGCGTACCTGCTGCGGCGACGGTGGATCCATCGAACCACGGAGGGCAAGCAATAGTCCGTCCCAGCGCGCAGCCCGCGCCATGGACTTGTCGCTGGGCCACGCGCCAACCACCCAGATCGGAATACGCGGTTGCTGAACAGGTCGGGGCCGGAAGACGACATCCTCGATCTGGTAATGCGTGCCGGCGAACGTGACCGGTTCGCCACTCCACGCCAGATCGAGGATCTCGAGCGTCTCATCCAGCAATTCGGCGCGTTGCCTGCGGTCGGTGACCTCCGGGTGCACGCGTGAGAAGCCGCCGTCGTCGATCGCACCGAGTCCAACCGGAATCACCAATCGCCCATTGGAAAGATGATCGATCGTCAACGCCTCCCGTGCGACTTTCCACGGACGCCTCCGGGAGAGTGGGAAGACCATGGCGCCGAGCTTCACACGCTCGGTCCTGACCGCCACCGCGGCGAGGATCGCCCATGGGTCGAAGATATCCATGCCATCCCCAACCGAGATTCCATCCCAGGTGAAGAACCCGTCCCACCCGGCATTCTCGACATCGACCGCGAGCTCGACGATCTCATGTGCGGAACCTGATGTCGCAACGAAGCCATAGTTCATACCCGGCATCCCTTCGCTTGCTCGCAACAGAACGTTTGTTCTCCAGATGCCACGACCTTACCAACTTGCTGCCGAAGCAACAACGTCCGGGAAGCATCAGGAACGGCAGATCCAGAACACGAGAAAACCCCTCGGTACCGGATTCCCAGTACCGAGGGTCTGGCGGGTTCATGGAAGGATCAGAGGGTCGGAATTACCGGCTCGCGTCCATCGGCAACCGCCCGCTGGGGGGAGATGTCGGCGATCTGCATCAGCTCGATCGGGTTGCCATCGGCATCCTTGAACCAGGATTGGGTATTGCCGTCGAGGCCCACCTTCGGTTCGATGTCGATCGCGATTCCGTGACTGCGCAGATGCTCGACATCATTCTCGATGTCATCGCTAAGCAGGCACAGATGGCGATAGCTGGTGTTTCCGTTCGCAGCGCGCTCGTCAGCGGTTGGTCCGCCGGGGAAGAGTTCGAGGAACCGATCCCCCGAGAGGTGAATGTAGACGAGCATCACGGTGCCGTCATCGCGATTGAGGCGGAACGCTTCCTTGAGACCCAGCAACTCGTAAAAACGCAACGATGCATCCAGATCGTTGCAACCAAAAGCTGTATGGCCGATGTCGGTAATACTCACGGGTACTCCATTGCATGTGGCGAAACAGCATCGCAGGCGACGTCGATATCCGTCTCGCAATCAGATAACCAGTTTGGCCGTTCCAATATTGTCACCGACAGTGCAGAATCTGTCACGACCGCAATGACGCGCAGGAAACTCTGAGTCGATTGGAAATCGAACCAGAACGGGGATGCCCCCACAGCAGCCACCCGAAAACAGGAACAGCGCGGGTCATTACTGACCCGCGCTGTTCTCCTGGGTGTCTCAGAATTTCGGCTTGATTACTGCGTGGGTGCTTTCGTCAGATAATCCTGAACGACCCAGCCTTCCTGGCCACCGGCGGTCTTGATCGGCCACCAGGTGTGATTGTCGGCATCCTGCGAATCGCCGGTGATGGTGACGGTTTCATTCTTCGCCAATGTGGTGACAACATCACCACTCGTGGAAGGCTGAGAGCGAACGTTGACGTTGTCGTCCTTGGTGAAGGCGGTATCACCTGATGCCAGCGTTCCAACTCCGGTGTTGTCCGACGTCGATGCAGCGGTGCCACTGTCGGCAGCACCGGCATCGGTGCCCACCAGGTTTGCGCGAATAATCGTGCGGGACAGATATTCGCCCTTGACCTGATCGAAATCGCCACCACAGGTGATGATCGTCAGCACGGGTGTGGCACTCTTGCCGACGATATCCTGGAGTTCGGCCTGTGTCGGTTGAGCAGGAACCTGTTCGACCTTGGCGACTTCGTAAGTATAGACATCGCCGTTTTCGCCGGTGACGCTAATCTGCGCGCCCTTGGCGAGGCTGGCAACGCTTTGGAAGACAGAGGGGCCAACATCCCAATAGTCGACGTGTCCGGAGACAACCATGTTTCGATAATCAACGGTGTCACCAGCCTTGGCGGTTTCCTGATACCAAGAGACGACCCATGGTCCGCTGGGATCGAGCATCTGGCCATCGACGATCTTGTTCTTCTCTACTTCGGCATCGACGTTCGCATCGGGAATGGAAATCGCGATCGGCACTTCACCCTTGGAGCCTTCACCATTGATCCCGAGCGGTCCCGCCTTGAGGTTCTTGTCCGCGTGTGTTCCCCACCCCGGCATACTGCCGCCGGTGTAGGCAGTCACGCCCGTGTTCACTGACAGAAGGAGCGCCAGGCTGGCACATAGCGGAAGCACCAAACGACGTAAACGATTCATTCTTTTCTCCTCGTCCCCAATCGCGTCCGTCCTGATTCTGTCAGGTTGCAGCGCGCAGGGCTCGCGTACGATATCGTCAGAAGCCGGATCAGGCAAGCATGGTTCAAATCCGAGCTCATGCAACGTGCTTCCCTGGAGTATCACTCAGCATACACAATTCACCTGCTGAAAATGCGGTGCACGGTCGACCCATTCAATCGCGCAATCCGTTCGGATCGCGGGCAGACGAGTAGATGATCGTCATCGTGCGCTGCCCTCTACGTTCGTATACGTCCATCGACAGATGTTGGATCAGCTATCCGTCACCATCGATCACTTGAACCGCATCCGAGTCCGCCCGGAATCGGTGACAACCGGACCGGCAACCGTCTCCCGGTGTTCGGACTCTTGACGTCGGTCACGCCGTGACCGAACGAAGGTGACGACACTGATGCCACTCGCCAGCATCGCGAGTGCGATCGAGGTGAGCAACATCAGGGAGAATGATCCGCTCCCGTCGTTGCGCGTGACTGGAGTACCGCTACCGGTATCCGGTAGCGACGTAACCTGATTGCATTGATAGAGCACCACATCGGTGTTGCCGCCTTCGCCAACGATCACGCGGCTCTGGCTATCTACCCGATCGGCGGTCGCCCGGCACCACGACCCCTTGTCCTGATTCAGCGCATAGTGGCCGTCCGCAAGGGTCCGAAAGACGAGAACACCGGCCTTGTCCGTTGAACCATGCTCCTCGACCTTCCCATCCGACGACTTCAATGTGAACGTCTGACTGGACGAGCCGACCTTGCAATCGCGCTCCCAGTCCTTGATGCTCGCCTTGTCCTTGGCGCAGAGATACTCGCGAACGGTGATCGAGCCGGTAGGTCCCGATGGGGTCACCGCTGCCGTGGCCGTGACTCCGGGCGCGACCGTCGCGGTGGGGACAGGTGCCTTCACGGCATACCAGTCACACGCGATCGATTCCGTCTTTACATCGACGAAGGTAACCGCACCATTCTGCAACGCCTTCTGATACGGATCACTGCCATCGACGTGGCAGAAGACCGCGATGCTTGTGAGAGATGAAGGCAGGGTCGGCGCGAGCGTGTAGCTGGCTGGTAGCAGGTCGTAGAAGCGCACCGCACCATCACCGGAAACGCCAGTGTTGGCCGAGAGCGGTGGCGCGGCGACATCCCCAAGCGAGAACGGAACATCGTTGACCGGTTGCGTGCAGGACTGTTTGAGCTGCTCGTAGACAGCTCCACCGTACCCGTCAGCAAGTGCAGGGCAGCTGTGAAGCGTGACAAGGATCTCTGCGTTCGGCACCTGCGTCGGTGTCGCCGTGGGAACGGATGTGGGCGCGGCAGTCGGTGTCAGCGACGGTTCAGGGGTGGGAGTATTCCCGGCGAGATTGTCGGGAATGTAATACCAGTCACACAACACGGTGTCGGCGTCGAGCAGCGACACCGTCGCCTGCGTGCCATCGACCGGCGATTCGATGCGTTCCCCACCGGGCTGGCGTGTGCAATAGAGGTCGACCGTCCCGAAATCACCAGGAGGACCTCCCGCCAGCGTGTAATCGCCACCGGGCAACCCGTTGAAGCTCACGACGCCGGGACCGGGTGTTTCGGGAATGGTCGTGGTCTGTTGTTGCTCGCCGTCCGGCCCACTCAGCAGGAACTCCATGTCGGCGATGCCCTGTCCGTGGCAGTCCGCGTAGAAATCCGTTCCGACATACCCCACGGGGCACGCTGCGAGATGGACGGTCAGTGAGCCGTCGGCCGCAGGCGTGATCGTTTCCTGTGGCGTTGAGGTAGCAGCCGGAGTGGTAGCTGTGGCGGTTGCCGTCGGGACAGTGGTCTGAACCGGACTCGGCACGTTCACAACCGGGATCTGGAACCACGAGCAGACGAGTTGCTCGGTGGTCACATTCTGGAAGGTGGCGACGATCGCATCGTTGAACTGCTTCTGATAGGGATCGCCGCCATCTGCGGAGCAATACAACACCTCGGAGGCGATGGTGCGATCCGTATCCGTATAGATGGTATAGGAGCCTGGTGCGAGGTTTTCCCACGTCGCGCTGCCATCATCACCGGTTGTGCGGGGATCGTCGTTGGCAAGGTCGAGATCGGAAAGATGCACGGCGACGTTCTGGCCAGGTGTCGTGCATGTCACCGAGAGATCGGAATATCGACTCCCGGAATCGAAGCCGGAACCCACCGGGCAGGCAAGGACATTCACCTGCAGATTGGCGAGTTCGGTGACCGAGGTAGGTGCAATCGGCGAGACCGTGGCAGCTGCCGTGGCAGTTTCGGTCGTGGTCGCCATGGACGTGGGAAGAGCAGTTGCGGTCAATGCACCCGTCGCCTCGGGAGTCGGCGTCTCAGCCTGTCCCGCCGCCGCGACCGGAACCACGAACCAGCTGCAGCTAATCTGTTCGGTCTGGAGATCGGCGAAAGTGGTCACGATGGCATCGTTGAACGTCTTCTGATAGGGAGAGCCACCATCCACTGCGCAGTAAACAACCTCGTAGGCGGTTCCACGAGGAATGTCGGTATAGGCCGTGTATGTACCAGCAGCGATGTTGGTATAGCTGATCGCGCCCGTGGATCCGGTAGTTTGCGGCGAGTCCACACTCGTACCGGTGTTGGTGAGGTGCAGCGTGACATTGGGAACTGGTGATGTGCAGGCGGCGGAAAGATCCACAAACGATCGCTCCGCAACCGTTTGCGCGTCATCCGAGCTAGGTGCACACCCGACGACATTGATCGCGATGCTCGCCGTCCCGCTGGACACATCCTGAGCGGCCATCTGGGCTGAAGCCTGAGATTGCCCGATCTGCGTCTGCGCGAGTGCGCCACCTGTCAGCGCGGGGAACACGCTGAGCACAAGGAGCAGTGCCGAGAAGGTTCCCATCAAGCCACGCGAACGTCTGCCCGAACGTTTTCGAGAGCGAGAGTGGGTCCGAATATTGCGCTTTGAATGTTTGGATACGGCGTTCATCATCGTCTGCATGCGGTTCTCCTCCGAATCAGCCTCTGTTTCCGGGATCACCACCGTGGCATTGTTCCCGGTAGCCGATATCCATCCTGTTTCACGGGCGGTTCATGCGATTGTCGTTCGCGAAGCTTCGACCATCAGGGCGAGCAACGAGTTCGAAACGGTCCAGCCAGACACGTCTTTACCCCATCGACAGACCCATTTCGTCAAGCGTCCGGAACGCGTGATTCAGGCTTCACCATCATGAACGCGCGATCCCGCCCGGACGTTTCAGGTACATCGGTGCAATCGACGGAAAATCAGGTCAATGAAGGCCGTCAATTACCTTGTGAAACTTCTTCCCAAGATCGTACTATTTCGCGGCGCCAACCGCTTTTCCAGGCACGCGTGCACGTCCTTTTTATCGCACCAAACCGTCGTTGACGTTGGCTTGCGGTCAAGGATACGACCATCATCGCTACATCATGGGGCAAGGAATCGGAGTAACCGGTATCCGTAACGCACGATAAGCCTGTGCGTGCGATTTTCGGCCATCCTTTCCAGGGAGCACAACATCCATGTCCGTCGAGGACACGGGGGAAATCGAGTCGCCAGTGAGTGACTCGACAGGAACCTCAAGTAAACCGTTTGATCAGGCGTCCTTGGACGGAAACACCGCCCCCGCCAACGCCAACCTATCACCACCCGGCGACACTTCTGCAAAAGACGCGCCGGCGGACGCCACCGAGGTTCCTCGCAAGCCGAAGATCAAATCACCCCGCAAGGCAGGACCGAAGATCAACCCGGAACTGAGCGGCAAGCAGACCATGCAGGGGTCTCACCCCGGTGATCGCTATGTACGGGTGATTCGGCAGAGCAAGGAGGATTTCCATCTCGTCCGTCCCGGGTATCTGGTGGCGGGCGAGGAATCGATGTCGGGTCGTGGCCCGATCGGCCGAAAATTCGTCAAGCTGAAACGCGTGTTGATCGGTGCCCCGCTGACAACCGCTTCCGCCGCTCACGAGCGACTGACGAAGGTGAAGGCGCTCGCCGTCCTGTCGTCGGATGCACTGTCCTCGGTGGCATACGCGAGTGAAGAGATTCTCCGCATCCTCATTCTGGCCGGACTGGGCGCGCTTTCCCTGAGTCTTCCAATCGGCGGCGCGATCATCGCGCTGCTTCTCATTGTCGGGTTCTCCTACCGGCAGACGATCAAGGCGTATCCACATGGTGGTGGCTCCTATATCGTGGCCAAGGACAATCTTGGCGAGACGCCCGCGCTGGTCGCCGGGGCGGCGCTGCTCGTCGATTACATCCTGACAGTGGCTGTGAGTATCTCCAGTGCTGTCGCTGCGATGGTTTCGGCCGTTCCGTCGGTGCACAACCATCTGGTGATCACCGGCGTCGGCTTCATCATCCTGATCACCTTGCTGAATCTACGCGGAATCCGGGAATCCGGTTCGATCTTCGCCGTGCCGACCTATCTGTTTCTGGTCGGGATCACGATCATGATCGGGATCGGATTCGTCCGGAATGCGCTCGGCGGGTTCGAGGTGCATCACCCGTCTCAGACTGCGGTCGTAGGTACGAGTTCGGTCGGAGTGTTTCTGATCCTGCGCGCGTTCGCTTCCGGGTGTGCCGCCCTCACCGGAGTCGAGGCTATCTCCGATGGCGTTCCAGCCTTCCACGCTCCGGAATGGCGGAATGCGAGGACCACGTTGACAGTCATGATCGGCATTCTCGCGGTGACGTTCGCGGGGATCACGTTCCTGGCTCATCAGTACGGCAGCATTCCGTTCGACCAGGCGGCACCAGGGTATCAGACAGTCGTTTCCCAGATCGCCTCCAGCGTCTTCGGTGGCCGAAATGCCGCCTACTACTACATTCAGTTCTCCACGATGCTGATCCTCGTCCTGGCGGCCAATACCGCCTACTCCGACTTCCCACGGTTGTCGTACTTCATGGCCCGCGACAAGTACATGCCGAGTCAATTCACGTTTCGTGGAGATCGACTGGCGTTCACGACAGGCATCATTACCCTCGGTCTGCTCTCGATCATCGTACTGATCATCTTCGGTGGCGAAACCGAACGGTTGATTCCGCTCTACGCGCTCGGCGTGTTCACCTCGTTCACCCTCTCGCAGTTCGGGATGGTGATGCGCTGGAAACGGCGCAAGGATCCGGGTTGGCGGCAGGGATTGTTCATCAACGCGCTGGGGGCGACGGCGACAGCGGTTGTCGCGATCGTCGTTGCGCTTACCAAGTTCACTCACGGCGCGTGGATCGTGGTCGTCCTGATTCCGTTGCTGGTGATGCTGCTGAGAGGCATTCATCGTCACTACGAGAAGGCGTCCAAGGAGCTGATGACCTTGACGCCGCTCCGTTCGGAGGAAATCTCCAACGTGGTCGTGGTCCCCATCGCCGCCTTCAACCGGATCGCCCAACAGACGCTCGCTTACGCCCGTTCGATCTCCGACAACGTCACCGCGATTCACATCAGCGATGACGAGGCAGAGATCGAAAAGATGCGCGACAAGTGGACCGAGATGGGTACCGACGTGCCACTGATCATTATCGAGTCACCGTATCGTTCGCTGGTCGGGCCGTTCCTCAGTTACCTGGATGAGTTGCAGAAGCAGGCCCCGAACTCCACCCTGACCGTGGTGTTACCGGAATACCTGCCGCGACACTGGTGGGAGCAGATTCTGCACAACCAGACTGCCCTGCGCATCAAGGCCGCACTGCTCTTCCGACCGGGTACCGTGGTCACCAGCGTGCCGTACCACCTCGAAAGCAATCCGGACGTCCCAACGAAGGTGAACGCCTTCCAGCGGCGCCTGTAGCATCCTCGGCGAGTCCCGCGATGTCGTTCAACGGAGCCCGTCGGGTCTGAAAGAGACCTGACGGGTTGTGTCGTTCCCCGCAATCGACCCGGCCCGGCCCACGCTCATGTGTTATGGATTCGCTTGTTCCGGCGATATATGGTCAGAGAGCGATAATAGCATCCATATAGCGCGGAATGGGAGGATCGGGGGATGGAGATGCCACTGGATGGGGAACGCTTCGAAGCGTTCCTCGAACAGCACCGGGATTGGTTGCGGCGCTGGTTCATGTCGCGTTGCGGTGACCTCGCGACCTCGG
>JAABUS010002843.1_pt1 | contig 30560 bp, 5 predicted proteins | sample 5560161 | NCBI WGS metagenome assembly JAABUS01 (sample SAMN10711885, study PRJNA513376) | rock metagenome | isolation source: Antarctica rocks | place: Antarctica: Victoria Land, Trio Nunatak nord | collected 2016-01-04
AAAAAATTAATTAATTAGACTTCCTAAGTACGAGAGTAGTAGAGAGATATATGGGGGGGTATTGAGGGGGTATAGATTAGGGGTTCACTTACGCGTATACGTTTTTCGTAAATCACGTGATTTTTCTATTTATAACTTGATAGTGTTGATAGTAATCAAAATAGAGACTTCCCGAGATAAATCAAAACTTTAAATTTAAGTTTAAACTCTAAACTATTAATAGAATTAATAGAAAAACGTCTTAACGACTTCACGTATTGACAAGTTAACGATTTGAATATTTTACTACTCGACATGCCAAGACTCAAAACCTCGATCGGGCTAGCTTCGAGACTTAGAATAAATTTTTAAAAATTTTAAAAATTTCAATATCAAAATTAGCATCTATAGGCATCTATCCGTTGAACAACCGTTGTTCAACCGTTGTCCAACCGTAGAAAAACTGATTTTTTACTCTTCAATTTTTTTTTAAAAAAAAACATATAAAAATTAGCATCTATAGGCATCTATCCGTTGGACAACCATCGTTCAACCGTTGGTCAACCGTTGTTCAACTATATTTATCTAAATTTCTAGTGTTAAACCGTTGAACAACCGTTAAACAACTATAAAATATCTAGATTTCTGTTGTTCAACCGACGTACAACTGTTGTACAACTGTTGTTTCTATTAGTAGGAAGCCCTAGACGTATTATACTAAAGCAAGTAAACAAATATCTTGATTAATTATATACAATATATAAGCTAAGCATATATAGCTGCGAATTCAAGCACAAAAAATATTTCTTCAAATATATATTATCTTGAAAAGAAATATATATCTTTTTTATATTTAATATATATCTAGCTTATATTAATCTAGATAATTACTAGCCGGACACTATTCTACTTTTCTCGGATATTATCTTTACTTTGTCCGGACACTATCTCTTGCGCTAAGTCTAATCGGGTAATTTTTAGAATTTAGTAATTTCGTAAACAAACAACATTAACAAAATTAAGAGAAAACAATAAAAATATATAATTTTGTGTCTATTTATTATTAAATTCGATATAGTTTCTTAAGAATATCTCAGTATATATTTAAATCTAAAATATATCTTTTTGTATACTTAGAATCAATCTCTATTTGTATCTCTATTTGTATCTCTAATGAAATCTAAAAACTATCTATATAGATAGTTGAAATATCTAAAATTTGTCTTTCTGTCGCTGTTTCTCTTGTATCTTCTTTTCTATTTTGTTTACAATTCTCTTGTTTATCTTGCTAACTTTATATAGACAATTAACTATTAGATATCTAACTAGAGAATAGATTCGAAATTAACTTAAAGACAAACAATACTATATTTGCTAAATAAAGTTTGCAAAAACTATTTGACATTAATACTATAATTGCAAAGATATTGTCTATATCTTGTTTAATAAGTCTCGCAAACAATCTTTTAATTTGACGACAACAAACTCTTGCACGCGTAGTATATTATCAAAAACTATTCTATTCTTAAACAACAATAATAGCGACAAGATTTCTAACAATATTTCTTGTACTTTTGTTATATTGTTATTTCTTATATTATAATTCTTTTGTTTTTTTGTTGTCTATTTTATTTGCAATAGTTTAGTAAATCTTTAATAAAAATATATATTTTTTAGCTTTAATATATTGTTGTTTGCTTAATTGTATTATTGCTTCTATATTTTATAAATACACAATAGTTCTATTGTTCTTATAAAAATATTAATACAACGCACAATAGCAATAGACTTGCATTTAAGATATTTGAATTGCGCATTAATTGTCTTTAATACAAACAATATAACAAAAACAATAAAATCTCGAAATATAAATAGTTTACAAAGTTTCTAAGATAGACAAGTCTTTATTTTCTTAAATTTCTACTTGTAATTGTAATATTAATTGATAAAAAAATTATCTAGCTTAATATTTACTACTATATACAAATTATTTACGCAAATAGATATATTAGCAATGCAAAATTAATTTGCAATTATTACTTATTAATAGAAAATTAAAGTTTTTATTTAATTTAATAATAAGTGTTTTTGCTATACAATAATACAATATTGCCAAAGTGCAAATACTAATTAGTATAGTATTTAGTTTACTTTTTGTATCTAGATTATAAATACTTTTTAAAATAATTAAAAATATTTTAATTTGCATTTAAATAGTTGTAATACAAAATATTATAATACTTTTTTAAAAGTTCTATAATAGTTGCGTATATTTTTTTTTTATTGTTTATAGAAAGTCGGGTTGCAGCTTATCTCAAATGCAGAAATCGCACTCAAGACGAGCTTATTCTAGATAAAAATTCTTATCCAAGATAAACTCTATCGATGCTCAACTTATGCTTAACATAATTATTTTAAATTATAAAAATTAATTGCGATTTTTGTTCGCAATCAAGATGCAAACTTAATATATATATAGCTTATATAAAATATAAATCTTTTTATTTAATGTTAGCTAAAAATTAACTTCTAAAATTTTGCTTCTTTCTAACATATACTAAACACAAATTTAATTCTTTATATTTATAACATTTTTAAAGTTGTATAAAATCTATAATGCGCAATCAATTAAATTTAAAAACAAGATTTATATATTGCAAAATTATATTTTGTTATAATATAAATTACTCTTAGATATAGCATAAGTTCGACATAGTTTTATATCTACGCAATTTAACTACTTGTCTTATATATATATTATATTTAAGCTTGGTTTATATTTAATTTAAATCTTAATAACAATATGTCTTTTAATAGTATTATTAATTTTTTCGTCTCTAAAGTTTTTATGTCTTCTAGCAAGAAGAATTCTCTTACGTTTAAAATTTTTGCAAATTAAAATTAATAAACGATTTCGTAATAAATAAATAAAATTAAGATTTATTTTATACTTATTATATATTAGACATTTGCTAAACATATAAGCAAACTTCGAATCTTAATAATATTAATATTATTAAATTAAATGTAACATTAAGTAATTAAAATATTAACAAAAATGCTTTTATAAACAATTAAGAAAATTAAAATATATTAAACAATTAAGATTCTAATAATTTTGACAAATTATTGTTTATAAGACTTAAAAAAAATAGATTCTTTTTTACACTTTATATCTATTATATATTAAGTTAATGTTTATTATATATAAAGCTTTATTAACGTCAATAAAACTGCAATTATCTTTAAAAAACGCAATTAAATAGTTATATTAAAAGTGCAAAATTATTACGATATTTTAGCATATTTATATACGTATTTAAAGAAAATTCTTTATTTTATATACAAGAAAAGCACAATATTAGTCGAAATCTCAATTAATATCTCTATTAGAGCATTAATTAACAAATATATATTTAATATATATTTAACTTAAGTAAGATATAATTTTGATTTATATTAAAACTAGATTCAATTTTTTGTTGTCGCAATTAATTTCAAAATTACTTAAATTGCTCTTTTACTTTTAAAAATTAAAAAAAAAGACAAAGTAAACAAAGTTTAATATTAAAGTTTTAAATATTTCGAAATCAAATATTGCAAACACGCGCATTTAGACATATTATATACATGTTTAATATACAATAAAGTTAAGCTTAAGAACATTAACAATTTTTAACAATACTTTACTTAATTAATATATACAATAAATATTAACGCGTAATTAAAGCGTCGCACAAAGATCTAATATTATAAATTTCTTAAAAAATAATAAAATCAATATATATGTTGTGTGCATTTTAAATTTATAACTTGCGTATACAAAAATTAAAAGTTTGTTATATAAAAGACTTATAAAATAAACTTTTACTTTATTTATGTTGTTTGTAAGTTAATTTTATAGATTTATTAAATTAAATACTCTCTACTTTTCAATACAAAATTATAATATATAAATCGAATTGTTAACGCAAACTTAATATATATTAATATTAATTATTTTTGTCTCTTAATAAACTACGAGTTACAACAACGCACAAAAAATTGTATCTTTATTAGATATCTAGCTTCTAGAAACTTTATTTGCAATCAATTTTATTCTAGTACAAATTTAATATATACTAAATATACAAAAAATTTAATTATTCTTAAGAAAATAATAAAATTAAAACTAGTATATGCGATACACAATTAAATATTTATATTTTTGTTAATTAAAAACAATTTTTATTTTTTATGCTAATTGTATGCGAAAATTATACTTATTATTTATTATATTTTATGAAAATGTTTTAAGAAATTGTTAACAACATAATTGCGACAATTAAACAACAAAATTTATTATTTTTGACAACGCATAAATTAAGCTTATATCTAATATATGCGTTATTTGCGCTAAACATTTTGCAAAACGCTTTATTATTTCTTTTATTATATTCGATTTATGCGCAAAATATAACGAAATTGTTTTGCGTTATATATACAATAATCTTAATATAAAAAATCGCATAACAACATTAACTCGCAAGCAAAAATTCGAGAAATTTCTTGTTAAAATAGCTTTAAAAAATTAGTTTATATTTAGTTTAAACATTGCATAAATTTAACTTATAATTTATAAAAATTAAGCAAGAATTTGCTTTTAATTAATTGCGTTCTTTAAAGAAACAATAAATTAAAAGTATTATTTATTTTAACAAAAATTTTTAACAATACATTGTTATATATTGTACTTATACTTAGACTAAAATCTTTATAAATTAATTATATCTTAAAATAAATTTTGTATTTAAACAAATTTAAAACAAAACAAATCTATATAATATTTTAAATTAAAACAAAAATTATTATTGTAAATTTAATATATATATAATATACATTAAGTATACGCTCAAATTATAATAGAAATTAATATCTATTGTTACGCGTAAATTAATATAGAGATTATTAAAAATTATTATATAATATTTATTAAAATGTTTGAAATATTAAAAAAAGTTGTTTGTTAAACTATTTAAATTTTTTATATTAATTATAAAAACAAAGAATTGCGAACTTTTATAATAAACATAAACAAAAAATAAATTTAAAATATACTTAATATATATTAAAATTATACAAATATTACTAATATTTTGTTTAGAATTTAAGAAATATTTTTACAATTTTAATAACTCTTAAAAGTAATTTAAATATCTCGAATATATATTGATTTTTTGTCGAATATATTTTAAGCGTAATTTTCGAAAACGTTATTTTAATTATTTAACAATTTATTTTATTAATTAACTTTAAAAGATTAAGATTGTTAACAAATTACTACAATGCATAAACAATATAAACATATTATATTTTAAACTTAAAATATAAATTAATATCAAAAAACAAAATAAATTTTTGTCAAATTATATAAAGAGAAATTAAAGATTTCTTCGTATTAATAAACGTTAATTTGTAATTATATTAATATAAAAGAAAGTAATTACTTTTAAGACAATAAGTTTGTAAAACAAAAATTATTATTATTTGTTTCTATATTTAGATAGAATTTCTGTTTGTTTTAAGTTGTGTTTATATTAATTATATATTAAAATAAGAAAACATACTATTAAGATATTTGAAAAGAACGATTTCGAGATAAAAAAAAATATTTTATTTATTTGACGCAATTGCAATAAATTTAATTGTATTGTCGTTTAATTGATTAAAAAAAATATATACAATTAATTTATATTTAATTTGACTTAATAATTAATCAAATTATAGATAAAAAAGATCGAAGAGTTGCAAAGCGTTATTAACAATATTTATATCTTTCTTTTAATTTAGAAAATTCTTATATAATATTCTTTTTTAATAGATTTGATTTTAAATATAAATTTGACACAAACATAATATCTAAATTTAATAATAAGATTTTTTACATATCTTAAAGTTGCAACTTATTAACTACTTATTTAATAAAAAATTAATGTTAAATATTGATTCAATATATATTAAATAAAGATTTTGAAACATTTTCTTTAATATAATAATATGTAGAGATATTGTTTAAAAGAAATAAATATTAAGTATTGATTCGACATATATTAAATAAAGATTCTAAAATATTTTCTTTAATACAACAATATACAAAGACATTATTTAAAAAAGAAATATTAAATATCGACTTAATATATATTAAATAAAAATTCTAAAATATCTTCTTTAATACGACAATATATAGAGACATTATTTAGAAAAGATAAACGTCAAGCATTAACTTAATATATATTTGATAAAAATTTTAAAATATCTTCTTTAATACAACAACATATAGAGATATTATTTAGAAAAGATAAACGTTAAACATTAATTCGACATATATTGTTATTTAGCTTAAATAAACATAAATTAAGCTTAAGCTTTATAAACAATATATCAAAATTAAATAAAAAATATAGAGCAATACTATTAAAATATTAAATTAAAAATTAAGTACAAAAATAACGCATGCAACGTATGCGTCAAAAATGTAACAAATTTCTACAAAAAAAAAAGAAAAAACTAACAAAAAAAATTGTTAAGTTAAAGGAATTCGATATTATTAACAATATAAAGAATATTTTAAATATAATTTTATTATAAATAAATTAACAATATCTATTAAACAATTAAGACAACAACAAAGATAAATTAACTTATAAATTTATATTTTTGTTTTACAAATATTGTATAATATTGATAATTTAAGAGTTTTCGTTTAAACTTAAAAGACTACGTATAAATCTAATATATATTAAGTTTATATTAAGCATTAATTTAAAAAAAGATTTATTACTTTATTAAAAGATTCGAAATTGAAAAGAAACAATTGAAGACAAAATTACATATAAGACATTTGTATTATTTGTAAAATTAATAAGTATAACAATGCGACAAACTATTATAATTGTTTGTTTAATTTTATTTTATAAAAAATAATATTTAGAATAAAAAAAAATACAAAATTAAAATAATAAATAAGATAAATATATAGCAAACGTAAACAAGATATAGACTTAATATATATTTAAACATAATTAAAAGAAAAATTTTAATTTAAAATTAAAGAAAGTATAAAGAGATTTTATGTTAAATATAAATTATACTTTATTTTAAATTAATTTGCAAAAAAAAATTTTCTATTAAAATATAATTGTTATAGTAGTTATGCAAAAGCAAAGCATATAATAAGTATTAATTTATTTTGTTAAATCGAAGTTAAAAAGACAAATACTTAATTGTCTATATTGTATATATTAGATACAATCGAAAGCACACAATTAATTAAAACAAATTAAAGCATTATATATAATATATATTGAGTCTAAGATTTAATTAAACAATTTTAAAAGTTTTTTGTTATTAATTTGTTTTAATTTATACTTAGTATATATTTAATATATATAATAAAAAACAATCTAATTTTTGTCTTTTTTAATTGTAAATATAACAATGATTCTGTAATAATTGTATTAACTAAGTATAAACTTAATATAATTTTAATATAAATAAAAAAATAATTGCACTAACTCTTGTCGTTAATAAAGATAAATTTATTTAAAAAAAAATTAATTATACATAAACTTAGCATAAACGTATTATAAATATAACATAAAATTGCAAATAACATTTTATTCTTTTTTGTTATTAAGATATTAATTAGAACGCAAGTATTTATTAAGCATGAAATTAGCATAGTTTTAATATAATAAATTAGCAAATAAGACTTGCTCTTATTTAAATTAAAAAAAGCATTGTAATTTTTTTTTATATATATAGTAAATATAAATATAATATATACGAGTTTTAAACTTTCTTATTAAAGTTAATTATTGCATTTGACTTCTTATTATTATAAACAACTTTTTTTCGTTAATTACGCATATATTAAATATAAATAAAATATAAATCTTTGAAAATTTTTAAAACTTTAAACGTATTATTATTACGAAATTTTTTCGCTTCTTTACGCTTCTTTAATGTTAATATATACTTAGTATAAACTAGATCTAAAATATAATTAAATAATTTATTCGAAAATTTAATATTTGTAACAAATATATTAATTTGCGCATAGTTTAAATATATACTAAGTATAAATTAATATAATAAAATATATAAGAAGAAGCTTTTTAATTAAAGTACTAATATAGCGCTAAGAGTAAGTTAACATAAGTTTAGCATATTTTAAAACTAAATTAAAAGTATACTTTTTGCAAGCATTCTTTAAGTTAAAAGACAAATATTTAAGAAAAAATAACAAATAATAATTAATTAATAACTTTAAAAGTTGTATTAATACAAGTTTAATATTAATTAAGTTTATGCGTAATTAATGCGTTGTTAAAGTCTTAAATTACAAAATAAACATTTATATATATAGTATAAAAACAAAAAAAATAAAAGATAAATTAAATATATAACAAACATAAAATAAGTTTATCTTGCAATAAAAATATATATCGAAAACAATTGCAAATTTTTAATTATAACAATTGTTTTATATAAGTTTAATATATACGTAATATTAATCTAGTTTACGCAATATACTTTATATTGTTTACATACTAATAAACAATTATATTAATTATATATTTGTGTTTATATAAAATATAAATTTAATTTAAGCAAAATATATAAAAGTTATATTTTGATTTTGTAAAATAATTTGTATTTTGCTATTCTTTAAATCTAATTTAAAGCTTTATAATATTAAATTAACATAAACTAAATATATATTAAATATAAAAAAGATATATATTTCTTTTCGAAATAACGCATGTTTGAAGAAATATTTTTTGTATCTAGATTTACAATTGTATATGCTTAGCGTATGCGTTATATATAATTAACTAAAATATTTATTTATTTGCTTTAATATAATATATTCTTTAGTAACAACATAGCTTAATTTTAATCTTAACTTAACATATATTAAATATAAATAAAACTACAATTATATATATAAATAATTAGTAATTAAGAACAATAAAAGTTACTTTATATATTTAATTAATCGACGCTATTATACAATTACATTTGTTAATACTTAATATATATAGAGTTGCAATTAAGTTTATGCAACTTATATATTTGTATTAAAGAAGACAATTCGAGTTCTAGAATTTAACGCAATTAATAATATTTAATATATATTAAACTTAGATCAAATTTATGTATAGATCGTCTATTATTTTTTAAGAATTTAATAATAAATATTGTTAATACTTAGTATAAATTAAGTTGCGACAAAAAATATCTTTTTACTAAATTCGTTATTTACTTAGTTAAATTCTATATACGTTAAATATAAATTTAATATATATTTAATATAAGATTGTATTATAACTAGACGTTTACGTTTAATTACAAAATTAAGATTCGAATTAAAAAAAAGTTCTTAAATATATAATTAATATATATTAGACAAAAGCGTCGCATATGTTATGCTTACTATAATAATACTTTAAAGAAAACAAATTTTGTGCGTTTATTATATTAAGATTGTTGTAATATATTTTAAAATTAACAAACTAAATTGCGACAACATTTATATTAAATATATACTAAAATAATAGAAGCAATAAAATTAAAAAATATGCTAGACTTATACTATAAATTTATTAATAAAATCAAAAGTATATATTACAATAATGCAAATAGTTAGAAAAGATAAAGATAAAAGATGCGACAATCGTACTTTAATTTTACAAAATACACTAAAAGCTTAACGCACAATTTGCGTAATCTTATTTATTTTTAATATATATTACAACAATGTTAAATCTATGTTTGAATCGCATTTTATATAAGTGCGTCGAAATTGCGCACTTAAGATCGAAATAATAAATTTTCTTTTAGCAATTATAAACTATATTAAATATATGTCTAGCTTATTCTAAGTCTTAGAAATCGAACAAAATTATAATTATTTAATATATTAAAATAATCAATTTATATGCTTAACATATGTTAGATATATATATTTTCTCTTTGACGCATTTTTAAACTTTTAATTTTTTTGCTTAATTTAGTACGACATATATAAAGCATAAATTTAACATAAATAAAGTTTATTTCAAGTGTAAATTTCTTATTTGAGATAAGCTTTGCGATAACGAAGTTATAAATTTAATATATATTTGATGTATACAATTTTCAATAAGGACGTCTTTTTAAACTTATAATTTTCGTTTCATTTAGCACATTCTATGTTAAGCATAGATTAAACATAAACAAAGCTTATCTTAAGTAAGAATTCTCACTTGAGATAAGCTCGTCTCGGGTAGGAAATCTACACTTGGGATAAGCTATATACTTATAGAAAGTCTTCTATTTTTTATTTGTAGAAAAATATTTCTTGCAATTAGTTATTACATTCTAATTTATATATTAGATATACAATATATAATTAACGCGATAATTCTACTTTGCAAAAATATACAAAAGTATTAATAACAAAATTCTATTATTATCAAATATTACTATTATAAAATACAACAAATTTAGATAATTGTAGAAATATACTAGAGTTTTTATTATCTACTTGTAATTGCTATAGTTTTTGCTCTTTATAAAGCAAAATTCGATATAGAATATAGTATTTAAAACAATAATCTCAATAATAATAAGAAAAGATATTTTCTATCTATTTGTTTTATATATATAATTTATAATTAAGATCTTTATATTAAGATATAGTAGCTTTTATATATATTTTAAAATAAAAAAAATAAACTAAAGTTCATTATTATATTTTTTCTTTTTAGAATTTATATATTACAAAAATAATATTGTTAGATATCTTATTAATATCTAAATAGATATTAAGAATTTTATTGTTGCTATTTTAAAAATAGCATTTGCATTTTAGATATTTTGCTATTTAAATATAGATTTTTTGAGATCTAAATAAAGTTTTTTGAGAGTTAAATTAATTTTGCTATTTTTTTGCTTTTTTATTTTTATTTGCGTTGTATTTTCGAATTTTTTAAAACTTTTTTTCGATATACTATTAAGACAAACAATTTTGTAAAAGAATAATTATAATCGAAATATTTAACAATTAGAGTTTATATATTTAAATTGTATTTATCTTTAAAATTGTTTTCTAGCTTTGCAATTGCTTTAAAGAGATATTCAATACGTCGACTACTAGTTAATTAATAATTGTTTTTTTCTTGTTTAATAATGCGATTGCAATTGTATTGTATTTAATGCTTTATATAAATATCTTGTTTCGAGATCTTGCTTCGATCTTAAACTATTGTATAGTCTTGCGTTGTTGTATGCTTGTTTAGATTCTAAATAAGCAAATTAATTAACGTTCTTTTGTAATAAATATCGAACAACAACAAGAACTTTATAATTGTAGATAGATAATAATATAGAAGATACAAAAAATATAGAAGTTGCAAAAGATACAAAAGATACAAAAGATAACAAAGAATAACAACAATAACAACAAAGTAAACAACGCGTAAATTCTAGAAATTACTTAATTAGACTTAGCGCAAGAGATAGTGTCCGGACAAAGTAGAGATAGTGTTCGAGAAAAGTAGAATAATGTCCAGCTAGTAATTATCTTAATCTAATACTATAAAACTTTAAGTTAGATTCGAAAAATAACAAAATACAAACTACTCTACAAAGTCGAAATATAACTTCTATATATTTTGCTTAAACTAAGTTTATATCTTGTATAAATACAAGTATATTATTAATATAATTATCTATTAATATACAAACAATATAAAGTATATTGCGTAAACTAGATTAATATCAAGTATATATTAAGCTTATATAAGATAGTTGTTATAATTAAGAATTTGCAACTATTTTTGATATATATTTTTATTGCAAGATAAGTTTATTTTATGCTTATTATATACTTAATTTATCTTTTATCTTTTCTATTCTTATACTATATATACAAATGCTTATTTTATTATTTAAGACTTTAACAATGCATTAATTATGTATAGACTCGATTAATATTAAATTTGTATTAATACAATTATTAAAATTACTAATTAACTATTGTTTGTTGCTTTTTTCTAAGTATTTGTCTCTCGATCTAAAGAATACTTGCGAGAAGTATATTTTTAGCTTAGTTTTAAAATATGCTAAGCTTACGCTAATTTACTTTTAACGTTATATTAATACTTTAGTTTGATTAAAAAGTTTTTTCTTATATATTTTATTGTATTGATCTATATTTAATATATACTTAGATTATACTATATAGTTAAACCTTCGAATATTTCGACGATTTGACGATAGTTATATTACGATAGAACGACGATAGAAACGTAGTCAATTTCTAGTTAAATATCGATTAAACAACAATTGTTATGTTGTTTTTTCTCGAAAATTGCGATTTATAGACAATTAAACATAATTGCAAAACAATTGCGTTACGATTGCGTTATAGTTAAAGAACAATTAAAGAACAGTTTAGTTACAATTGCACTACAATTGCACTACAATTGCGTCTAGATATCTTAAAAAATACTTAATCTTAATTTGTTGAAAAGCGATAAACTAATAGTTGGAAAGCAATTTAACTATCGATTAAACAATCGTTAAAAGTATTAACAATTATTAATTGCTACAAAATTGTAGAAGATTTCGCAACAATTAACAACTAAAGATCAAATTAATAGATAGAAAATCGATTAAACAACAATTGAAAAATAGAATTGTATTTGATATACAATTAACAACTATAAATATTATTGTTGTTAAATTCTTATTGCAAAAGACTTCTTATTATTATTGCAAGAGTCTTTTCTATCGTATGTCTATAGTTTCTCTTAAATATATTATTTTGTCGCGAAAGTCTTTTGTAGCGCTTATATAATACTTGGAGTCTTTCGCTATATTATTTTTTATAGATATGCTATATTTTAATTATATTTTAATAGATATTAATTTGTGTTCTTTATTGTTTGCTAGTCTAACTCGTAGAAAGCGTTAATAATATATATGTTGTTCGAAATAAAAACAAGAAGTTCTTAGATATATTGTGCAAGAATCTATCAATATACAAAAAAATTTAGAACAAGATTGTGCAAAGAATTGTGCAAAAAAAAATTATTTTTATATATCTACTATATAATATTTATTATAACAAAGATATACTTTAAGCAATAATATAAATACAAAAAGTATTAACTTAAACAACTCTTTCTAACTTTAATTATTATATAGTTTCTTATATTGTATATGCGTCGATTATTGTTTTTAATAGATATTAGTTTAACTATAATTACAAAAAATGTATTTAGAATATTAATTTATTAATAAAGACAATTTTGTTGTATTACTTAAAGCGCTTAAAGTTTAGATTAACAATTTGCTTATTGTAGTCTTGTATATAGATATTTAGTAATTTTTGAATAAAGAAATGCTAAAATAAAAGTCTTAATAAATTCGATTTTGCGTCTATAACAAGCGCGTCGAAGAGTCTAAAGTCGATTAAAAACAATTAAATTTGTCAATATAAATTATTGCAAACTATTGTATAAACTTTATCTATATTTTTGTCAATTGTTTGCTCGCTCAATAGTAGAAAGCTTTTTATTAATAATAAGTAATAGTCTTTAAACAATACTAAAGTCTTTATTAATTTTAAATATATCTTTTAAGACTTAGCAAAACTAAGATATATAAACTAACTTATAATGTTATATACAAAAAAATAACTTATAAGATTCGATAATATTGCGTAATCTATTATAGTTTTAAAGAATCTAAAAAGCATGTTAGTTAATATAGAATTATTTAAATATTATTTATATATATTTTATTTTATATATTAGAATATTTATATTTATAATTGTAATATACTTGCGCGTTATATTAACAATATAGAGATTAATATATATATTAAATAGTATAAGAAGTTTCTAAAATTTATTATTTTTAAGTTTACAATTTTTTTTCGTTTTAATATCTACGAAAGATTTTAATAGTTATATATATTCTTAAAGTAATAAAATATTGTTTTTAAAATTTTCGAATTTACTATTAACAATATTAGAGAATATATTTTTTAAAATTTTATATTTTATATTTGTTTTGTTAGCGTTGTTTATATTATTGTTATTGTTGCAAGAAACTTTTTTAAATTTTTTTTTAAAATCTTTCGCAATATTTCTTGCAAAATCTATAATATATTAAATAAGAATTTAATATATTTGTTAACTTGTTATTATTATATAATATAGATTTTTCGAATAAATATATTGTTAACTTTTTATTAATATATTAATCTTTGCTATTGTATTAAAGATTTTAATAATCTTGCGTATATTAGTATTATTTTTAAATATAAGTTTAAAAGTCTTCTATATATAACTTATATTAAATCAAATATTTGTAATATAAGAATGCAAAATAAAAGAAATTAACAAAAAAATTTGTTTAAACTCTAACAAAAATTAAGATTAAATATAGAATATAAAAGATTATATACAAAATTAATTTAAAAAAAAGCAAAAATACTAAAATATCTTAATATAGAATTAATTTCTTTTTTTGTTAAGTATTGTAATAATTAACAAGCTTTAAAGAATTTTATTTAATTCTTGCTACTTAAAATAAAATGCGTTGTAAATTCGAAACAATATTAAATCGAATAAAGAAATCAAATACTAAATTATTAAAATATTAATATTAATATTAATTTTCTACAAATCGATTGTTTTGTTTTTATTAATTAAGTTTTTTGTATACTTTCTTTAATTAATAGCTTCTTAATAATATTTTTTATTGTTAACAATATTAAATTCTAAATTTTTTTGCTTCTTTTTAAGATAGTAGTAGATTCGACAATTTATTTGTGCAAAGTAATAAAAAAAAATTTGTTGTAAATTTGTTGTAGTATTTTGTCGAACAAAACTATTCTAAAAGCGTAAACAAATATAATTTTTCTATTAATAATAAAATCGATTTTTTTATTTAAATTTTGTATAAATTTAAAGATAGATTTTACTATATTCTTAATCTTAACTTTGTAAGATTCTAATATAAAAGTAAAGATATTTGCTATTTTATATTGCTTCTTGTAAATTAAAGCGACAAATATAAGCTAAAATATTTTAAGAAAACAATAGTTGTTTCGATAAATCTTAAAATTGTCTATAAAGAGAAAATAAAAAAATAATAAATAAAATTTGTTAAAAACTTTAAGAAGTTTTTTGCAATTATAATAATTTATTTTAAGTTTATTTCGAATTTAATAAAGTTAATATATAAATTAAACAATAAGAGATTTTATATTTAAAATGCGTCGAATATAGTTTCTTTTAATAAATATAAAATTCTTGTTCTTTTTATCAAAATCTTTATTAATATAAACGCAAAAATATTTGTTAATTAAAGTAAAAAATATATTATGTTTGTAGTTCTTAATAATAAAGAGTTTATTGTTTTTAATAATAAGATCTTTATTAAAGTTCTTTAAAAGAAAATAAATATTATCTATAACAATTTGAAATTCGAAAACTATTTTATTTTGTTTCTTAAATTTGATACTTTTTTCTTTATAGTCTTTGTTAATAAAGATAATGCAACTATATTAATATATAAAGTTTGTATTTAATTTAATCTTTAAAATATTTTCAAAAATTATAATTTTGCGCTTTAAGATATAACAAATATTTTTAGAAATAAATCTAATAAAAAAACTTTAAAATCTTAAATATTAAAGCTTAATAAATTTGTCAATTTAGTATATTATATTAAAGTATATCTTAATTTGCAATTTAATAGCAAATAGAATTGTTTATATAAAATTAAAAAACTTATATTAATATTGTTATATTAAATACTTAACTTGCTTTTTTTGTTATTAATTCTTTAGCTTTTTAACAAGAGAAAATAATTTCTCTATTGTAATTTTAATTGCTTTTCGCATTAATTGCAAAAAAAATATATATTGTCGAATTTAATACTTTAATATATCGAGTTTTCTTTAAAAAATATATATAGAATTGTTGACTTCGATAAGAGTATTATTTTCTACAAAAGACTTCGATATTTAAAGAATCTCTCTAAGTTTAATATAGTTAGTTTAGATATTGTTTAATTTCTCGAATTATAAATTAAACGTTAAATAAAGTAATAATAATATAATATTCTTTCTTTTTTGTTTTTTTACAATTTCTTTTTTCGAATTGTTCGACAATATAAATAAGATAATTTTAATAAATAAATAATATAATAAGAAACAAAAATAAGAATTTACAATAAAGACAAGCATTGTAAAAGACTTTTTTTTACTTTTGCTTTTGCTTTTTAGATTCTTTATATATTAATATAGAATAAGACTCTAAATCTTTTAAAGAATATTGTAATTATTATTTTGAGCTAATTAGCAAGTATTTGAAATACAAGATTGTATTTATTAGAAAAAATCTTAGCAACTTAATTTTAGTTTTAACTTTCAATTTATATTTTATCTTTAATAGTATATCTATCTTCGATAGTATTTTTTGTTCTATTTTTGTTAATAGATTTCTATTAATGTGCATTAAATTCTCTTTATTATTGCTAATTTCTATTATTTCTAAATTTAGCGCGCTATTACGTTCTATTATACTTCTATTTCTATTATTATTGCAAAAAGTTTTCTTTTTAATTATTTTATTGTTAAAATTGTTGTTGCTAAAGATTTTTTTTTTAGTTAAATCAATATCTTAATTGTTGCTACAAAAGACTTTTAATTTGTAAAAAGATTTAAATATTTGATAAATAAAGTCTTTTGTATAGCTTTTTGTATAATTTTTTTTTAAATTGTTTGTTAATTCTTTTGCAAAACAAACTTCTTTCTTATTGCTTTGTATTGTAAATATCTTATTAAAAAAGTTAAATCAATAGAGAGAATTGTAAGTTGTAGAAGAATCGACAAATAAAATAATGTTAAAAAACAAGTAATTATTGAATTAAGAAATATCAAAGATAGAAATAAGATTGTTTGTAATATATATAAGTCTTGTCAATATATTAATATAGCGACGACGTAATATTTGAGACATTATAATAATAACTTTAATCTTTAACAATTAATAGAGACAAAGAAGATAAATAAAATTGTCGATCTTATAGAGAAAATTACAATAATTGGAAATTACTTCTTATTGTATTAACTTACTAAAGTTATTGATTTATTAATCTAGTTAAACTAACGCATATAATCTAAATTTTAGCTTTTAGAAGTTCTATACTAACGTCTATAAATAACTTTGCCTATATAGCTATCGCAAATAATAATTAATTAGTCTTCTTAAATTATTCTCTCTTTTTTTAGCGCTTAATTTACTTTTGTCGAAAGCTTCAACTATTATTATATACTATATATATCTTTTTATATAATATTTGCAATAGATGTGTTACAAAAGACTTCTACAATTTTAAGTCAAAAAATTGATTAAATTAAATTAGTAGCTATTATATTGTATACAACAATAGCAAACACTTACTTTAATTTCTTTTGTTTATTAAATATTTATTTTTTCTTTGTTTTTAATATAATTCTTTTAATAATTGTTTTTACTTCTAGTATATTAGAGATTTTATTCGATATAAAAACAATATCTTTTAGTTGAATTAATTTCGAATTTTGCTAAATTTAATCTTTAATATCGATAATTATATCTAAGTTTTTAATCTTTAAATTCTTAAATATTAAGCAATTAAGTAAAGTTATTATCTCTAAGATAACTTTGTTTATAATTCGATAAAACTCTATATTTAAAAAGACGTTATATAGATAATATTCGAAAATATAAATAATTGTTGCAAAATTGTCTATTTGTTGAAATCAATAAATATATTAGTTTTTAATTAAAATATTGTAGTATAACTTCAAAAAATATATTTATTAATATAGAGATTGCAAATTTAATTTAATTAAGTCAAAACTATATACAAAAACTAGAATTATTTTTGCAATTAAATTTTTTGTAAAGATTTAAATAACTTGTTTTTGTTTAACTTTTATTTAATACAAAACAAAAAAAATAATCTTAATATTAATAAATTAAAGAAATATATATATATATAGAATACTATTTTAAAAAGCTAGCAAAAGATATTTGTCTTTTCTTAATTATAAACAATTTATAAAGTAAAAAATTAATAAAATATCTATTAAAGACTTTAGAATACAATTTTGTTAAAAACTTTATATAGTATTAAAATACGTTAAAGTTTTTTGCAATATCTATATTAAAAGTCTTTTGCAACAAGAAATACTTACTTGACTACAAAGATTGCGCAATAACGCTTGTATCTTTAATACTTCTTTTAATATTCTCTTTAATATAATTAGTTAAATCTCTAATATTAGTATTGTTAAACACAATTTATTAAATTATTTTATATAGTAGTTGTTTTTATTAAAGATTGTTTTAATATTATTAATTTTAAGCTTGTTTGTTTTGTTAATTGCTAACAATTAATTTTACAATATAAGTATAGTTAACTTTCGAATTATATTAAGTATAATTTTTTTTTCTTTAATTTTTTAAGAACAAAAGTAAGCAACTTTTCAATAAGTATATTTTCGAATTATTAATATTTAATCTTTTTATTTAATAAATAATTGTAATAAACAAATATAACTTAAATTTTTAATAAATAATTATCGATTACTTTCTTAATTTTAAAAGAAATTATTAATAAATAAATATAACAAATTATATATTGTTTCTATATCTAATAAATATAATAATTTTTCTAAATATTACTTTAGCGTAAGTCGTATATTCAATAATTAATAACGCTAGAAATAATATATAATTAAATAGCAAAATAATTGTTGGATAAAAAGTACAAATTAACAATTAATTCGACTCTTATTTTCTTTAAGATTTAAAAAATTTATTAAAATTTGCTATTAGTACGCTTAATAAACAATAAAAGACTTTTAATATTATTTAAATTGTTAGATATTAAAATTTTAGTAGTTAGAATATTAAACAAAGTAGAAAGCTATTGTAGAGTATAGTTGTTATACAATATTAAAGACTTTAAAAATTGTATTTTGTCAACAATATTAATATTAAAGCAATAAGATAAATTGTTCAATTACTTAATATTAAGCTTAACAAACGCTTAATTTGCAATTGTACAAATTTAGTTGTTCTTTATTTGCTATTTCTCTTAAGCTTTAAACTTGTAACAATATACTTATATAGTAAAACTAAATATAACAATAATACTTGTTTGCTTCTTGCAATTGTCGAAGATTTTATAATTCTTAGTTAAGTATTTGTTAATAGTTAACTTATTTATTATTAATTTATATTGTTAAGTATTCTTATAATACTTTTTTACGTCAAATTAACTTAATGCGATTAAATAAATTTGTTTAATTTATTAATTAATAAGAGTCTTAAATACAAGTATTAAAGTTAATCGAATTATTAATCGAGATTCGTGCTATATAGTATTAAAAGATCTTCGCTTCTTTATCTATATATATGTTAGTTTAATATAGCAATAATATTTAATATTGCTAAAGACTTTACTATTTGTTTAACAATACAAAAGATTCAAAATAGATTATAGTTGCAAAAAACTTCTTTTAATAAAAGTTTTTTGCAATATAAAATAAATTAAGATTTTAATAAGAGTAAAGTCTTTAACAAAATAACTTATCTATAGTAAATAAATTACAATAATCTAAATCTTATTAAGATTTATTATATTTGCTAAAATACAATCTTAAATAGTAAGATTTAATAAGAATTTATATATTGTCTTAATTGCGACAAACTATTAGAAATATATAATTTAACTTAATGCTATTTCTAAAATTCGATAGACAATTGTTTCAAATTCGCGTTATATAATTTATAATAAAGAATAGCTTATTTTTAAGTTATCTCTTTGATAGCTTTTATTGTTGATAAATTGTTGCTATTTGTCGAACTTAATTGCGTAAGCTTTGTCGAAGAGTTAAAGAATAAAATAGTTTTAATTTATTTTAATAGCTATTATTTTAAATTAAGACTAAGACTCTATATTAACAATATAATAAAAAAATTGTATTATTTATTTAATTTGCTTCTTAATTTGCGATTATTCGATTATCTTTACAAAAACTATATTAATTAATTAACATATTTAAAAACAATAATTAATATTAAATTTATAATTATTGCACTCTAATTGCATTTATTGCGCATTAATAAATTGCTAAGAAAATTTAATAGTTAAGTTAAGATTGTTGTCTTTAATAGTAAATAATATAGAAGACTTTTTGTTATTAAATATTATTGTAGTATTATCGATAATTGCGTCGAGATTCTTCTAAAAAATTGTAAGCTATTTTTAAATAAAAATAAATCTATAATAATTTTGTCTAAATTATGTACTTCGAAAATAACTACAAAGCAATTTAATAAATTTGTTTTAAATTTTAACAATACAATAGCAAACTAAACTTAAAAAAACAAATTAAATAACTTAAATTACTTTTTGAAAAATTTAGGTTTTTGCAATATTAACTTCTTAGTTGTACGCGCAAAAGCTAGATAGTATTTAGCGTGCTTAACAAGAGTTTAAAACTAATTGTTAATAATTGTATTTATTAATCTCTTTTTGAAAAAAAAATCTTTAAAACTTTTTGTATTGTTTTTTCGAAATTTGTAGAGTAGCAAAGTTAGATAATTTATTTGCTATTAGTTATTTCGACTTCTTAAATATTTGTTCTTAAAGAATTTATTATTGCTTAATAATTTGTTAACAATAAGATAAGCTTCTATTAAATTAATATTTATTTTACGTTAACGCAAAGTATTTTTGTTATTTGCTTCTTTTTAAGCAAATTAAATTTACTTTTCGATATACTTTATAAAGTAAAAAAGAAAACATTTGTAAAAATCGATTATATAGATTTTTATTTTTTTAATATCGACAAAGTCTAAAATTTTTTGCAATTTTTTAAAATAATATTATACAATAATTAGATTACAAATATTAATTAATTAATAAATTATATTAGAGATACTTAAGAGTATATAAGATATAAGTTTGTACTATAAAAGACTATTAGTATTACAAATTTTGCAAAAGACTTTTGTTATATTTATTATAAATTAAAAGTAAAGTCTTTTGCACAATAATTTAAGTAATAGATAAACAAAAATAAGAATTTCTTAATACAAAAGATAAGAAAGTTTTTTACAAAGCGCTCTAAGTTGTTAAAATAACTTAGTATGTAAATTAGTATATTTAAGATTTAAAATAAAGAAATTTAAATTCTAAGTTATTTACTTTAAGAATTTTTATATTAATTTAATAATAAAGAACTTAAAGCAAGTTGTTATTAAAAAAATAAAATATAAATAATTAAGAAAATTATAATATTAAGAGTAAAGAGATTATAGTAAATATAAAGATAATAGATTGAAACTCGATATTATAATAAATAATACAAATAAATTTATCAATTTTAAATAAGAAATTATCGAAAAATCTTATTGTATTATTTGTCTATTTTACTCTCTTAATTTATAAATAATTTAAAGTATTTTCTATATATAATAAGTTTAATTGAAATAGCATATCTATATAATATCTATATTGTATTAAGATCTTTAACTATAATATCTAAACATTTTTTCTTAAACTCTTTTGATTTTCTTCAAATATTAGAAATCTATATATCGAAATATCGAAAATTAAAACTTACTATATTTGTTTGTCTTTTTTTTGTTAATAAAATCTTCTTATTCTATATTTATATTTCTTTTATTTCTATTAAGAGCTTTGAGTAGTTTTAGCGCTTTTTTGTATCTCTTATATTTATTTCGAGCTTAGTAAAATAAGTTGTAAAAAGCTTTTATTGCAAAAGACTTGCATTGCAAAAGATTTGCATTATAAAAAACTTGCGTTGCAAAAAACTTTAACGCAAAAGACTTTTGTATATACAAATATCTCGAAGTCTTTTGCAAAAACATATAGTTAATTGTATATATTATTAGATTATTAGATATTTTTAACGTCGAGACTCAAATTGAAGCAAACAATATTGTCGACACATTTTATTTAACACAACTTTATTTTCTTTTATTTTTTTTTTGCGTTGTGTTTGTTATTTTAGTCTTGTCTTATATTAACAATAAGAAAGAGAGAATTAATTTAAAAAAAAAGATTAAAAAATTAAAGAAAAAGATTAAGAACAAAAAAAGAAAGATAACAAAATTAATAACAAAATTAAAAAAATAGAAGCAACAAAATGTTTTCGAAATATTAATAGACAAATAGATTAAATTATAATCTAAAATTGCTATATTAACAAAAAGAATTCTAATATAGTAACTTGTTTTTACAATATTAATAGTTTAAAATAATTTTGTTAAAGATCTTAAAAGAAGCAAAATTAAAATAAGATTACTTTTGTTAATATCTAAATAATATTAATTTTTTATTTATAAATTATTTATATTGTTTTAATATAGAATTGTCGACTACAATATTGTTTGCTAAATAAGTTACTTAAATCTTAAATAGAACGTAATACTAAATACTATAACTCTTGCGCTAATAAAGATAGTTAATTAAGTTAAAATAGTATTGCGCAAAAGATTTTTTTTTTTAAATTATTTCAAATATTATTAAAGCAACGTAGTACTATATTTAATTATACAAGTACAATTGATTTAAGATTATTAAGAAATAAGTTAGTATTAACAACTTTAAATTATAAGCAACAACAAAAAAGAAAAAAAAATAAAGATTTTAATAACAATGCTAAAAACTTGTCTTCAAGTTATAAGATTTTATAAAAACAAGTTATAAGTAATTTACTTATTTTTGTAGCAATAATTATCTAACAATAAAATTAGATTAATATATTTACTATTAAACAAAACGCACAATTGCAAGAGACTTTAAATAACAAAATTTTGTCTAATTTTACTAACAAACAAATTACAATATTAAAGACTTTTACTTAATCTCTAATTAAAAAAACTATTTTAAAGTTTTTTATAGCAATTAAAGTTTTTAAAGTTTTTAAAGTCTTTAAAACAATTAAAGCAATTAAAGTCTTTAAAGTATTTAAAATACTTAAAGTCTTTATTAACAATATTCAAAAAGTTGTTAATAACAATAATAGAATTTCAAAAAAGATTTCTTTAATATTAAATATTTCTTAACTTATACAAAACTATAAACAAATTAATAATAAAAAAAAGAAGAACTTAATAATAAAGTATATATATATTAGTAAAAATAAAAATAGTTAGACGCAAATAAAAATATCTTAGAAAATATACTTTAATTTAGTATTAAAGTTTTCTATAATTTTTCGAATTTTAAAGTTTTTTTTATTGTTTTGTTTCTTAATATTTAGAGCAACATTTTATATGTTAAAGTTTATTACAAAAACTAATAACGCAAAACAATTTATAACAAAGACTAAAATTGCAAAGTTTGCTATTAAAAAGCTTGCTATTACAAAATTTGTTATTGCAAAATATATTACGCAAAAGTCTACTATTGTAAAATATATTGCGCAAAAATCTTTTACAATAATTGCTCGATTATTAAATAATATTTACAATAATATTATATTTAATATAAAGAATCTATTTTGCAATTAAGCAATTTTTATATTTACTTTAATATTTAGCAATCACAATACTAGTTAAAGTTAAAGCAATAAAAAGTTACAAAATAAAATAATACAAATAAATACAATTATTGTTTTTAAAAGTAAAATTTTTAATAGACTTAATATTATAACTTGTCAATACTATTTTATATATTTTAATAAAAACAACAAAAACAAATCTATTTGTGTTATCTTTTCTAATCTTAGAATAAACAATTCTCTCTACATAAAAGCAACAAAAAATATAGAAAAAAGCTTTAAACAATAAAAAACTAATATTCTAAAAACAACAATTAAATTTTTGCAAATTTAAATTCTTTTTAACAAACAAATTAATTTGTTGTTAAAATTGTATATTTACAAAAAGCTTAAAAACAAGTTGTTTAAACAATTTTAATACAATTAATTGAAAAAGATATTTTCGTTTAAGTTATATATTGTTGATTTCGACAATATAAGTCGAAGAGAGCGCAAATTTCTTTGCTATAAATTGTATATACTTTATTATAGTATTAGCTAAACTTTTTTTGTAGATTTCTTTATTTAGTTGATAGTTTTGCAATATTTAATAAATTTGTTAGAGATTTTATTTAAGAACTCTATTTTTATAAAATATACAAAAAATTATTTGCTTAACATTTACAATAGTTTGTATAATAAAGATAATTTTTGCAATTAAAATGTAAATTAATATTTAAAGCGCACAATATTATATTAAACTTAAAGCAAGAAAAAAATCTCTATAAATCTTAATCTTAACTTAGATATTTTTTTAACTAATAACAATATAACAAATAACGAGAATTAGTAATAGCATAAATATATATATATAGTAACTTTCTACACGAGATACACAATATTATATAATATATAGCTAGATATTCTAAGAGCTTTATTAGTTTTTTAATATAATACTATATAGAATAACACAACACTTTATTTTTTTATGCGAAATTTTTTAGTAATAGCTTTGTTTGCTTTGTATTATATTCTTAACTACAATAGTAACACAATATATATAATTTAGAAATATATATTTATATCTTGTATAATATTTTAGAGAACTTTTGTTGTTGTCTTTTGTTATTGTCTTTTATTGTTGTCTTTTATTAAGCTCTTTGTTGTTGCTTTCTATTAAGCTCTTATTGAAGTCTTTTGTAAAGATATTTGTCTTCGATTAATTAATTGTTATTTAGTTAACTCTTTTTGTTGATTAATTGTTATGCAACGAGAAGTAGATTGATTAATTGTTGATCAATTGTTATTTAATCGACTCTTCTTGTTAATCGATTGTTATTTAGTCAACTCTTTTTGTTAATCAATTGTTATTTAACGAGAAGTAGATTGATTAATTGTTATTTAGTCGACTCTTGTTGTTAATTAATTGTTATTTAACGAAAAGTAGATTAATTAACTGTTATTTAATCGACTCTTCTCGTTAATTAATTGTTATTTAATGGGAAATAGATTAATTAACTATTATTTAATCGACTCTTCTTGTTAATCAATTGTTATTTAACAAATAGTAGATTGATCAATTGTTATTCAATTGAGTCTTCTCGTTAATTAATTGTTATTCAACAAAGAGTAGATTAATCAACTATTATTTAATCGAGTCTTTTCCTTAATTAATTGCTATTTAATCTACTTGCTATTGTACAACGAACTTTTTATCAATCGAAAAGCAATTTTTCAATTGATACTCAATCTAGAATGGTGATTTAACTAGTGCCCAATCGAAGAACAATTGTTGTATAATCGACGTTTTGATTCTTAGAGAGCCTAGAACGTACGCAAATTAATATATCTATTACAAATATCGTCGAATAGATTATTTAATTATATTTTAAATTTAATTTATACTAAGCATATACTAGTATTAAAGAAGTGTAAAGATTTTTTTTTGTAATAATAATATGTTCAAGATTTCGAGAATTTTTAAAGATTTATATTTTATTTATATTTAATATATGCGTAGTTAACAAAAAAAAGTTGCTTATAATAATAAAAAGTTAAATACAATAATTAATTCTAATAAGAGAGTCTAAAACTTATATATATTATATTTATACTTACTATATATATAGAAAAAAATTACAATATTTTTCTTAATTCGAATAAAAACAAGTTTTGTTTGTTAATTTTCTATATTAAAACTATATTAATTTTATACTTAATAAATATCTATATTCTAATTAATATTTTAATAACAAAGAAGAGTAAAATACTATTTGCAATTTTATATTATATTTATAATATATCTATACTAAATTTATATATAACTAATTCTTTTTTAAATAAATTTATCTTTATTAACAACAAAAGTTAATATAACTATCTTTTTATTTATACTAAAATTATACTAAGCTTATATTTAGTTAATACAATTATTACAAAAACTATTATTATATTTACAATTAAAAAAGACAAAAATTAGATTGTCTCTTATTATATATATTAAATATATACTAAATATAAATTAGAACAAATTAACAACAAAAAGTTTTTAAAATTGTTTTACTAAATTTTAGATTTAATATATACTATACTTAATACTTTAATTTGTTTTAGCTAATTATATACTTTCTATTGTATCTAATATATGTAATATAGATAATTAAATACTTGTTTTTTCGATTTTAATTTAACAAAATAAGTTAATATTTATTATATACTCTATTTTTACATAATTGCTACAACAACTATATTTTAATAAAAAAAATTCTTTTGCAAATTAATTTAAAATAAAGTACAATTTATATCTAATATAAAATCTCTTTATATTTTTTCTAATTCTAAATTAAGATTTTTTTTTAGTTATATTTAAATATATATTGAGTCTATATCTTGTCTACGCTTGCTATATATTTATTCTATTTATTATTTTAATCTTGTATTTATTTCTTCTATTCTAAATACTATTTTTTATAAAATAAAGCTAAACAAGCAATTATAATAGTTTGTTGCGTTATTATACTTATTAATTTTATAAATAATACAAATATTTTATATATAATTTTATTTTTAATTGTTTTTTTTTAATTTTAAATCTTTTAATAAAGTAATAAATTTTCTTTCAATTTAATATTTAATACAAATTTGATATAAGTTAGATTTATATATAGTCTTTTAAGTTTAAATAAAAGTTCTTAAATTATTAATATTATATAATATTTGTAAAACAAAGATATAAATTTATAAGCTAGTTTATTTTTGTTATTGTTTTAATTGTTTAATAGATATTGTTAATTTACCTATAATAAAATTATATTTAAAATATACTTTGTATTGCTAATAATATCGAATTTTTTTAATTTAATAATTTTCTTTGTTAGTTTTTCTTCTTTTTTTTGTAAAAATTTGTTATATTCTTAATATATATATTCTATATATTATTCTTATATTTAATTTTCAATTTAATATTTCAATAGTATTGCTATATATTTTTTGCTTAATTTTAATATATTGTTTATAAAATTTAAATCTAATTTATATTTATTTAAGTTAAACAACAACATATATTAAATTAATATTCGATATCTATCTTTTCTAGATAGTATCTCTATATATTATTGTATTAAATTTTTTTATAGAATCTTTATCTAATATATATTGAGTTAATATTTGATATTTATTTTTTCTAAATAGTATCTCTATATATTGTTATATTAAAAAAGATATTTCAAAATCTTTATCTAATATATATTGAGTCGATATTTAATATCGATTTCTTACTGAATAAATAATTCTTAAATTGCAACTTTAAAATATATAAAAAAACTTGCTATTAAATTCAAATACTATATTTGTATCAAATTTATATTTAGAATTAAATCTATTAAAAAAGAATATTATATAAGAATTTTCTAAATTAAAAGAAAGATATAGATATTGTTAACAATATTTTACAATTTTTCGATCTTTTTTATCTATAATTTAATTAACTATTAAGTCTAATTAAATATAAACTAGTTATATATATCTTTTTTAACTAGTTAAGCAACAATATAATTAAATTTATTACAATTGTATTAAATAGATAGAATATTTTTTTTATCTCGAAATCGTTCTTTTCAAACATCTTAATAGCATGTTTTCTTATTTTAATATATAATTAGTATAAATATAGTTTAAAATAAATATAAGTTCTATCTAAATATAGAAACAAGTAATAATAGTTTTTGTTTTGCAAATTTATTGTTTTAAAAGTAATTGCTTTTTTTTATATTAATATAATTGCAAACTAGTGTTTATTAATATAAAGAAATCTTTAATTTTTCTTTATATAATTCGATAAAAATTTATTTTGTTTTTTAACATTTAATCTATATTTTAAGTTTAGAATATAATATATTTATATTATCTATATATTTTAGTAGTTTGTTAACAATTTTAATTTTTTAAAGTTAATTAATAAAATAAATTGTTAAATAATTAAAATAATATTTTTAAAAGTTATATTTAAAATATATTCGACAAAAGATTAGTATATATTTAAGATATTTAAATTACTCTCAAAAATTATTAAAATTGTAAAAATATTTTATAAATTCTAAATAAACTATTAGTAATATTTGTATAATTCTAATATATACTAAACATATTTTAAATTTGTTTTTTGTTTATATTTATTATAAAAGTTTGCAATTCTTTGTTTTTACAATCGATATAAGAAATTTAAATAATTTAACAAATAATTTTTTTTAATACTTTAAATATTTTAATAAATATTATATAATAATCTTCAATAATCTCTATATTAATTTGTATATAGTAGTAGATATTAATTTCTATTGCAATTTAAATATATATTTGATATATATTGTATATATATTAAATTTATAATAATAATTCTTATTTTAATTTAAAATATTGTACAAATTTGTTTTGTCTTAAATTTGTTTAAATATAAAATCTATTTTAAGATATAATTAAGTTATAAAGATTTTAATCTAAATATAAATACAATATACAACAATATATTATTAAGAATTTTTGTTAAGATAGATAATATTTTTAATTTATTGTTTTTTTAAAAAATACAATTAATTAAAAACAAATTTTTGTTAAATTTTTATAAATTATAGACTAAATTTATGCAATACTTAAACTAAATATAAACTAATTTTTTAAAATTGTTTTAATAAAAAACTTCTTAAAATTTTGTTTGCAAATTAATATTGCTATACAATTTTTTATATTAAGACTATTGTATATATAGCGCAAAACAATCTTGCTATATTTAATATATAAATTAAATATAATAGAAAAGATAGCAAAATATTTTGCAAAATATTTAACGCAAACAATATATATATTAGATATAAACTTAGTTTACGCGTTGTTAAAAATAGTAAATTTTGTTGTTTAATTGTTGCAATTATATTGTTGACAATTTTTCAAAATATTTTGATAAAATATAATAGATAATAAATACAATTTTTGTGTACAATTAATATAAAGAATGGAAATTGTTTTTAATTAACAAAAATATAGATATTTAATTATATATTGTATATACTAATTTTAATTTTGCTATTTTTTTAAGAATAATTAAATTCTATATATATTTAGTATATACTAAATTTGTATTAGAATAAAACTAATTGTAAATAAAGTTTCTAGAAGTTAGATATTTAATAAAAATATAGTTTTTTATATATTATTATAATTTGTAGTCTATTAAAATACAAAAATAATTAATATCGATATATACTAAATTTGCGTTAACAATTTAATTTGTATACTATAATTTTATATTAAAAAGTAAAAGATATTTAATTTAATAAATTTATAAAATTAGTTTACAAACAATATAAATAAAGTAAGAGTTTATCTTATAAATTTTTTATATAATAAATTCTTAATTTTTGTATATACAAATTATAGATTCGAAATACACACAATATATATATTAATTTTGTTATTTTTTAAGAAATCTATAATATTAGATCTCTATATAATATTTTAATTGTATATTAACATTTATTATATATATTAATTAAGTAAAATATTGTCGAAAATTGTTAACATTCTTAAATTTAACTCTATTGTACGCTAAAAATATATATAATATATTTAAATATACATATTTGCAATACTTAATTTTAAAATATTTAAAGCTTTAATATTAAATTTTGTTTGCTTTTTTTATTTTTATTTTTAAAAGTAAGAAAACCAATCTAAGTAATTTTAGAGTTAATTGCAACAACAAAAATTAGATTCAATTTTAATATAAATTAAAATTATATTTTATTTAAGTTAAATATATATTAAATATATATTTGTTAATTAATACTTTAATAGAGATATTAATTAAGATTTCGACTAATATTGTGTTTTTTCTATATAGAAAATAAAGAATGCTCTTTGAATACGTATAGAAATATATTGAAATATTGTAATAATTTTGTATTTTTAATATAACTACTTAATTGCGTTTTTTAAAAATAATTGCAATCTTATTAATATTAATAAAGCTCTATATATAATAAATATTAGTTTAATATATAATAGATATAAAGTATAAAAGAGAATCTATTTTTTTAAATTTTATAAGCAATAGTTTGTTGAATTTATTATTTTCTTAATTGTTTATAAAAGTATTTTTGTTAATATTTTAATTATTTAATATTGTATTCGACTTAATAGTATTAATATTGTTAAAATTCGAAGTTTGTTTATATATTTAGCAAATATCTAGTATATAATAAGTATAAAGTAAATTTTAATTTTAATTATTTACTGCGAAATTGTTTGTTAATCTTAATTTGCAAAATTCTCAAATATAGAAGAATTCTTCTTATTAAAAGATATAAAGATTTTGAAGACAAAAAAATTAATAATATTATTGAAAAATATATTGTTATTAAGATTTAAATTAAATATAAACTAAGTTTAAATATAATATATATACAAGACAAAT
>JAABUS010002844.1_pt1 | contig 30536 bp, 40 predicted proteins | sample 5560161 | NCBI WGS metagenome assembly JAABUS01 (sample SAMN10711885, study PRJNA513376) | rock metagenome | isolation source: Antarctica rocks | place: Antarctica: Victoria Land, Trio Nunatak nord | collected 2016-01-04
CGCTGGTGTAGTGTCTCTTCCTGGCATGCAACTTTGCGGGTGGATCTTTGCGGTTGCTGTTTCTCTATGCTTTGAGGTTGTTTTCCTGCTAATAGTCAGCTAAGCAGACTAGTTATAGAAGATGCATATTCAACCTTGGGTTCTTGATTGCCGCCCAGTTTGTTTACCGTTTGATTTTGCTTGACTGCAAGCCATGTCGATTGAATGAGAGAAGGTACGAGATAGACGTAATTAAGTTGTTATTCTACTAACTACGCGGGCGTGCTGGGCGTGCCGGGCTCAATTAAGCGACTTTTAACCCTTGAGATTAAGCTGAGCTATTTCGACGAGTACGATTATCTCAAATGCTTGCGCTTCGGAAGCCTTTTTTAATTCTTATTCTTCGCATTGGGTTCGATCGAACCAAATTGTGTGCCCCTCTTTCGATCTTGCAATTCTAGGCAGCTCGAGCCACCACAATGACGTGCAGCAAAGACACGGTTACGGCCACGGGTCTTAATATTTGGGTCAGCGGTAAACACGATGATGACGAACCTCAAGTAGAGTAAGGCAAACAATGATTTGTTATACTTGAGCAGACTAATTCACAGGCGTTCAAGCGTTATCGCAGTTCAAGGCCTTGGTGCTCATCCATATTATACGTGGGTTGGAAAGCAAGGTTCTGCCGAGAAAAGAGAATCTAAACACCGGCACCCATTCAATCTCCTGCGAGGCCGCCGAAGGAATGCCCAAATCGACGAGCTTCCTGATGTCGCTCGAATAGCACCCGAGACGGCTGAAGTTATGTGGCTTCGAGACCTTCTGCCAAGCCTCATTCCAAACGCTCGAATTGCGACATACAGTTATGAGTCTGATTGGCGAAAGATGAATGTGAAAACAAGTCTGCGCCAATGTGAAGAGCAGTTGCTTAATGTTCTTCATCAGAATCGGTCAGACGAGAAAGAGCGTCAACGATCATTGATATTTATTGAACATAGTCTTGAAGGTTTGATCATCAAACAGGCGCTGATACTGGCCAATCATGGTAATGACTTCAGAGATATTCGGCTGTCCGCCGCTGGAATCATCTTTCTTGGAACATCACATCAAGGAAGTGATGCTGCGGTATATGGTGTATGGCTTGCCCAAGCAGCGGGACGTGATAAGACCCTGCTAGAGTCCCTGAAAAGATGTAGTTCTGATCTTCATGACATTGCTCGAGACTTTGAGAAGAGTTATGGCAATCTCGATATGATTTGCTTTTATGAGAACAAAGAAGCGTCGCATGAACCTTGACGAACTCAGGTCTGTTAACTTCTTTCTTTGCCCTCAAACGGATGTGAAAGCTCACGGCAAAATACAGTTCATCGATCAACAGTCAGCCTCTTTACATGGCAAAAGAATAATGTATCTCACTACGGATCACTCAGGGTTGAACAAATTCCGTGGCTTCGAAGATGAGAATTTCCTCTTGGTGCAGCCCGAGATTCAGAGAATAGTTCAAATGTCGTCGCAGAGAATTAAAGAACGATACCGTGGTATGATTTCTCTTCTTTGTAATGAACTGCGTTCTTCAAACTTCTCTCTGACTTCTCACAAGCGCATTTCACGGTCACCGAAGAGTCCTTTCATGTACCGTTCAGTCTTCAGAGCATTCCTATGATGAATAAATTTGTGGCGCGAGACGCAGAGATGGCTCAGTTGACACATATTTGCTTCCCACCTCGACAGAGCGAATGCGTCGCAAAGTATTCATCCTTCATGAACTTGGCGGCATTGAAAAGACTCAGCTCTCTGTTGAATTCGCTCGAAAATATCAAGGAAACTACAGCGCGATCTTCTGGATTGATGGCTCGGCCAAAGAAAGAGTGAGACGAAGTATCGCTGATCTCGTCAGTCGACTATCGCAGCATCAGATTTCGGAAGAAAGCAGAAGCTACTTGCAAAAAGAAAGCACTAATGTTGATCAAGTTGTTGAAGATGTATTAAAGTGGTTATCACGACCGTTGAATGGTCAATGGTTACTAATCTTCGATAATGTAGACCGAGAGTTTTCTATCTCATCTATAGATTCGAATGCCTTCGATATGCAAGCGTATTTTCCAATGGCAGATCAAGAATCTATTCTCATCACTTCTCGATTGACAAGTCTGCGGAATTTGGGAGACGATATGAAACTAGAGCCGACTAATGAACTGCAGAGGGAAAGTATCCTCAAAAATAGCGCTGGAAGATCCGTGAAAGATGAGTGCAATCAGAAGCATAGTTATTAAGATCTTATCTGATGTCTTTGACTCAATAGATTCATTAGAGCTTGTCAAGCTACTTCAAGATCTTCCTTTAGCGATCAATCAAGCCGGCTCATACATGCGGGAAACAGGTACAACCGTGTCAAAATACATCGATTCATATAATCATAAGTGGAAAAAGTTAATGAAGGATCAGAATTATTTCACTTTATGAGAAAGTGCAGATCGTAGCGTGTTAACAACATGAACTGTGTCTTTCGATCATCTTCGGGAACAGAATGAGAATGCTGCCAACTTTCTGAAGCTGTGAGCGTTTCTTGACAATCAGAACCTCTGATATGAGCTTCTTACACCTTCGTTACATCAAGAATTTTCCGACGAAGTGCCTGATTGGTTTGTCAGATGTGCAAGCGATGAGCTTGATTTCAAAAAGTGCATGAGACTTCTTTCAAAATACTTCTTTATCAATACAAAATTTGAATCATCTTCTTTCTTTATGCACTCTGTGCTTCATCACTGGTGCCTTCACGCATTTGAGAAAGACAACGCTATCATGAGTTGGCTTGCCGTGGTCGTCGTTGCATCCGCTGTGCCTTCACAAACCATGCCGGATTATTCGCTCTTACAGAGACGTCTTCTGCCACATTGCGATCGCGTCTTCTCATTGCTGCAGCAAAGCATACAAGAAGCCTTTAACGACAAAGTAAACAATCCGTCCGTTAGCAAGGCTTGCCATCGGCTGGGAGATCTGTACTCGGATCAAGGCAAGATGAAAGAAGCCGAAGACATGTATATACGGGCATTGGCAGGAAAGGAAAAGGCTTGGGGTCTCGCTCATACATCGACCCTTGACACTGTCAATAATCTAGGAACTCTGTACTCGGAGCAAGGCAAGATGAAAGAAGCCGAAGACATGTATCTACGAGCATTGACAGGAAAGGAAAAGGCTTGGGGTCTCGCTCATACATCGACCCTTGACACTGTCAATAATCTGGGAATTCTTTACAAAAATCAAGGCAAGATGAAAGAAGCCGAAGACATGTATCTACGAGCATTGACAGGATACGAACAGGCTTGGGGTTCTGAGCATAAGAAGCCCTTAGACGCAAGATATAATCTGGCTTTTCTGTACAAAAAAATGGCTATGTTTAAAGATGCGGCAAAACACTATGAGCTTGTCGTTCAAGGCTATATCAAGATACTAGGTTCTGACCATTGGAAGACGGTTGACGCCTCCAATCAACTGAAAAGCTGTGAAGAGTTGAACGAGAATCCTTGATTCTATAATCTAGGGGGATGAGAGCTATACACGTTCCTGATGGGTACACTTTCCATTATGCAGGGGGCTTTCGGGTGGTTGGTCAAGGGCCTTGATATTGCCGATTAACACTCCCCTCAATGGAAATACCCTTGACGTCGGCTCATAAGCTCCCCTGAATCTAAACCTGTTTCAGTCCCAAATCTTTGATAAACTTGACAAAGGCTTCGCCGGCCAGTGGCTTTGTCATACCGTCGGCTGCCTCCTCTTTGGTAGGTATGAAAGCGAGCTTAATAAGTCCCTCAGTGACTGTTTCCCGTATGAAGTGGTACCGAATTTCGATGTGTTTGGTTCGTCCGTGATGCATCGGATTTTCGGCCAGGGCAATAGCGCTTTTTGTTGTCGGCATGAATGATGACCTGTCGAGAACCTTTGTAATCAAAATGATCCAGTAGTCGACGCATTCAGAGAGCTTCTTTTGCTGCTTCAGAGGCGGCCATGTATTCAGCTTTACAGCTGAAGAGAGCGATGGTATTTTGAGGCTTAGAGCTGCAACTGATGGCTGCACCATCAAATCTTGTAAAGATAGCCTTCAGTTGATTTTCGATCGTTGTCGCGGGCTCAGTTTGCATCCGTATAACCAATGAAGATCTTCGTTTCGATAAATCAATCCCAAGTTCGAGAACTTCTTTAGATAGCGAAAGATTCGTTGAACAGCTTTTTCAATGTTCTGTGATTGGGTCAGAAGAGAATCGCGATACCTGAGAAACAGCGAAGGCGATATCAGAACGCGTTTCAAGCATGAGGTACATAAGGGATCCGACTGCACATTGATATTTAAGCTTGTCGTTGTCGATGGCAGTGTGATTCGCCGAGGCTGGTTCCAGAACAACGTTCTTATTCATAGACGTTTGACTACCACGAAGGTTCATCATATTTAGATTCTTCAGAATCTTTTGCAGATACATCTTTTGACTGAGGCGAATGATGCGATTTAAATCGGTTCCTAACAACTTTCAAACTCAGGTAGTAAGTCACAGGTCTCAAATCGATCATCTTAAAGCGTTTCGACAGTTGATCTTTGAACTCTTGAATAGCGGTTTTGTTGACTTCAAAGATAAGTAGATTCTTCACATGTATAGCTACAAACATACCGGTTTCCGGGTTGCAATATACGCTTGAATCCTTCGAAATGACGTGATAACTCAGTGAGACGAGAAACTCCGTGAGTGTTCGAAACCATACCCGAGGGGCTTGCTTTAGACCATAGAGGGCTTTACTCAGCTTGCAAACGAGGTCCTTCTCGAAATAGCCGATAGGCATTTCCACATACACATCTTCATCGAGAGTTCCGTAAAGGAAGGCAGTTTTGACGTTCAATTGCTCAGTTTCCCAGTTCATTTGCGCGGCCATGGCGAAGAGAACTTTTATAGGTCATTGGCTTGACAACAGCGACGAATGTTTCATTGAAGTCAATCTCAAAGCGTTGTTCAAAGCCTCGAGCAACCCAGCGTGCTTTGTATCGCTGAATCTCCCCTCCAGAGCCTCGCTTAAGCCTATAGACCCACTTTCCACCAAGAACGCGGCGAGGAGGGGGTCGAGGAATTAGGGTTCAGATCCCATTTTCTTCGAGGGAGGCAAGTCCGTCCTTCATGGCATCGTCCCATTTTGAAGCTTGAGGAGAGGCTCTGGCTTTGCGATAATTGATTGGTTCTTCAGTGTCAATATCATCCGGATTAGCTAGCATTTGTTCGGCAGTGGTTTGAAAGATCTCAATGCTGGCAAGTAGTGCCTTGATTGAAGTAATAAAACTTCTTTCCTGGCCATCAAGTCTGGCTATCGTGGCTTGGATGCTTTTGAGAAGTCCGGGGGCTTCTAACTCAGGGAAGTCTCCTGTACTGGCTTCTCGGAACAGTGATTCGGGATACGCGACGTGAACAGGGGCCTTGGTGCGGGTCCTCTTGTTTGATCCATCGTCGTCGAGTCTTCTCGAGACCTTTTCTGATGTGGGGCCCACGGCTCTCCTGCCTCGGGTGCTTCGTGGTTAGCACTCATTTGAGGGATAATCTTATCTTTCGGCTTATGATCTTGCTCTATCCAGCGAACGTCTCGAACGGTTTCAACCCGCTTCTTATCAACAGTGTGCAATGAAACATAAAAATTCAAGATAGTGAATTAGTGATGAAGCAAAAAGAATGAATTCAATTGAATTGAATTCATTGATTATGACTTTAGTTGAGAATTGCAATAAAGAAAGCACTCTTGTTTAATCTACTACTAAATCTTGGTTCATATGAGAATATTCACGCGAAATCGTAGTTTTCACACATATTTTTCTTTTATTTCTCAAGAAACTGAGATCTGATGACTGCATTTGGAAGGTACCTTACTGTGTACTTAATGTAAGAAAGGATTAACAACATCGTATGAAGGATGACATCGAATGTCCTGCCCAGCGCTCGTAAGTGATACGGCTAAGCAAATCATACGCAGCAACATAATAAATGATGGGTGATGCTAAAGCGATTCAATTTTCTTAATTTTGATACAGTTATGCAGCGTTAGTTGAGCTGTAGAAATTGAGCTATTTACTTTTAATGCTCTTAGCGCGGGGCAGGACTTTCGGTGTCACCCTCCGTAGGGCCATCAGGGCTGAGTCTAAGCAGCTCGAGCAGTAGAGTAAGGCAATCGGCGAAGCCTAGGAAGTACTGAGGTACAGTAGAACTAGATCCCGCACACTGCGCCCTTGCACTGCTGCTTACTTTATGGATGGCTTGAAAGCAAGTGCGCATTTAGGCAAGCACTCTAGAGTCGACAGAGGAAACGACATAGGTATCAAATCGTTTTGAGAATTACCGATCAATACCGTTTAAAACGGCGTCGAGACCAATCTCTAATCAGATGCCTTCTCACGTGCACACTAAGTTTTCGCGTCTCCCGCGCGTTCAGGATGTTCACGTTCCCTCCCATATCCAATTGACTGCTGGACCAATCCTTACCATTAAAAATATAATATTTACAGACCAGCAGCGAGGAACCTCTTCGTTAGAGAGTGGTCATCGTCTTGGCCACCCACATCTACAATTACGAGACCTCCGCCTGCCGACGCCATGACCATCTGTAAGGTTAGCAAAGAGGATAGCCGCCAGCTGCAAAATATCGCCAATGTTCTTGCCAGCTCAAAGAAAGTCGTTGTAATCACCGGAGCTGGCATCTCTACCAGTTGTGGTATTCCTGTAAGTCGCGTGAAGCATGCCTAAAGACGTAAGGCTCGTCTGAAGCTTTCAAGAGCTAATGAGACTCCACAGGACTTTCGGTCAGAAGATGGACTTTACGCCTTGATTCAGTCGCAGTACGAACAAGTATCTGACAGGCATACATACGGCGCTCAATCACAGTTCTCCGAGAGCTTGCCAAGCGCACAGCGGAACTTCTTACCCAGCAATGTCAAGGGTAAAGACCTTTTTGACTCGGTGCTATGGAAGGACCCCGTCAGCACATCGGTGTTCTATAAATTCACTGCGTCGCTGCGGAAAAAGATTCGCGAAGATGTCCAGCAAGCTACTCCCACCCATCGATTTATTCGAACACTTCGGGATAGCCGGAAGCTGGTAAGATGCTACACCCAAAATATTGACGGCCTAGAATCTCGAGAAGGACTGTGCACGGATTTGAGCCGCGGAAAGGGGAACCGCGCTCGCTTCACGAAGAAAGTGATGGAAAAGCCAAGAGCGCCTGCACGTTCAGCACCAAATGGAGATCAAGATGGTGGCTGTGAGGTGGTACAATTGCATGGCGATCTCGAACTGTTGAGATGTAACCTGTGTCAGAAGACATGCGGCTGGGAAGGGAAAGGCAGGGAGTCTCTTCTTCTGGACGGCAAAGCACCAGAATGCCTATCATGTGCAGTCTCGGATCAGCAACGGCGAGATAGGGGAAAGCGCGGTACCAAGGTGGGCACATTACGGCCGAACATAGTGCTATATGGCGAGGAACATCCAGCAGCGGATATCCTTGGAACCATAACAACTCATGATCTAGGACTTGCTCCAGACGTGTTGTTGATCCTCGGGACATCGCTCCGTGTACATGGGCTGAAGATCCTTGTGAAGGAGTTTGCAAGATCTGTTCGTGCAAGGTCCGGCGGAAAAGGAAAGGTTATATTTATAAATCTTTCGAAGCCGTCCGAGAGTATGTGGAAGGACGCTATTGACTACTGGGTTTCAATGGACTGCGATGAATGGATTGCGGCTTTGCGACGGCATAGACCAGATCTATGGCAGATACAGAAAGAGATCAAACTTCAAACGACAAAGACACCTCATGGGGTTGATGTTCACAAGCAGCGTGTGGTCAACCCAGAAGAAGAGAAAGAGAACACAAGTACAACTGCGCAAGAAAGTGCGAGTCTTAAAATAGCACGACCATCGGCGCAGAGAAAGACTGGGAGACCCCTGGGCGACGCGATGAACAAAGCTCTCGGACAGAACTTAGATGTGGCTCTCCGTACGGAATTACAATCTACAGTATTTGATATGAAGGTCTCGCAGCAGCTGCCTACCCCACCGCCATCTGGCCACAAGGCCAGCTTCCAAGCCACTCTGAAAAGACCTATGCCTTCTTACACTGACTTTGCGAGCCCTGAGACCCCTTCGAAACGAGCAAGGACCAGCCTAGAGATTTGGGAAGATGAGGAAACTTCTCCAGGGGGAGCTAATCGCACTGGCGGTTCCGATCGCGAAAAGGTCTTGGAACAGAGGAAATCTTCCGGAGGCCAAACACCTGGAGGAAATCGTAAAGCGAAATCGATGGCAGTACGTCCTGGTAGTTTGAGATGATCAGGGGCGACGACTGTTTGCATGACAGTCACGATAACGTATGGCCATATTTTACATCCTTCATAGAAGACGTGGCAACAACAGTACCTTATGTAGTTGCCAGGTCCGTTCCGTGTTAGCCCAGGAGTCGACCTTTCTCGTTTGCGACAGATACCCTTTGTTCGTCAATAAGCTTCTGAGCCTCCGACAGAATATTTGTTGGGCATTAGCTGCGCGAAGCTTGTCAGGGCAACCTCCCAATCGCATCAGACGTGTACTTCATGCTTTTGAACGATTCGTTATGCGGCTCTTCGTCGGGCGCTCGAGAGGAGGCGCAGTCAAGGCTCAGGCATATTGCACACCCCGCAAATTCGCCATTGCCTTCAGCTCAGGCTGAGTGTTTTTATCTTCCCTCATAAACCAGCGTACCTTACCTTTTCATTTCCCATCAACACTTACTTTCCTACTGTCCTACTTTCTTGAGTTCCTACTCATACGTCTTCTGACACTTTCGCTGTTTCATCCAAGTAACCCCACTATTTGTGCCCCTCCACTCACCAAGAAACCGGCACCCTACTACACGAATCTTGTTAACCATAATCAACGCCATGTCAGACCCGTACCGGAACACTGGCTACTATCCTCCCCAACAGCCTTATGGCCAGCAACCGTACGGAAGCAGCGGCCATAACCCCCAAGTACGCTGTTGCCTAACCGTCCCCAAAAGACTCGACTTTCCCAGCGCATCGTGTTCTAACTCTTCTCCACCCAGCATCAGCAACAACTAACTCAACACCAATCATCCTATTACGACAACCGTCCCCCAAGCTCCCACTCAACCTCCCACTACCCCTCCAGCCAGCCCCCATATGCTCCTCCCACTGGGCCCGGCGCTTATGCCGACTCTCGCGACTACAACTACTACGAGGACGAAAAGAAGCCCAAGAAAGACCACAGCACGGAGAAGGGCATAGGAGCCACTCTAATAGGTGGTGGTGCTGGTGCGTTCCTGGGTCATGAGCTGGGAGGTGGAGCGATGGGGACAGTGGGAGGAATGATTGCCGGAGCGGTAGGGGCGAATGCTTTGGAGATGAGGCATGAGAAGTATGATCCTTTTCCTTTTCCTTGTCATTTCCATTTCTTTGCACCGAGTGCGAAATGAAGCGCATACTAAGATCGGCGGCTGATGAGTGAATTATAAACAGACATAAGCGCGAACGCTCAAACTCCGCACATTCGCATCATTCTTCTCACTCCCGCCACGGCTCTTCCCACGGTGGGAGCATTCCCGGTAGCGGCCTGCTAGGCAAGTTCTTGCATCCGAACCGTGCTAGTAGTAGAGATGGAAGAAGTAGCAGAAGCGGCAGCAGGGATAGAAGCAGGGATGGAGATGGTGGAAGCGATGGGGAGGGTAGGCACAGGCACAGGCATCATCATCACCACCACCATGGGGATGGGAGTCGTAGCCGGAGTAGAGGCGGGGATGAGTATCAGCGGTACTAACCCACGAGGCGAGATAACTAGAGACGGAGCTTACTTGGCTGGTGTTGGATAATGAGGTTTTTTTCTCCCAGTCGGATAGGTTTCGTGTGACCGATAGTGTTTACGATAGTTATTAGGTGCGTATTCTGAGGCAGTGAGCGGATGGGATCGAAAAGACAGATTTATGTATTTGATGGATTGACGAATCTTTGGATTTGACGACCAAAGGGCAAAACAGAATGAATGATTACACGACTTTCGACTTTATGCGTAGGGTAAAACCCTTCGTCTTACATCGTGGAGATATTCGCGTGAGCTACCATCGATGTCTCGCGTGACTCGAAATAGCTCCCAGTAATATCCGCCCTATAGGGCTGGGGGCCGCTAGGAGAGTTTTCACCTTCCACCTCCTCGATAGCCTCCTAATAGCAACAATCAAAATATCAATATGCCCCCATATGACCTCGTATTCCAACAACAGCGACTCGAACACTGATGGGCTTTAGGTGTTGCCATGCCTGAGGTTGATGCATTGAAGTTATACTTTACAACTATTGAGACCACTTCTTTGAGAGCCTTGCGAAGGCATCTTAGGCACTTTTTAGAATACTGCATTCAAAGCCCCGAGGCACGAATACTTGCTTTATAAGCACCTGTTTTCGATGATGCCAAAAATACCTAAGGCGCTGCGGTACCTCCGTTGATTACAAAGCAGTATCAGTCAACTTCTTGGTCACATCCCTCCGGGGTGCAGCTGGTAGGGGGTTGGAAAAGTTGAGCCGGGGGTTGGAAAAGATTCTTGGCGTCGGGTTGAACTTTAAAAATGGCATATGCCCCGCACATCCAAGATCTGGCGTCGGGTTGGAAAAGCCCCAGGCCCTATGCGAAGATGCCAAGAGCATTAAGCGAGGCCACAAATAAATTCACATCTGATTATCAAAGCCTCGTCTGTGCATATGCGCAGCATCAATCTAGCACAAAGAAACATTGATGAACGACGAAAGCATTGACGTTCAAAATCGAGCGGATGAGATAACGAATTGACTAAATGATTTGAAGGTGAGTGTCGCACTTCGCATATGCTGCGCATATACTAAGAAGAAACTCAGCTCGCTCAAGATTCTCTCAATGCAAATGTCGAAGATGATGAGGAAATTGATAGTGCAAATCACGAGCAGAACGACGAGAATGAAGAAGAAAGATTTGACGAAGATAAGAGTTCATGATTTTGCATGTTTTGTGCATATGCTAAGCATATGTAGAAGAATCTTCGCTCGTCTTGCTATTCATGATATATGCATGATCTGTGATTGTGCTGTTTTCTCGATGCTTCGCTCAAGCTGTGCATATGCACAGCTTGAATACTTCGCTCTTGATGTTTATCTTCTAGTTACTTTGACTATATAACATCAATTCTTGAGCTCATGATTAGCATATGCAGAAAGCTGAGCCGGGGTTGGAATGATTTTGAACTCATGATTAGCATATGCAGAAAGTTGAGCCGGGGTCGAAACCAAAAAAAAAAAGTTCCGGCCCTGGCTCAACTTTTCCAACCCCCCACCAACTGTAACCCCACATCCCTCTTCATCTTCCATGTCTTCGCCATAGGTCATGTAAGAGAATGGGTCATAAGTCATGCATAGAGGCGCAAAGTTTTGTTTATTTTGGTCATGTGCCACAGTAGCAAATTGCAGCCGTTTAAACAGATGGGATGAACAGTGGGACTTGGCCAAATAAACAAAAACATTGCGGCCTCTATACATAACTCATAATCCATCCTCTTACACGATGCAAGGTATCTCGGCTCTAAAAGTGCCATGGCTTATCCATGTTCTCTTTAGAAAGCTAGACTTCCTTCCTATAACAGATCAGGTTCCGCTGGCTTCGGAGATGGCTACAGCAAAGGTAGGCCAAATCAGAAGGCAATTCATAATCAAAGCTATTTATCAGCATGCAATATCAAGTATTTGATGCTTATTCTGATTGTAAATCGCACATTTCGATCGTTAATCGGCGCGGGAGGACTCTAGGGGAATACATGCTGGCTTTTGGTTTATGTGCTATCGTGGTTTAAAGGATATATGAAGGCTTCTCTGCGCACTGCTCTATCTATTCTATAGCTCAATTTATCTTCAAAGCTCTCTTTTCAAAACAACAAATTGGTCGCATCTCTTTCCACAAGCATCTCGTCCGACTACCCCGACCATCCAGTCTCTTCTTAATAATCAAAGGTCCTGAAATATCCTCTACATCATTATCACTATTAGCCCAAAGCCCTGCACTTTAAAGACATGGATCAACTCCCTATCGACCACTTCGTTAAAGCGGGTCAATTTACCCGCGTCAACCACCGCGATGTCTATCCGGCCGTTGACCCCAGCTCTCCTGCACTTTCAACGTCGCAAGCTGGAAAGGTCATCGTCATCACTGGTGCTAGTAAGGGTATAGGACGCAAGGGTTTTGCCGCTTCTTTTGCGAGAGCCGGCGCCAAAGCTCTCGTCCTCATTGCACGCTCCGCATCAAGCCTTGCCGAGACGGCAGCGGATATCAAAGCCATCGACCCGAACGTCGAGACACTTGTGATCCCAACGGATATCAACGACGAAGTCTCGGTTGATGCGGCTTTTGCGAAGATAAAGAAAGAATATGGATCCGCAGACGTCCTAATAAGCAATGCCGCCGTTCTCGGTCCTCCGCAGAAGCTTGGCGATATAGATATTAAATCTTGGTGGTCAGATTTTGTAAGCGCACCGCTGAGGATTCGCTCCCCCTTTATACTCTCTCATACCCCTGCCCGGAAGAAAGATCTAACAATCCGAATTTGATAGGAAATAAACGTCCGGGGTTCGGTCCTGATCACCAAAGCTTTCCTGCACCTTGTTGGCCCGACTAAACCCGCTACTATTATCACCCTCACATCCGCGGCTGCATTCACGATGTTTCCAGGCCTATCCTCCTATTCCATGACCAAGCTCGTCGCCTTGCAAATCTCCGCCTACCTCGAAGCCGAGTATCCCCATCTGACATCCGTATCCTTGCACCCGGGCACTGTTCTGACGGACATGACGATCGAGCCACTCGTACGTTTCTCAGTAGATACTGCGGAGTTAGTTGGAGCCGTGGGTGTGTGGCTGAGCACAGGGGATAGGAAGTTCTTGAGTGGAAGATATGTTACGGTGAATTGGGATGTTGAAGAGCTGGTTGCCAGGAAAGAGGAAATTGTGGAGGGCGGGAAACTCAAGATTAATTTGGTGGGTGACTTTGGCGAGGACCAGTTTAAGTGACATTTTCAGGCAATGTGAGGGATGGAAGTTACTGTCAATTTATCGTAATATTTGTGAATGCTAGTAAACGGTTTGCGAAATTACCATCTCAGATCACGAAAGATCACATTTTTTACGACTCAATTTAGAGCTATAATCTCAATTCAATAAAGAGACGTTGGTTGGTTTGGGTTTGTGATAAGGCAAGCTAGGGTTAGGGTTATAAAAAATTGACAATAAAGGTTTTGCCACTCGACAAAATCGTTCCGCTAGTACGGTTATTTTTGAGCTTTCCCAATCTACCAGCCATAGGATTAAGTATCCCAAATCTCCAGAGTACCTCTCAATACATAAAAAATTTACACTCAGTGTTTATGAGAGTTGATGGCATGGCTTTAGACCTTGGTGTTCGGTCCACCTATTCCTGCTTGGCCTCAACATAAGGCAATTATGTATTTTGAAAATAACGACGGCAAGACCATGGGTACGGATTCTTTGCGGAATTCTTTAGAAGATGGAGATATTGAAACTGTTCTCAAATCGCCTTTGGCACGCAACTTGCTAGGCTATGAAAAACTTCCGTCAGACAGTTCCGCCGAGGATAAACCCTTGAAAGGTGCCGGGATTGATTGGCCCAATTTCATATCACTGCGTGCGAGCGATGTGATTGAAAGAACCCATGTTGGTAGCGTATCATCACTACCAGAAGAGCTGTACTTGATAGGAAACGCGGCGTTCCATGCATTCCTGCAAGCAAATGTCACTGGTCCACCACTTCCCTGGAGTTCAGCAGATCTGATGTTCCCTCAATGGCTGGTTGATAAAGCTGGTGATTTGAAGCAATTACGAAGGCAACTAATTTCCAGCTTGAGCGTAAACGGGGAGTCCGCTTATCGGCTGACACCTAATGTTGAGCTTTTCTGCCTCGCAAAGTCTCTACTGAACCATGGAGTGATTGTCCATGAAAATGAAGACCGCGTGTGGGGTAGGCTGAGGATAAATTTCTGGCATCAGCGGATGTTGAGCGAAAATGCCCCACGATTGCAAAAAAGAATATATGCAGATCTGGATTATCTCGACTTCAAACTTTCGTCGCAGGATCCATCAACGAGGGCAAAATTTCTGCTAGAGCGGGCTAACATACATATACATCATGGCTTCGATATCAAGGCAAGAGATGATCTCCTTCATGCCGCGAGACTTCGAGGTTTTGATTTTGCTCTTACTGGAAGATTGGGGAAGAGAACAAAATTTCAAGAAAAAGAACTGAGTCAATTAGTTGTTCTAGCTAAGAGCGCCGAAGATGAAATAGCCTATAAGCTTTCTGTTGATAGTAAAACGTCAAACGGTGTAGCAAAACATTCGCCAAGCCAAATATCGGCTCCCTCGACAAAGCCACAAGATTTAGATCTGAACGACGATACTTTGCTTGAGTCAATATCGTTTTCTAAAACCTCTGCAGAGTTATTGGCTTACCAAGACCAAGAGAGAATTCCTCATTCACTAGCATCTTTAGATCCTGCGAACCAGCCAACTCTGCAGCCTTTGGACTCGATCATTCTGCTAGCCCTTGCATCTTCTATTACCAAAACCTCACCGCAGGATGGCTTGAGTCGAGAAGAGACCCTCCCATACGCTACGAGAGTATTGTTAGGAGGCAGTACGAATTGGCAGGTTTATACCCAAGCGTTACTGGTCCGAAGTCGTATGGAAGGCTACAGATCTCGAACAGTTGAACGAGGAGTGCTACAACTTCAAGCGGTTGCAGATCAAGTTATTGCAGACACTACTCCTATCGACCCCTCTCAAGAGCCAAGTACCTCTGATACTGGCAGAATAGCAGCCTCAACCACCTTCCTTCCAAGACCCAAGACATCCGAGTCAGCTCCCGTTTCTGAACGTCTTCTTTATATTCACCAACTTGCATCTCCCACGCGCTGGGAACTTGAGGCTGAACTCGCTAGTAGATGGATATCGCTAGGTGGCCTGAGAACAGCACTTGAGATATACCAACGCCTCGAAAAGTGGGCAGAAGTTGCCCTGTGCTGGGCAGCGAATGATCGCGAGGACAAAGCACGAAGAATACTTCGTCACCAACTCTACGCTCGTCAACCGGCTATATCAGAAGATGAGTCCTCTGAGAAAATAGCAACTGCGGATGAGCAAGATGACAAGGAGCTTGACCCGCTACCCGTTGACGCTCCTCGCCTTTTCTGCATTCTTGGGGATCTTGACAAGTCTCCAGCTGCCTACGAACGCGCGTGGGAGGTTTCAGGAAACAGATATGCGCGAGCACAGCGTTCGCTCGGAAAACTTTGGTTTGCTCGAGGTGATTTACCCAAGGCCGATGAGGCTTACGTAAAAGCTCTGAGGATGAATCCCCAAAACCACCCGACGTGGTTTGCCCTTGGCTGCGTCAGGCTCCAATTGGAAGACTGGGCTGGGGCTGTTGATGCTTTCGGGAGAGCTGTGCAAATAGAAGAGCAAGATGCAGAATCGTGGAGTAATCTTGCCGCAGCATTATTACGACTTCCAGCCGAAGAATCTCCGAATGAACCGGAAAATCAAGACTCAAAACACAAAGCTACGAGTGGAGCTTTATCGGGTAAAGTCGATATGGTTGGTCATGACCGCCTAGCAGCGGACTCTCAGAAGCACACCCGCGAAGCTTTCATTGCCCTTAAACGAGCCGCCGCCCTAAAGCGAGACTCCTACCGCATCTGGCAAAACGTTCTCAACGTCTGCGTCAAGCTTTCGCCACCTCCCTACGCCGACATCATCGTCGCCCAGACCCGCCTCATTGACCTCCGAAGCAAAACCGAAGGCGAAGGATGCGTAGACATCGACGTCGCCGAAGGCTTACTCGCTCATCTAATTGCATCTTCCCCTCAAGCTGGCGAAACCAATGAACCCAAAGAAGAAACCCTAGCTCCTGACGGAAGAGCCCGAAGACCCGGCATCTCAAAAATGACCACCGACCTCATCCAAAACCGCATAACCCCCCTAATAACCACCTCCCGCCGCCTCTGGCTCCTCTCCGCCAAACTCTCCCTCCACCTCCAACACCCCTCCGCCGCGCTCTCCGCCTACGAAAAAGCATGGCGCGTCACGCTCAACAAGCCCGCGTGGGAAAGCGGCAGCAAAGAGGCTGGACCGCTGTGGAAAGAGGTCGTCGAGGCGACGATTGAGCTTGTGGATGCGTATGAGAGTTTTGGGGAGAGGAAGCGGGAGGGGGGACTGGGGGAGGGGGAGGTGGTGTGTAGGGATTGGAGGTTTAAGGCCCGAAGTGCGGTGAGGAGCGTGATGGGGAGGGGGAAGGGGGGGTGGGAGGGTGGGGAGGGGTGGGGGGTGTTGGAGGGGAGGATGAGGGAGTTGAGGGGGGTTTGATGTGGGTGTATAGGGGGTGGGTGGGTGGGGTTGGAGTTCGGGGATGCGGGTCGTGAGATCTTGGGGGATTTAAGGTAAGGAGGAGGCTGGGGAAATTGGAGGGTTCTCTGTGGAAGATTATACGATTGAAGGGGTTTGGGTTTGAAGGGGATTGGGTCAAGTTGAGGTTGGGTGAAGATGAACTGGGTCTGGAAATCCAAAAGCCGTGCTTTTTCTAGTGTGAAGAATAAGCTGCTTCGAGTAAGCACTCTGTGTCTCCCCCGTTAACATCAGGTCAGTAGAATCCTCCTGTGACGCCTCTCCCCTTTCAAAGAACTGGGCTATAGCACCACTGCATACGTGGCTCCCCCCCCTACCAAACCATCCTATCCCCTTCAGGACCGATCCTCCCACCCCCACCCCCACCCCCCTACCCCCGCCTTCCTCCCCACAACAACAAACACCTCAACCGCCAACCCCACCCCCCCCTCCGTCTCCCCCACCACCCCCCCAAACAACTCCAAAAACCCCTCCCGCGTCCCCATCGCCCCCGTCCCTCCATCCCGCGCAATCACATTCATGGCCATATCCTCGTGCGCCGTGAGCCAGTTATCCGTGGCTACTTTCAGGAGGTCACGCGGCGTGGGTTCGCGCTTGTAGTGCATGATTTCGAGGTGGTGGGCGGTGAAGTGGGCGGGGAGGGTGGTGAGCCAGCTGTGTGACGGGGGGAGGGGTTAGTTTTGTGGTATTTGGGGGGAGGGAGGAAAGTGTGCTCGTACGTGAAGTCGAGACCGATGGAGGCGCAGTTGGCTTGGTAGCGGCGGAAGAGCTCGTCGCAGTTGGGGTGGGGGGTTGAGGGGGTGGGGGAGATGGCGTGGAAGGTGCTGACGTCTTTGTCGTCCCATTGGAGGTAGCCGCCTGGTTCTGTTGGGTTGGTGGGGGTTCGGTTAGTGACTGGAAGCTGGTGGCTACTGGTGTGCCTAGGATATAGCTTTCTGGGGCTTATGGGATTTGGGATGGATGGGCGTACTTAGCATCTTGATCAAGTTGTCCAATAATGGGCCTGGATCCCCGCCTTTGATGACAATTGCAAATGCGCGGACGTGTATCATGTCGTATTTGCCAACCAGCTCGTCGGGTATCTCGCCGAATACATCCATGGTTTTGAGAGTGATGTTCCCGGGGAGGAATTCGACAGCTGGGAATTGCGAGGAAGAGATGTCGAAGCCGTCGAGCTGGAAGCTTTGGGGGAATTCTTGGGCTACTTCGAGGAGCCAGCAGCTATATATACTCAGGATGTGAACATGTCGGGTTTGAATCGGGGGTAGATCTGTATGGCGTACCCATTGCCTGTTCCAATATCGACGATCTTTGTCGTAAGGCCGGATAAAGGTATCAAGGGGTGGATGTTGTAGCCGAGGGTGTACTTCCACAGCCAGTGCTGGAGATGCAATCTTGATTGAGAGTGGAGATTCAGTGAGAGCCATGTTCATTTAAGGACGGGACTTGCCTTGCCGACGCTCTGTAGCTACGGCTCAACATGTACTCTTCCTGAACGGAAGTGTCTTTGCTACCCATTATGGTGGACCAGGATACATTTTAGTGAATTGATGCAGATTGCTGATGCCGCTGATTCGAAACACAAAATGGATAGAGGGTTATGAAGAGGGAGCTGGGAAGAAACGATAAGGTACGAGAACGAAAGCCAGTGAATGAAGTGACATTTATGTGGGCTATCGAGTGTACGTCATTTCACTGGCATGCTGCCACCCACAAGTGAAAGTTCTCAGTCGTTACATGACAGAGCTCAGTATTTCCAGATTCTTGTCAGAGACTCTCAAGACCGTTATTAAACGTATCCAGGAACTGGAAACGTCGACTTCAAGGCTTAAAGGTAGTGGAAGTGTTTACGCTTACGGGAATGCAGTATCCACTTAGGCAGTTGCACAAGTGAAGCTCAGCAAATAACAATGGAATAACAAAGTCTTGCCATACCGGTCTTGATGCATACTTCGAGGCATCCTTAGGTAAATGATTGGAAGAATTAATCCAATCTTGCATAAGCGAGGGGGAAAACCAACTTTATCGGGAAGCATGGAGTGGTACATATGACCAGATCCAGCCTTCTCGGGGATACATGCATAATTCATCTGGCGGCTTTCCCACCGAGCCAACAGTCTGCAGGAGAACGAACGATAACAGAAGATCGTTATCATGCGACAGCAATCTTCAACGGTCGAGGCGCTAGGGGTTGTAGATAAGTTATCTGTGTTCAAGTCCCAGGTCCGCTGAGTATCCGAATGAGAATTTGGGCTGAGGCGGATGATAGGTAGAATGGTCTCGGGCCTAGGGAGTGTGCCTCTAGCCTCGTACCCAGTGCTGCTCTGAGCTGAGTCCACAATGCTTAGAGGGCGAAGAACCCGGGTAGCGAAATCGCCTGGTGAGCCAGAACATGTTAAAACTAAACGAACGTGATAGCATCGTGATATGACTGACAGTACATTCACGTGGAAATTGCGTTTTAGAAACATATATTAAGTTATCCAAGGTACATTCTCGTTGTCCTGCTTCGATGTAAGTCGCTAATCGAACGATGCTGGTCAAGGAAGCTTCTTCTACAGATAGCGAGAGGCGCAACTTACCTCTGCTAAAAAATCCTTCATGATTGCTTCCAGTTTCTGTTGCATTTCGCGAAAGATTTCTATCGCCTGTGGAAAGAATAATATAAGTACTATAGGTGTTGCTGGTTTGGTAACAGACAAATTTCTCTAGTCAAACATACCTGGGTCATCTTAGCTTCATTTTTGCCATCATCATTTTTGTTGAACGCGGTACGAAAGCCGGCTTCATCATCTGAAAACGACATGAGTTCTGGTGGCTGCTCGTGCTGGGCTTGGACGGCTTCGAAGACATTGAGAATACCGCTGTCATATGCAGACGCCTCGGTACTCGATAGCTCTCGAAGTAGAGGTGGAGCAATCGTGATGTGATGAGCCCCCGCAAGAGCCATAATCTCGTCCATAGATGTCAGGCTTGCCGGGAGAACCTCGGTTATGTAGAAATGTTCTTCGTAATAACGTTGAGCTAAGGCGCAGAGTTCAAGAAGCGGAGGAGCTCCTCTGTAACTAAAATCGTGTTTTTAAGGACAAGTTGCAACCATCCGCCAGAGGTTGATTGTGGGATTTAACTCACTCTTTATCGAAATGTACCTTGAGCTCGTTGACATAGGGAGCGATGTAGCGGCACCCCATATCGCCGGCAAGAGCGGCCTGCTCTATCGTAAATAGAGTGGTTGCAAGAGTCCTGATTCCTGTAGCCTCCAATATACGACAGGCTTGCAGGCCTTCCCATGAGCTGGGAATCTTGATGCACACTCGGGATTTCTCAAATCCAGGAACTATGTGTCGGCATAAGCTGACAATGCCTATATTGGCAATCAGTCCTCTGAGATTCTGATGTGTTATTCTAACAGCGAAGAAGCTTACGTTTGGCATTCTCAACCGTGTCGGGTGTTGAATATGCATGGAATGGATTTGTCTGAACATGAATAAATCCTGTAATGTACGGTGCCATTTGCAATGATAGATTTAGCATCTGTTTAGGTTAGCCACAATTTTGAAGGTTAGAAAGGTATTTATACAGATATTTCTACAGCTAGCTGCTCCAAAGGGACGTCTTTGAAATCATCTTTCAATTTGTGAGCCAGAGCAGCAGACTTCTTGAGCAGTTGTTCGTTTCGAGAATTTTGCAACTCGAAATATGCAATCGCCTGCAAACTGCCCGTGAGTTTGAAGTTGTCAAGCCTAGCCAAGAGAACAAACCGTACCTGATTGGAGGTGCAGTCTACAAACGGCCCAAGAGTTCCAGCAACTATCGTTATATGAACACCAATGTAGCTTCTGAATTGTGAGTGCTACAAGGCTTACTGTCCACATCGAGTGTGTCACAATCAACCGCCGTTTGAGATCGAAGTACGTCTAAGAGGGTAGTAGGGAATGCCATATTGTCGCCCGGAAATTCCCCAGGTTGGACAGTGGCATTGGCCTCCGAAGACATGTAGCCGGGAGCTATAAAGATCGTATTGAAGAAAGAGATATAGTTATATTCGATAGTCAAGCTATCAGTTCCAGGCAATTTCACTCGTGATTGGAATACAAGATTCGAGTAATTTTTTCAAGCGAAAAGCTTTCGAAAGATAAAAGTTAAGCTATCATTCAAAAAGTAGCAGAGCTGTTGTAGAGTCTCGCACACCGATAAAATCGATTTGCGATCTAGTGTTTCCTCAGGAAGCAAAAGCATTGTCACTTGGATCAGCCCGAATCAGGTTTAATTACGATGGTATTGATACTAGAACTAGCGCCTTTTGGCGAGCTCAGAGCAATCCCCTGAACTTTGATAGCTTAAACCATTCGGAAACACCAACTCGGCAACAACCATACCAAGGTGCTGATGTTCACCCTTAAAGTGGTACATGGGACTCTGCCAAAGCGCTATGGGCGCTTATTCGATATTGTCCATCACAGCGCCAAAAGACAGCCCGCGAGAGGAGCTTTGCTCAGCGCGCTCCCCACTCCCGTTAGGTCCCCTATGGTCGCGCCTTCAACGCTGTCATGGGTTCACCTAGATCATTCTCTACGGAGCTGCGCACATTTGTAGTGGCCATTCTCAAAACGCTACAACCCACATACTATTGGAGAACATAAGGCACCTTCGAAATGTTGCCTAAGACCCAAGGTTCGGAAACATGAAGCATTATAGGGGAAATTCCTGGTAACAGAAGTCAAGGCCTTTTGGGCTCCATCATCACGTAAGGCTATCACAAAGCCTAAGGCTAACTGAGACGCAGAAATAGTTAAGGTGCACCTGGTGCGGGAAACACTCTTGAAGGACAGCTAAGCATCACTCAATGCCGCGTGGGACGCTTTCCTGCCCACAATAAGAGCTATGAATGGGAACAGAGAACAATATAGATACGATTTTTGTTCACAGGAGAATCGCTGGTCTATTGCGGTGGAAGCCGTACAAGCTCCCAGGGTATCACGGAGGCTGTCGAGAGAGAGAATGTAGCCCAGATTCAAAGACATGCCTCGACTCTCGTAAGTGATAGTAGAATAAGCTTGCGTCTCAGTGGCAGGACGTATGAGTGCCGTGGGAAAGATGAGGGAAACTTTATACATGGCGTTGACGTACTGTCAATGACTAAGGTATAACACCAGGGTTTCGATCTTTATTGTTGACAAGTTACTGCAGCGGTCTCTTCGAATTGCGCCGGATATGATATGTAATTCCCAAACTCTGTTCTGCTTTTTCGGAGAGCAACAATTCTTTCATCTGAACGTACATTCTGAAAGTTTTCCCACAAGCATCGATCGAGGTGCCAATGCTATAAACCGTTGGCCGAAACCTCCAAGCCCGCAATTCAATCATGAGCCCTAATCGAACAAAGCGAGGTATTCTCTTCCTTCCATTGAAGTGTCCGGTCATTGTTAGACTCTGCTTCACGTCGGGCACACGGGTCCAACCGAGCACCCCAAACCGTTGCCAGCGCATTTGCTACCGTCTGGACCTGCGCTGGCTCCAACACAAAGCCTTCATAATTCAGCAGATCGATGATACTAGAGACCCAGTGCCTGCACCCCCGGCCAATAGAACGAAATCGACAACTGTCGAACGCTCTGTTAACAAGAAGGGTGCCGAACTAATCAAACTTCGGCTCCGGAACGATACATCTAATAATTCTAAACAGTATATGATGGGTTTGAATCGTCATCTGAGACGATTAAGGAACTATTTTGAGATTAGGACCCAAGAGACCAGGCAGATCGCTCATCAAAGCGAGGGCCCAGTGGTTGGGTTCTGGGCTTACAGCGTCCGCACCGTCTGCAGACAAAAAGAGCAAGTGACTCAGGCAAATACACACAAACATCGATGCGTGATATATTCGCATTCTAGACTTCATCCGCAAGTGACCGTAGAATAGGCTGGATCATTCACATTTGAGGACTAGTGAGATAAAGTGTACACAGCAGCTTCAAGGATGAGTGTAGTAAATATGGTGATTAGGCCAGCTGAAGGTAGATTACCTATCGTAGATGCAGTACGAAGTACAAGTACAGGTATTTCTTGACAGAGCTTGTATGATCACTATTCTATGTGATCAGGCGCCCTTCGCTTGTATGTAACAAGGTATTGATCAGGTAAAATACATCACCGGGAGCTCTCGTGGATTTTGGCATCGTTCTCCATCTCTTCTCTTCAACAGATTGGCAAGCCCAGAATTGACGCTGTTTGCGCATTTGAGAACGAAAGAACGGTGACGTTGAAGTAGACTAAGGTGATAATGCCTCGCTTTATGATATTGCTACTTCCACTTCCACTTCCATTCCCATTCCAGGGTTTGGAAGGACACCAGATCCCTAGCTTGATGAGTCGAAAGGATGTACTTTTCTATCCGCCGAAGGCTTTGCCGCCGCAGCCAAAAGAGAACAAGCCAATAACCATTGCGATGCGATGCCGCATGCGGTGCTACCCTACGAAGCTAAATGCTGACTCCAATCATTTAAGTCATTTAAGATTTCTCCCGGCGCCGTCGCGGTGTTAGACGTTAGCTGATGGCCTGCGGGATCCCAACCACCTACTCCGTACAGTACCTTACATTAAGGTACAAAGCACCGATGGGTTCGGGGTCATAAAGCCACATCACATCCCTACCAAACACGAATGGCGGCTGAAGAAAATCAATTTGTCGCAGGGCTTTCGATTCCTACATTTACTTGTGCTGTTGTTTACGGATTTAATCGTGCCTTCGACGTTGGATCAAAAGGTCAGTCGCATCAAAGTGGCCTCACTGAGATTTCCTTGGCGCTGTGCAGAAAGCGGCCACTCCTTTCTAATTAGAATAGTAGTGGGACGCTTATACCAACCTAAGCCTTCGAGGACAATTATGAATTCACGAATTATGATTCCAGGTGTACAGAGTAGCGTTGTTGGATGACCGACAGCTTGGCAATAGAATAGATTGGGGGCTGAGTTCATGAAGCTACCTTAGTGCTGCAAAGAGTGCCTGTGGTGATTATTTTCTTTATGAATCGCTTTGTCCCTTTCTTTGTGGCTTTTGGGGATTTCTGCATTGCGCATGTCGATGCTAGGCTGGAATGTATGATATGTACAATCTAAGCTGTGTTTGTGTGATTGCCTTTCTAGCTCTTCTCTCACGCTATGGGCTTGCTCAACCATTCTCAGGTGAGATTCGTTTGTTTTCTTTCGTTTTTTTTCGATCTTACTGCTTGGATTCTCATGGCAGTCCGAGGTCGATTCATGTGCTAAGCGTGACTAAGATAACAACTCCATAGACTCTTCGAGTTTGACGACGGCGTCTACGTCCTCTTCTAGCTGTGTTGGTAATTGCATCACGTCTGTACCAGGATGCGATGTACGGGGACCGACCACGCAAAATGGAATGGTTACGATCACGGATGTTGGGGGGAAGCTGATTCCGGTTCCTTGCTATGCTTACATTTCGATTTGGAATAGTATTGAGGCATCCAAACACAATACAACCAGTACAAACCCCACCACAAGCCCGATCAACGCAAGTCCTACCGTCGCACGTCCCACGATAACAGAAGGACCGGCTTCAACCTCAGCCTGTATTGGAAACTGTATTACCTCAGTCCCAGGATGCGATATACGGGGACCGACCACGCAAACTGGAACGGTTACAGTCACGGACGTTGGGGGGAAGCTGATTCCGGTTCCTTGCTATGCTTACATTTCGATTTGGAATAGTGTTGAGGCTTCCAGATCGAACACATCCACGTCGTTGAATTATCCAAACACCACAACTACATCTTCCGCGGATTACACGAACATTACGACTGCGGCTCTACCCAGCTACCCGGATTTCGTGTACGACTATAAAACCACCAATATTGGGTCATGTGACCTCTTTGGTGCGTTATGCCAGACTGGGACAATCGAGGCCTTGGTCACTTACAATGGGACTACGTCTACGACTGCAGTAGCGTGCTCGAATTATCTTTCAGCACAAAAATATGCATATGAATCTATGCACCAGTACGAAGGAATTGATAACCCGGGTCAATTTGCTCTAAGTTTCGGCCGCAGCCCGCAGTGCTCAACGTTTGTTCGTCTGACACAACAGAGCGCTGCTCTTAATGCTGCAACTCGAACTTATGCACCCAACTCTTATTACAATGCAGCACACTATTCATCTGTTCAACTAGAGGATTACTCACTTGCGGGATATTCTTTGTCCGGAACAGTCCAGATAGCCCCAAAAGCAACACCTCTAGCAGGTTGTCCTGCTAACGCGTCGATTTTCGATCCCAGCCTTTACCCTGGCGCCCTCCACCATTCTGCTGGGGCTGGTTATACATGGGACTGCTGTGGATGGTGTCTTCTTAAAGTCCCGGAACTCCAGGTCTTTTACTGGCCCGATCAAGTCACCAATAGTAGCTCTGAAATCAATGCAACCAAGTCAACCCATCTGAATGCTTCATCTAAATCACAGCCTGCCGAGAAACGAGTTCCCTTGGGGGGTAGTGGGGCAAAGACTGCCGTTGTCGACGGTTATACATAGTAAGTTTCTTTACCCGATCATTTTCAGAGTACAGTAAATAACAATCACTATAGCACTTCACCCTCTATTTATATTAGTATCGTCGGAGCAGCAACCGTGTCGGATTTCTGCGGGATAATCGGCCCTGTTCCTACTAACCCGGTTATCCCTATCACAGGTCAGCTGTCCACAGCTTCATACGACTACAAACTCGGGGAAGTCTGGCAAGGTGAGGGGCAAGGAAGATCTGGGACGACCAAAAGGCTTGATTTTGCGGATTTTGCAAACCCTACCTGGGGTTTATCCAATGAATTCGTAACCAGTTATATCGATTCCTTCAACAACAGGCCGACAGTTGCAAAAGTCCGGACAATTGGGCCTCCTTTCAACCCAATTGTCGTTCCTCCTCCAGAACTTCTGAGCTATGAACCCGCGTGGTCCGTCTGCTCGACGTTTGGTGGTCAATCAGGTGGCGTCGGAGGAAACTATTATAACGCTCCACTCTCGTACGGCATCTTTGATCCTCCACGTACGTTGTCTGCTGGAGGCGCTTTGGGTCCACCAGCGGTCCCGAGTTCGCCCCTGCCTGTCATCAGCACACCTACATCTGGCCCTGACCCTCTCCCTCCAAAGAACGATCCTACCCCGGCTACGCAACCTGCTCCGCCAACTCCGAAACCAACAGCTCCAGTAGACCATCCGCAGTCGTCACAAGGTTCTCAGCAATCCGCTCCGGGAAATGTCCAGCCCACACCAGGAAACCCCCAGCAATCCGCTGCGGGAAATTCTCAGCAACCTACCCCTGAAAACCCACCGCAATCTGCTTCAGGTACTCCTCAGCCCGGACCAGGAAACTCCCAGCAAGCTCCTTCAGGAAACGCAGGCCTTGGGGCAATCATCCTTAGTGGTTTCGGTCCTGTGCCCACGCAAGGGCCCAGCGCATCAAAGATTACGATTTCGATAGCGCCCCCTGCGCAACCCAACCCCGTGGTCACCGCTGGAGGCCAACAGGTTACTGTGTTGAAGCCATCAGTCATTGCAGTTGGCGGAACGGTAGTCTCTGCCAATGGACCTGCCGCTACTGTTGGGGGCCAGGTAATATCGCTTGATCCGAATAGAGGAGTAGTTGTTGGCGATGTCAATGGAGGAGGCAACGGTGGAGGGAATGGCGGTGGTAACGGCGGAAGTAACGGTGGAGGGAACGGCTCTGGATCACCAGCAGCTCCAGTCCCACTTCCTCCGGTCGGACAAGCCAATCCCGTTATCACTGCAGGGAACAGTCAATTACTAACCGTTATCAACCCATCTGCAGTTGCCATTGGTGGCACAGTAATTTCAGCCCACGGCCCCGCAGCAACAATTAGCGGCCAGGTATTCTCGCTTGATCCATCCGCAGGAGTGGCCGTTGGTGCAACTTCAAGCGGAGCAGCTCCAGTCATTGCGGGAAACACCGCCATCGTCAACCCCAGCAACGTCGTAGTTGCAGGTTCTACTCTTACTCCGGGGGGGCCGGGCATTTCGATTATTACCCCCGCTCCCACAGCCATACCTTCTGTGTATACTGTCGGTGGTCAAGCTTTCACGGCCAATGCAAACGGTTTCTCAATCGCAGGCACGTCACTAACTCCGGGAGCCTCGGCCATTACTATTTCCGGTACTGTCGTTAGTCTCGAGACTGGAGGAACGTTGGATATGGGCACGAGCAAGATACTCCTAGGCCAGTCTTCCATTTTCACAGTAGGAGGCCAAGTCTTCACCGCCAACCCCTCCGGCTTCTCCATCGGTGGCACCACTCTCACACCAGGAGGCCCCGCAGTCACTATCTCCGGCACTGTGGTCAGTCTTGAATCTGGAGGGACACTCGATATTGGAACGAGCAAAATTTCACTGGCGACAGGTACGGGGCCACTGGCGTTTCAAGGTAGGGGAGGGAGGGTGGAGGTGTCTGGGCTGATGTTTTCGATGGTTGGAATAATGATTGCTGGGATTGGCGGTGGGTTGTTTTGGATGTAAGAATATAAAGATTATACGAAGTATATATGGGCTAGGACCTTTGCTTTCTGGCGAGCCGGGTATAACTAATAGATATTGTCTATATGAGAAGAGATTTGGATTGCGTATACCACATTATTTAATATATACTGTAAGACCCCATTTTTATAGGGGGGCTGCTGCATTTAGTCCCTTTGAGACCACCTCTTATACGCTATCACCTGCAATAGAGCAGTCACCTCTTACTCGTACAGCAGGGCGGAGCTTAAATCAGTAGTGAAGAAAGGAGTGACAAAAACACGTTCCCCGCGTGTTGAACAAATAACATCTTGCGTGAGAATCATCCCTCCTTATCTGCAACGTCGCAAATCCCCTCATTCTTTGCTATGATCAAAAAAAACATCCCGCTATTATGACTTCTTCCCCACACACACACACACACACACGGTCCCACTGCCCGCAAAAGCAACGCCCAAGAGCCTTTCCTCCAAAGCCTATATCACAGCGAATTCCTTTGCTGAATTTCGAGCTGAATGGCACGACTTGATTTGAGAAAAAGTCGAAATTATTTCGCGATTTTCATGTTTTTGTTGCTGAGATTTTTTACATTATATATAATCTTAGTTCGGATTTAGTACTTTGTTTTATAAAAGTGTTTTTCCTTGAGTTCGGAAAATCCCATATTCTTATGGAAGCAATAACTTTTTTCTTTTTTCTCTTCTTTCATGTTGGAAAAAAAATTCGCCAGTCGGGGGGACCATCTCTGATACGTTCGATATCTCTTGTGGCGAAAAGCCACCTTCTTATAGACTAAATAATGCGGTACATACTACAGACTTCAACATTACCCCCTTAGCCAAAGTCCAAGCCCTTCCAACCTTCCGTACGTTACGACGCCAGCTTCGACGACTCCACAACTGTCTTAGCTCCCCTACTATTTCCACACACCAAACAACCCCTTCCCAATCAGCTGACCCAGAATCTTAACAGAGATCTTTTCATGCGCAAAAGACATGGGCTATCGAGCAGCCAAACCCCGGAATTTTGCTAGATTTCTATTTCCCGGCTTTTTGACACTATAGATATTTTTTCAGCCGAAGTACTGACCGTCAACTCCGTATCACTCCTACTGATCTTCATATTCCCACATGAAAATGCCACTGAACCCCACAGACCCTTCCTCTTATTCCCGTATGTCCCTCCTCCCTCCTCCCTCCCCTCTTCTTTCCCCTCGTTTCCCCCTTCCCTCTCCGTCCCCCCTCGTTCCCTCCCCTCTTCTCTCCACTCCTACCACCCCCCCCCACCCCCACCGCCTCCATCCTATTCCACCCTCACAACCTCAATCCAATCCCGTAAGCTCTACAGGCTATTCTTACAGCACGCACAGGCGCGTTGGAGCTATGTGGGGATTCCCCGCATCTTCTGTCTGTGCTGAACGCGATGGTTGGGTGCGGGGGGAGGGGGGAGGTTTTAGAGTGGGGGGTTTGGCTGCAAGAAGTGAGGGGTTTAGGTGCTGGGAGAGACGTCTCAGGATGGGTGTGGTGGAAGTGATAGTTTGAGAAAAACGAGGATGTTGATTGAAACTTCTTTGGGTGGGGTTGGTATGATGAGATCTGCAATCAACCGCATATCTGGAAGCCGGTTGGGCGGTGTTGAGGATTAGAGGTCCGAGAAAACGTTGGTCTCGTTTGGATATGCTGAAGTTTGTATGGGATGGATATATAGTATGGCTTTGAATGAGAAATCGTGTGCTAATATAGAAGTTGGAAACTAGGGATTGAAGAGACGCCGATGCGGGATCGAAGATGTTCTAGGTAAGTGGAGTGAAGGAGGATGAAAAGAAAATTGAGAAAGTATGTTGCTTGAGGAATCTGCTACAACACGCCAAGTTCGATCAGATGGGTGAAAATTCTAGCACGGCATGTCAAATTACTTGTAAGGCATCAAACTAAGAGAAACACGTTTATGGAGATGAAAGACTGCTTGAGTATGCGAGGAAGATATATATCGATAAGGAAGAGATTCAAGCGACCCTGCAATATACCGGGTAAAGGGGAAGAAATATCGTAGGGTGTATTAGTAAGATGGCTTGCTAAAGATAGGGCTCTGGACTAGGTCTAAGGGATCAAAAGGAAAGAGAAAACCACTAAAAAAATCTGGATAGTTGGCATAGAGTACTTGATACACTAGATTCAACTAAGGGAAAAAAAATTCGTTTTAGGAAAAGAGAGGAAAGAATGAAGGCTTGCTTATCCAGAGGGAAAAACTGACCTGGAAGCAGTATGTGGCATTCTGAAAGATAATGGGATGATGGAGCTCGTAGAAGGTAATGCCTATCAGAGTTCTCAGTACTGACTGAGAGGCTTACCCCAAGAGAACTTCCAAATTGCTGGGTGTGCACACGCGCAAACTTGGAAGTCCTGCTGTAGTCAGTCGACCTCATTCTAAGACCACGGTGCAAGTGATCGGGTGTTTCCATCGCGCTCCGGAAAGGGGCTCTCCAATATCTCGTGCGTTTGAGTTGTACTAAACCCAAAGTCATGTCTCTCCCTGGGGTACGCTTTGATCGAAAGTTCATCAAGACATATCTGAAGGTGTTTCTGCGCTTCTTGCATGCATATTCTTACTCCCAACATGATGCTATGGTTCAAAGTAAAAGGGGGAAATTTAGCTGAAGGGACGCCTACTGCGCTGTTACTTTCGTTACCGATTTCCTCTCAGTCTATTGTTCTTCTTAACAGCTAGTCGATGGGTTTTCGCCACATGAACCTCGCATATCTAAAAGATTCCGGGCGCTCATCAGAGTTTGCTGTAAGCATTAAGCTGGTGATATCGTTTTGCAGATCTGTTGGTTGACGAATCGGCCAAAATGTGAACACACTTTGGAACAATCCTATTCGGGTATGTATAGCATATTTCAACACTCCCCCACGTTATGCATACCGTAATTTTCGGCGCCATGGTTTCGGAAGTGTGATTAATTATGTCATAACATATTTCAACAAGATCCTATAACGAAGTTCCGATGGTTGAATATCGGCGGAGATGAGGTTATGGTTGAGATGTATTGCTTTGCCGCTGACGAGGAGCGAAGCTACAGCTTGTACGCACTTCCTAGGATGATATGCAGATTGCCGAAATCCCTTCCGAGCTGATTGACGAGTTCTGAGATCAAGCATAACTCGCTTGGTGGACTTAGCAAAATCACGCTTGATTGGGCAAGTAGCATAAGAGGTTGCACAATGGCACAATCTCAATAGATAGAAACGAATCCGTATGCAAGGACTGTTAGACTGTGCTGCCTGTGAAGTTCATCATGGATTGACGTTGAAAATCGGATCATGGTCGATCTTCTTCCACTTTGCCGAACAGAAGGGATTGCCGTGACCACTCGGCCATTGTCGCCAAATTCCAACATAGGTCAGACGAAGCCATCTCAGTCACTTCACCAATATACATTCGCCTGCACCTATAGCAACCATGTACCCTACTATTTTCCTCAGTGCCTTGCTCATGGCATCCTCAGCTGCAGCGTCGGCAACGCTCAAT
>JAABUS010002845.1_pt1 | contig 30535 bp, 36 predicted proteins | sample 5560161 | NCBI WGS metagenome assembly JAABUS01 (sample SAMN10711885, study PRJNA513376) | rock metagenome | isolation source: Antarctica rocks | place: Antarctica: Victoria Land, Trio Nunatak nord | collected 2016-01-04
TCCCAGTACAAGGGTTTCTACTTCCATTGCAACACTTACATAATTACTATGACATCTATTCTCAACAAAGTAGAGCCGTCGTAAATGCCTACTGTCATTTAACTCATGTACCTTCGAGTTAATTTGGCGTAATTGGCCCCTTTTCAACGCTATATTAACCAGAGGGAGTTACAGCCCTGTGTAGATTTTGAAAGGTAATACAGCAAGGATGGACCAACAGGAAACAACTCTCTCAATATCAGAATATTCGAAGAGACCAACTGAATGACTAGCTCTTGAAATATCCTATCGTACGAACAATTTCCAAGTGTTAGACGACCAGTAGAGAAAGGCCGGAGCCAAGGCTGAGGCCGATGAGCCGTTACGTCGAATGTCCAGCAGCAAATACACAGACGATGAAAACCAACAACACATTCGAGGATTTCTTGATGGGATTCGAAAAGTGATTACCAAAAGGAAAGACAAAGGAAAAATAAAGGGATGCCAAGACCTTCCAAAATCAAGTCCTTGCTTATATTGGAAATTATGTTCTCTTCCCCATCGACAAGCCGCCATAGCTCAATATTTCGCCGCAAACGAATTCACTAATTGACGCTAACCTCCAAAAGTTCGACTGACGTCTCGTTGTAGAAGGCGATCTCATCGGGAGATTCTGGTCAAACTACAACCGACGTTCGACCCGCGACTCCACATCCAAATCCGAACAACGTCCCATCTTAGAAGGCGATCTCATCGGGAGATTTGGATCAAACTAAGATCGATGTTCGACCGCGAAAAAAAACTCTCCCAGTGAGATTTTCTCATGATCAACTTGAGTTTTTGCAATTTGTGTGCTGTGTAGACTTCAACAAGGGCGTTCTTTTTTCTTTTTTCATACTTTCGACTACAGCTCACTACTCTGTGTGCGAGTTCGGGCACTCTCTATTATTCAACATATTCTGCAACAACATCTAGACAGATAACACAAAAATCACAATAATATCAGGGATAGGAACGTGAATCGTGATCTTATGTTTAGTCATGGTTTTCAACTTTATACCGATACTCCCCTCATCATACAAGTCGTTTTCTGTGCCTTTTGCACGCAGCCGTACTTATCCAAATCAACAACGATCTCATCAACATACGTCCACCCAAATTTCTCATACAAATGCTGTCCTTGAGGCGTAGCTTCAAGCCATGCTTTCCTACCCTCGGCATCTACTTTTTCCAGTTCAAACTTGAGGAGTAATGTGCCACATCCCCTGCCCTGATACTCAGGGAGCGTGGCCAGCACCCACAATACTTGAGGAGAACTGTCAACACCTCATTGTACCGAACATACGAGAGGAAAAACAATTGTCACTCACCATAATCCTTCTCTCTATCAACATACTTCTTTCTCATCCTATCGACCTCCTCATTGAAGGCATTCATAAGTTTCACATTCGTCCCCTCCGGTAGCTCACTATCCGTCTTTGCATCTTTTTCCGTGGAACCTTTCTCTTCCTCTTTCGTGAGTTCCTCCTTCTTAGCCTTGGACGAATGAGGTGTCTCCCAAAGCGCAAATGCAACAATCTTTTTGGTAGACATGTCGATGCATTTGGTATATGAGCATCCTGAAACGTTTTTGTGGATATTAGTGATACCACGCAATCGCCATTCGTAGATGGCCTTCTCATTCTTTTGTGGGAACATCCAATAGGTCATTGTGTGAGGACTGTCGCGATATGCCGCACGAGAGACCGTGGCGAGGTCGGGAAGGTCCTCTAAGGTGGCTGGGGAGACGGCGAATTTTGACATGATGATCTCTACAGTGGGTAACAAACAGCTTGAGTTCTATCGTAACAATGCTGGCATCTTATACAGCTGGTCATACGGCTGGAACATTGGATGACTCGGCCGAGTTTCGTATCCGATTGTCCTTTACCTCCTAAGGTTGAAAGCGTGGTAAGAGGATGAGCGGACCACAATGAATTCAAAATATGAATGTGGCTCAACTTTTAAGGTGTTTCTTCACCCAGTTATTGGAACTAAGGACCCTTACCTTAGATACTTTACTGGTCGTCGAGAAACTCAGTGGCATAGGGCTAAGCGAGCCGGAACCCTAATCGTATCTTCTGACTTCTTCACGACGAACTCTCATTTTTCTTTCCAATTTCTACACACAATGTTGTACTCTTCAATTATCCTCATATCCTCGAATATGGTATACCAACGAATTGAAATCAGTCAAGCAGACAGGATTATGATCCTACGAAAGGTCATAATGGGGACAGTCCTTCACATTCAACCAATACAGTGATTAAAATTTACCTACAAGACTAAGCGGGCAAAGGACAATCACAGAAGACGCAGTTATAGAGAAGATGAGGAATGACTTGAACGATTACCAAGTGAGGGCGGACGTTGAGCCGGCATGTCTATGGTCTTGTGCTAAAGTACCTAACACAGTCAAAATACAGAGAGTGGCAGACATACACATGTCAATCGTGATTATGATGAAGTCAATAACTTTGGTTACAACAAGTATAGCACATGTATGATGTTCCAACATGAGGTTCTCCTCCAGCCTTGATTCCAATCTGCAACCTCATAACTCGAAAGTACGACTAGGTTGCTCGTCCGAGGCGCAAGTACCTTTACTCGTACACATTCCAGGGCGAAGGACGACCAATTGGTGAGAGCTATCTCCCCGACCTATTACCCCTCCTTGGCCCTTGTCCCTTGCTCCCGAGACGAGACTCCTCGGCTTCGGCATCTTTCAATTTTCTGAGTGCTTTCATTTCAGCACCCTCCCAAATCTAGGTCGATCTTCAGCGGAAGCTTCAAGAGGTCCACTATACTGAAATAACCCTACCTTGACCGCATTGTAGCAATTTGGGCATGGCTCTCCCCTCCAGCGCTCGTTCATGGCGGGATGGGGTTCCCTGACATGCCATACTTTCGGGTGGAATTTACATTCCGTCTGATGGTTGTGACAGACACCTTTTACCTTTTTGCAGGGGCCATGTCCTTTACCATCGAGGGGACAATGATGTTTTGTGCTCTTCGGGCCTGCGTGGACCATTCTGGGGAAAATTTGCGTATGCACGCAAGAAATAATTTGGATATGGTACTTTTGAATGAGACTGTGAAATCCGTCATAGCGGATGGTCTCTGGAAGACATGAATCTCGAAGTCTTTGCTGTTCTTTTCTTTGAGACCGCTTCAAAGAAAAGATATCGCGCAACGCCTCATTAGCTGTTTGCAAAAAGTCCAATTGGCAACTAAGGAGACTTGCAACAAAGACTAGCGTGGCCGCATTCAATTTTGTTTCCACATGCAATAATCCTCGAGAGAAATTGGACTCGGAAAATTTGCCGGTGATTTGAGCAAGGACTATATTGATTGCGTACACCTAGTAAAACTCATCAATAGGATACTCGTCGTCCTCGTTACGCGCCTTTACGCGTTCTTCAGAATCTTCGCTGTCTGCACCCTCGTCGCCCTCTTCAGCTTCCTCGCGGTTCGAAGATCCCTCGCTCTCTATGCTCTCCATCGAGTACGAGTCTGGATCAGCCTTGAGAACCCTCTTGATTTGTGGCATTTCCAGAGGTCGATATGCCGCCCAATCATCAAGAAACGAGTCCACAGCCTTCATATCCCACGTTGCATGTATCCCATGCAGTGCCCACGGTATCATTCGACGAGGTAGTCGGAATCCCGTTTCGCGACCTTGATGCAGGAATTCTGGTCCAACTGCGTTCTCGAACAATCGTTTGAGCTCCTGCTGCTCGGGTGTCGCTGGCTCATCATCGTTTACATTCTCGTCGTCGTCGTTCTGGCCTTCCCAGGCCCAAATCCAATTTGGTAGGACGCACCCGACGAACGATGGAAGGAAGACTGCGTCATCCCAATCCAAAATACCAGTGATTTGAAGCTTCTTGTCGGCATCAACATTAACCATGATATTACGTGGACTTTGAATGAGATCAAGATGACACAAGGTATATCGGTTCTCACCCAAATAGCCTGCGGCGGCCATTTGAGAAGCAACAGCGGAAAGGCGTTCCATGTAAGAGATTTTGAGAATGTTGTCTGACCCAGTATCTTTCCAGCGTCCAAATTGTGAAAGAAAAAATCCAAGTGTGGACTCGAAGGAAGGCGCGTTAACAGCATGACTGAGGACGTCTAATTCCCCATCCTCTGCGGACGGCGAATTAGAGACCTCGAACGGTCGGACTGCAAACGTCTGGCTACCATCACCATTGGTCATGGCCTCGATTCGACCAGGGGTGGCATTGGTGGTTGCTTGCAGTTGGAGTAATGCTTTTGCAAATTCTGTTGCAACTGTACACTGCTGTTCATGGCTCAAGTTGGGGAATTCAAAGCCTGAGCCAAGATGCTGGAGGTCGTGTCCTGGGATCCGATAATTGATCACATAGGGGCTGTTGAGTGGGTTATCGGTAGTGAAATCTAGCGATTTGATCTTCGGGACTGGAAGTGTGGTATGCTGGCTCACGTAGCGTAAAACAGCTACTTCGCTCTCAGGCTTGGCATCGTCAAAGCGTGGTATTCTGAGTATAAGACTCTCTGGCTCCGGGTCTGCTTTGCTCGCGTTGATGATGTTTATTGCAATGATCCGATTGAAACCGCCGCCTCGTAATCTTCCAATGTCGAAGATCTTTGATGTGGAGGGCCAAATCGAATGAAACAGCTTCTTGCCGCGTGGACTTGCTGCAAAGCGCTTGCTCAAAATGCTCTGGAGACGGGATCTATTTGGGACATTAGGCCAAAGAGATTGACAGAGCTCCCTAACACGAAAGATGTAGGTCTCGAACGGTTCGTGATCGAATTCAATGGTCGAGGTGTTGGTCTTTGCCGACTCGCCGGAGGTGCTTGACTTGCTCAAGGGCCTCTGTTGGACATCTTTCGCTTCAGGCACGCTGCCGGTATTGTGGAGGCCTGGGGCTTCTACAATTATGATCTCATCACCTGTCATGTCCGCATTATCTTGTGGCCCAGCCATGTCAGGGGAAATCGCAGATTGCCCAAGCATGATAGGCCTTAGATGTGTCCTTAGGGGCGGCAAATGTTGAAATTAAGAAGAATCAAGCAATTGAACATCAATCGTGACCAAAATCATCCCAAACGAAGGGGAACAAAGACATCGAGAGCACAATGAGCTGTTTGCAATCATGTCTCTTCGCGGAATGTGCGCTTGCGGACGCTAAAGGTTAAGAACAAGGAGGGCGCAATGCCTGGTCCTAGTATATTTGTGTGGGTCGTGCGCAGCGCATAGGACCAGTCAAATATCTTCTTCTATCGTCGTTGTCAGAAAGAGCATGTCAGTGTGCAGGAAGGAAACAATCATATTGTAGCGCTTGAGGAATGCTACGGGCTTGAAGGAAACGGAACTGAGTTGATTCTATGGACCGTCTATGACAAGTTGTGACCACAGCCATCTAACAATTCCAACAGCTTTGCAAATGTGTCCAGCCTTCATCTTCACCCAGCAACCTCTAGGACAGCCCCCAGTCCCGTGCGCTGACCAGTAGTAGGGTTCTTAGGCGCAGTCATCATCGTAACGCTCTCCCTGATCCTTTCCATTGGCGTTACCAAGCCAGCACTATACCTGTAATATGTTTGGCCGTCTCTTGGCGACTTCCGGTCCCAGCCGAGGTCATTTCATCATAATCTGTACTGGAATTGAACCGTCCTTTATCCATCGCTCTCTCGATTGTTCCAGGATATGTACTTGGAGGTAGAGATTTTTCTGTTCATGGATCTGTCTACCTACCCAATCAGCATATTTCTGTAGCTTTCATGCCTTCCAGCTTTCAAGCCGCGCTTGTCTGCGAATCCCAATCCCGTATGACGGGAGACTTGCACATCCAGTTGATGCCCTATCATCTCAATGCACCTCTATGAACTCAAAACCACGATTACTTTTGGCCTCTTCACGGCTATGCATGATCGGTTCCCGTCTCATACGATCTGGATGGCAAAGCTGTCGCCTAAGGGTCCTACTTGTTCTCTCGACCAGAATGGTATAACCACCTGGATGACGACGTCGATGCCGCAGACTGTGGCCTTGGGATATGTCGAGAAGGTATTTTGGAATAGTGGCGAGTTTGGACCCACGGATACGTGTAATCCGAGTCTGATGAATTAGGATGGGTCTGCGACTGCATGAGTGATACTTTTTGCGGAATCTGTCCAGGCCCTGAGAGTTCTTGGGTGGTAAATTGATGATGGTATTGAGCTTTGCGCCTGGGCAGTATACATTCCGTCTAGCCAGTCCGCAGGTGCTTTTACTTCCCGCATTCCGGGATCACACAGCGTCGACCACTCGTGAATGAGATCATCAGCCTCGTTCATCCCCTCATTTGAGTGTATGCCATAGAGAGCAAACTCGAATAGCTTTTCGGCTAGAAAATAATGCGGTTCATATGCGTACTTCAAGAAGTCCGGGCCAACAGCATCTTCGAAAAGATGTTTGACCTCCCTCTTCTCTGGTGTAGGCGGCACATTGCTAGCTCTACGTTCATCTTCGTCTTCTTCGTCCTCCCATGCCCATATCCACATAGGTGGAGTGCAACCCACGTATCTAGAGGCGAATATAGCACAATCCCAGTCCAGGATCCCCGCGATAGAACCATCTCCTTGCTAATCAAACATGATGTTACGAGGAGCATGGTTCAAGTCAAGATGACAAAGACTGTATTCGTTATGGGTGAGGAATCCTAGTTGATCCATCTAGAACGCAACTGTGACAAGGCAATCGATGTACGTCATAATGAGTCCATCTTGAATGGGCGAACGAGGGAAACATGACTACCGTCTGCTTTGGTGGAAGCTTCTATTCGGCCAGGAGCTGATTTTCGAATGCGTTGCATTGTACAAAATATCCGACCAAAGTCTTTGGCGAAAACGCATTGCTATTTGTGCGTCAAGGTAGGAAATGAATGGATTTTCGATCGTATGTCATGATCAGGAATGCGCTTTGAACGACGTACGGGCTTTTCACAGGATTTTTTGGGCTGAAATCGAAAGCTTTGATTTTCGCGAGGGGCGCGGGAGAATGTTGACTAACGAATCCTACATTAGCAAACTCGCGGTCTGGTCGTGCATTGTCAGATCGAGGCACTCTTGAGACGAGTTCCTCTCGATGCTCACTCGTTGGATTAACGCTAATGCCAAAGATTCTGTTGAAGCTGCCGCCTCTTAGTCTTTCGATGTGGAACTTACTAGGCGTGGAAATATGAGCAGCTCTTTTCTTGCGCATGGCCTTCTCAATCCACTTGCCCAGTAGGCGCTCGACACGTGACTTCTTCGGCGGAGGAGGCCAGAGGAGATGATACAATTCCTTGACACGCAGACTGTAGTGATTGTAACTCTCCCGAGCGTACTCGAGCGTGGATGTCTGAGAGATGACAGAGCTAGTGGGAGTGTCTGGCTTGATCTGTAACCCTTCTGGCGTACTGCCCACTTGAATAGACGTTCGGACTACGATAGGCTGTACTGTACCGGTCCTTGTGGCTGCAGCTCCTCTTCATCCGAAAGTCTTGCGTCGGACAAGGATTGTTTCACGTTCTGGAAAGCTGTGATGTCGGACATGTCCAATATCGAATCCAAGAGTGGGACCGAGCCTCCTCGATTTTCGGAGGAATAGAAATACGCGTGTATGAAGGCGAAGATGAGAACTTGGCCCATTGCACTTGGCTCAGTCCAGGTCGGTACGAAAGAACAATGGAAATGCGCCCTTGGGCTTGAGGAATGCTGCGCGTTGCCTTTCTCGGCTCGCCAAGTCCCAGCGTGATATGCTGGTTGACTCGCCCACTGTTGTACGCGAAGGAACTTTCTGGTGTAATGCACCCATAGATTTAAGCGCTGCCAAGGCCAAATCAACGAGGTGTCTTCAATGTGGTATTTTATTATGTATCCAGAGGCCAAAATCCTGATACAAGTAATTTATTGAAGCCGGCCTCGCACCATAGTCTCATACTCTATAACTCATTTCCTCCCCTTCCCTTTACTCTTGTTGAGAAAATGATTCTTAAAGACTTCCTGCGACCGCTGTTCCGTATACTCGGCCTGCTTCATCTTTTCAGCCGTCTACAGCACCAAAGATCAGCACCAATTAACCCAAAAGAAATTTCACTCGGCCTTACCATTCCACGACTCGCGCACCCCTGGCAAGGTTCTTCCTTGAGGCGAGCGAAGGTGCATTTTTTGACTTCACACGGCACCTGGTGCGTCTTGCAATAACCATTCTCTTTCTGTCCACGGCAATTGCCCATGCGGGCGTATTTGGCGATTTTAGGACCGGGGCAGTGGTGCTGGGTCCCTGTTTTTCCGTTCGTTTCTTTGAGATTTTGGGGCATCTTGCTGGAGAGAAGATGTGAAAGCGCTTGAACTTCCTGGTACATATGACGATTTTGGGGAATGGCAGGTATTAAAGAGCAGGCCTCGATGATTGTGCGATATGATTTCGACTGCTGGCAATGGGTGCCATTGCTGCGGTTTTATCCGCTGGACGAGTTGCCACAGGGTCTGATTACCTTTGTTGTGTGTAGATTGCATCGACTGAACAAAAGAGCAAAACATGACCTTTTGGGAAACGGGGCGCTCAATGCCCCTTGAAGCTAGATGTTGCTTGCATTCAATAGGAGGGGCGAATAAAGACCACGGCATGGGCAAAAGTCATTGAGCGTCAACAAAGCTTTAAGATGAAAACATATTGATTTGAGCAGTACCTGACGCCTACCGTGCTCATGGACCTACAGAACTAACAAAGGGCTCCACCTTCTTTCGAGGTCTCCGCTCGCGGCGACTTTTCTTCACTTTCCGTGGTGGTCCCTACTACTGGCGAACCTTCTGCAGCTTCCTTAACCGAGTATGCTGTTGGCGACTTGTCCTCCTCTGTAACATCCTCCTTCTCCTGCGAGTCTTCACTAGGGACGTAATTCTCCATCTCAGCTTTATAGAAGGCCGCCCATTCCTCCAGGAAAGACTCAACCTTAGCAAGATGGGTGCTGTTGTGATTTCCTGATACTGCAATGTGAAACAATTTTCTTGCAAGTACGAACTGCGGTTGATAGGCGTAGAAAACAACATCATCCCCCACGACCTCTTCCCAGGCACGCTTGGTCTCCTGGTCCTCCAGACTCACTGGTATATCTCCGGCTTTGCTCTCCTCTTCTTGAGAGTCGGTGTTGTCGTTTTTATCTTGCCAAAGCCACCAAGGTGGAGCGCAGGCGACGAACTTCGGGACGAACATAGCGCTGTCCCAATCGAGGTATCCAGTCACAGTGAGGGAGTCATCTGGGCCAAGCTCTGCCATGATGTTACGACCAGCGATATCCAGGTGAGTCAAGCAATTATCATCGTCGCCTAAACAGCCAAATCTGTCCATCTGAGAAGCAGCTTTTGTAAGGCGGTGCATATAATCCCAATGGTAAATATTCATGGGGTCCCTTGTCAGTTCTTCGGCAAACCAACGCCCAAACTGCGTGGCGAGGAAATGTAAAGTAGTTTTCCCGTAAGATTTGGTTATGCTGGCATTATCGTCAGCAGTCGTTGCGCAGCTAGCGGCTCTCTTTTTCCATCCCATGTCGTGAGGCGATTTTATATCAAAAGGGCAGACTGTGAACCCTCGATTGCCTTTCTCGTCCATGGACTCTTCTATCAGACCAGGCGTAGGATTAGTCAGCCCATGCATCGCGAGCATCGTGCGACCTATCTCCCTTGCAACCGTGCACCATTGTTTGTGACTCATTTGGGAGTATGCTGAATGAAGGCTTATGCCAGATAGTCGATTCTGTATGACGTATGGTTCTTTCAGCGCATTGATGCTGGTAATATCGAAGGCTTCAACATCAGCCACAGGAATCGACGAATGCTGCCTGACGTATCGAAGAATGGCAACATCTCGATCAGGCCTCGACTCCCATTCTATGCGAGGCACTCTTAATATGAGTCGAACATCTTCTTGGCCGTCGCGACCAACAATGGTTATCCCAGTGACTCGATTGAAGGTACCGCCAGCCAATCGCTCAATGATGAAGTCCTTAGGAGGCTCTTTGGAAGAAGATGGCCATAAAACGTTGCAAAGCTCCTTGACTTGTTTGCTGAATTCAACAAATGGTGTTTGCTCATGGGCGATCGTAGAACTTTCGGACTTGAGAGACACTTCCGAGTTTCTCGAATCAGCTAAGGGTGAGATGGGCTTGCTTATTGCTGCTACAGGTGACCTCTCAGGCGGGATGCCTTCTGATTCAGCAAAAAAGGTGACATTGGTCGTTGGCGGTGACTTCATTATGTCCTGATCTAATACATCCTTGCAGTGGTCTGAAGGTTCAAATTTTAGGTCGTCAGCATCGGTTTTTGACATATCTATTCTGATGGAATTTTGACACGAAACAAGGGAAACGCGAGTGAAGAGAGAAAATGTTTTGCAACATCAAGCTCTGCCCGCACAGTAGCGGGGTACTCTCGGCAGAGACGCAGAACAAGGAGTACGCAAGTCTCCCGAATGGACCAAAAAGGGAACATTAGCAAAGTTTGTGGAATGTATGCATGCGGAAACTCAAGAACGCCGCTGTATGCATCCGTGTCTAGGGCAATATTTGTAGCTTGAAACCCCGAACTTCGATGAACATCCATCCCGAGGTCAGGCTATTGCACTACGACATAGTCACACAGAGGTCTGTAAGATTTAATTTTACAGCAACAGTCCCAGATGTTTGTGGTCAAGGAGATCTGTAGATCGCGCCTACTTTGTCAAGCGCGCTATCTCCACTAGGCCTCATTGGGAGCTGGTGTATCTTGGCTCGATCTGATTCGCCATATCGTTGTCACTTGATCAAGTATTGCTCATAACTCTCTAGATCGAAGTGATATGACTGTAAATTAAACGAATTGAGTCGGAACATGAGCAAACCATGGGGAACGTTGGTTCCATTGAATTCTCTCGCGCTTCTCCAACGTTCCAGACGCTGTTGCTGCCTGCAGCTAACCCTGAGACAGCCTTGCGGCCTGAAGTAGTGTAGTGGTATCAAGATGAAATGATTCAGTTGGCGATAAGAAACGCTCAGATGACTCCCTAGGCCAGATGCTTAAGCCCAATCATACCATGACCCTCGTATCCATCGTCTAATGTATTGCTCATTATCATTTCCCCCACTGGTGCCAGCCCAGAAATTCCTCCCCAGTCGTATCCTTGGCATGATCATATAACCCCTCGTTGAGAAGACGTGAAAGTCATTCTTGAAAGGCCGCGAAGCACTGCTGCGTGGTCGTCGACATCCGTAGGAAAAGGAAAGCGCAGGAACTCCGTAAGGAACGCTTCGTAAGTGATGTATACTATTACAGTCCTAAGGCAGGACGTATCGCGCCCCGTATAACCTGGCATGTCGCCATCTTCTTTCCTCACTGCAAGTTTCCCTAGCAGCTCCACCTTGGGTGGTCCTCCAGAACCTGAAAGCTGTCCAAAATGTGCTGTTATCAGCGACGAAAAGAGCCGTCGGCGTTGCGGCCACCACTACGGTGGCTTCCACTGGCGTAGCCAGAGTCGGGGTAGTCGTATTGTCGGGAGGCTTGGGAGCCGTTGGCTGAATGCTTCGAACAGGTGTAGCCGACAAGGACCTCCCTTGTCCTCACAGGATGGTCCCGACGACCATAGGCTGGGCAGGCATCAATGGAGTGACTGTAGTAGATGCACTTGCAGACTGCGTAGCGTTCGATGATCTTGATACACATGATGGTAGTGGCGGTAGAGGCTTGCTTGATAGAAGCGGAAACGGTCAATGCTGATGGTGGTAGCGTCTGAATTGGGTTGTTGATTATGCTTCTAATGTGGAAGTATTGTATGAATGAAGTGGCAATGTTGGAAAGAAGGCGTAATAATATCAATCAGCGAGTGTAACGACGGAAGCCTGCTATGACACACACAGCATGACACAAAGGATGGCACGTGTGCTAAGGGACAGTGCTATCTATATAAAGTCCCTGTCTGCGTACTTCACGGGTTGAGATATGCACCAAAGGAATCGGGCACACCAGGCACCGAGATGGCTAGGCATCCCTCGTGGAATCTCTCGGATGGTCCGACATAACAACAAGCAATGTTTAAACAAACCAAATGGCTAAGTAGAGAGTTTTAGAAATGACATATGAAGTCAGGATCGCACAGCTCCGACGCTCTAAGAGACGATACATTTTAGGTTTTGTTTAGAATGACTCCAACAGAAGCAAAAGACTCAGCTCCGACAGGGAAACTAGTACTGTTGGGGGGCTCATTGGCTACCCGCTGACTATGAGGAGCCAGGGCGTCGGGCCACAGTAAGGCTATCCCATTGCGCAATTGGCGTGGATATACTCCGAAGGATGCGGATGCTGAGGGTGATCTTCGACCTAGGTTTCTATCACAGGGCTGGTGCTGAAGACGGAAAGACGGGAATGTCGCACTGTTTCAACGGTGTCTGCTTCTACTGCGGCATTTGTGGAAGACTCGTGTCTGACATTGGCTAAGCTTGCGAGGTGAGGCTTCAGCACTAGAATAGCAACATTGTGGCCTGATTGTTACCTTGCAAGGACTAGATGTGAGATGGGGCTGAGTATGCAATTGTATATGTTTCACTGCGTTCCTCATATCACGCTAGTCTCTATAAGGTAATCCTTCGCTCCAAAACACTCACAGTTTTCGGTATCATTCATCTCCATTCCATATTCTGGCTATCCTCAGAAGGAATCCCGTAAGAATGAACCCTGAACGATTGACATTCGTCACCGTGTTTGTGGCCAGAAATTGCATCCTCATCCTTTATTAGGAGACTAATACGCCCGGACAACGCTACGTAGTCTGCATTCCTACTAGATCTGCTATTCCTGAGCGTATTACAGGGTTCTGAAAGACAAGTAGATCGTGACAGCTGGCCAATCACGTCTATAAAACGATACTTGTACCTGCATGATTATGTCTCGCTAAGGCTTAGTCGACGTCAAGCCACAAAAGGAGAACACCCATTGTGTCCTACTGATGTTGGTTATCAGACCTAAAGCGTACAGACTCCGCGAGGTGCTACCATTGTCTTCGCAAGCTCCGTTACCGACCGCCGCTTTCGAATAATCAGCCCGTGGAAGCCTTGCTAAAATTGTAGCACGGACCAATCACGTGCACAGCCCCTTCGCTACAATAATATGCGCTAGAAGCGAAAGTGTGAGGATTGCAGACCGTTCGCACTTGCATGATAGAGTGATCACCTGGCATTCGCGAAAAACACTACAACGTGATGTGAGTCTTTTACACGGCCTATTAGTCCTCATTCAATGAAAATTCAGAAGAGGATCAGGGGTAACAATAGGCGTATTTGCGCCCTGCATATTCGGTGTCTCCGCAAGCTCTTCCTTCTTAGAGTCCTGCGGTCTAGGCAATGAGCTTCGACTTTTCGTATTCCCTCAGGGAGCGGGCACAGGAGCTCTATTCCTATGACTATTATTCCTGCTGACGTGGCTGTCAATCCAACAGTGTCCTTTGGACGCATTTTCCCGGTGAGGCATAGTCCCAATTCACCTGAGCAAAAGGAACCAGCCAGCGGACTGTTTCTTACATCAGCCCAAATGCTGTGCCTCTATGGGTATACATCTTCCAGGCACCCATCTGGTCCATTGGTTGGCGCACTGGCGCATTTTCGTCTTTGCCGCTTGCCGCAGCCGAGCTGAGTGCTTGGCAACGGTTGGCATTCAGATGCATTATCATTTGATTTATCTCCTCGAGTGCTTTCAATCTATTATTGGCTGTCTGTAATGCATTTTCGTATTCTGTGTTTTCTCACCTAATACTCGTGTCCAATTTGTCGATCATACGTGACAAAGTCCCGCTTACAAATCGCGCACTTGTGTGGCAAATTTCATCGCCTGAAACATCTCATTCGCCAGAAAGTATCAATATGGCAAGCATCTTAGGGTCTTTGAGCTGGTCCACTCATCCTTTGACTGTTCTCATTGTTCAGAATGGGATTACCAACCTTGGTGCTGGCTTCACGGCACCGCATTCTACATAACGATTACTCGTATTCGTTTCCTGGCAGGCTGCACGTGGATCGCTTTTCTCGACTATTCGCAACACATCCATGCTACATCTTATCCTGTTTCTGTCCTTGCAGGGGCACTGATCGCTCCGCTGCTTACATACTTCGATCGGCTGATGCTACGTGGCTGGAAGTATGATGATCGCTAGGCCATTTTCGCATCACTATCTAAGGAAAAGAAGGATGACGATTTTCGAAAACCGAAAGCATCTGGTAGTGTCAACGATGAAAACACGTTTGGCTCGCGTTATGCTTTTGGATCAGAGGTCTCAGGATTAGTCAGAGGGATTGGAACGTCATTTGAATTCAAGGACGTTCCACGCTTCTCCAGAAGCGATCCGCAGTACTTTCGCTCGCCGACAGTATTTGTGGCATGAAAGCTGTTCATAACGATTGCAAGCTACTATCTACATGAATACGCGGTAGTTGTACCTCAATTCGTCTTGATTCACGACCTGCTCTATCCATCTCCTGCGCCATTTTCAACCAGGTTCAGGGAAGTCTCGCAGGGCGAGGTCACAGCGAGGTTCATGGTCGCAGCTACCCATTGTCTGAAGGGCTACTGTGTCTTGCAAGTCATGTTCAGTGTCCCAGCGATCATCAGTGTATGTCTGAAGCCAGGCTCTGTGGGCGAGTGGAGACCTCCCTTTAATTGCGTCTTTAATTCGAACACGATGCGAGGATTCTGGGGGTAAGTCTCGCCACTCCGACGTTCTTTCGACCTGGACCAAGCTGATACTCAGTCTTCGCCTATAGCAAATTCTGGCATCAGAATTTAGAACTCAATCTCGAGGGTCCCGCTAAACTCATCACCTATGACGTTCTACATCTCTCGAAAGGAACACTAAGAGCCCGATACGCCCTGATATTCTTCACTTTGTTTGTTGGTGGCTGCTTGCACATTTTGACAGACCTTGGAAGTAACCTTCCACCAAACCAATCCAGTGCTCTACGCTTCTCTTGTACGCAAGTCCTTGGATTCGTGCTGGAGGATGGAGTCCAGGGATTGTATCGACGAGTCGGTAGATGTAGGCGATTTTCGAAAGCCAACGTAGTTTTTAGACGTCTGATAGGGTATGTGTGGTTCTGGCCTTCCTATCTTGGTTAATTGCAAGCTGGCACTATGCCGCCATTCGGATCGCAAAGAGGGAGGACACTGTGCTTGGGTAGAGTGCTTTACGATTGTTGGACATGCCTGCTGTGATCTGAACTCGGAATATAGGATGTCATACAATCTCGATAATATCATGAGTCTTAAGTATGACTAGGTTATACATATACAGGCTACAGTCCGGGCCAACCTTAATGTCTTGGCGTCGCCAAATCGGGACGAGCAATTGAAAACGAACATAAAAAGGCATACTGTGACATGCCAGTCTCCCAAGCTATGCACGATTCTCCCTCTCCATCTTCCCCTTCCCATCCCCCCAACAATTCTACGACGACGGTGGTCCATTCGACATTCTTTGCTGCGGTAGGTTACAAACACACTCCGTCGTCGTTCCCGGTTGCGGTGGGGCACAAAGCCTCCCAGGCGACTCATCCGTCCCATTAACATGAACTATTGAAATCCCCCCATAGACCGTACTGAAATCTATCCTAAGTCAACAATCAGACAGCTGCACCAGCTACTGTACTCCATAATTGGGTTTTCTCCCAACAGCTGACATAACCACCAGATCCGTAAAGCTGCCTCTACGTTACAAATTGTCGTGAGCGTGGGATGTGTGTTTGCTGGCCCATTGATCCATCGGAAGGACCGCCATTGGTGTTGGACTCATCGCCGCCGTCGTTGCTTGGGAAATCAGATCGAACAGACGTTATTAGTTTGAGGTTGGCTGTAGGAGGGCGTTCTGGGAGGGATTCAGGAAGGCGGTCGTATCTTGCGCTTTGCCGGGCACATTGCATTTGCGTGTCTGGCAGGCAGGCAGGGTTGGGTGTGATTTCTGGGTTGGCATTGTGTATCTCACTAGCGTCGCAGCGCGGACCGTAGGGGGTATTCTGGCAGCGGTCTGTCATGGTTTCGCCTTGGGGGATGACGAAGTCGCTTACTCCGAGGATTGTGGTGGCCCCGCAGCTGAGGTCTGGAGGGGAATCCGTTGATGAGGATGGCGTGGATGGGGGAAGGAAAGGGTGATATACTGGGGTGGCTTGACGGGGAGATAATCGAATTAGCGATGGAGATATGAGTGGTGAGGCGATGGCGGGGAAGACGAGGTAGGTCATGGCGAAGCTGGACATGGTGAGAGTGGTGAACAGATTCATCATGATTCGGATACTATCAAATGTCGTTCACTTTGTTTAGAATAATGAGCGGCGGAGAAATGGCAACACTAACTTGGACGTATCGAACAATGCTGTGAAAAAGGTTTGGGAGAACGCGTCTTATGAATATATACCCTACACGTTCATTATTCCTTTCACAATGACACTGCTGATGGCGTGATGTCAAAGTGTAGAAGCGCAGTTGAGGAGCCGGACTACACCCCATGGGTCGCATCTCGTTGTCGAGTGCAAACTTTTAGTCAGACACAAAGCCCAAACAGAGTCGGAGCAAGCTCCCAATATACTGTAAGTGCATCCAGATGTCTCCGAAACTGAAGCAGGATGGTGCACGGTGCTGTAAATAAGACACCAGTCGAGCCATTGTCTTAGATGGCGCTAGTGATCGCCTAGAATGCATGAATAGATTCTGTGCCTGCAGCCTTTCGTTTGGGGATGGCGCTGTCTCATCTCATCCGAGGAGCTCGTCAAAAGTTACTATGTTCTGTTCTCTATCATTTACGAACCCTTCTGGCATGCTTGACCAAGTTTTCGATGACCCCCTCGAACGCTTCTTTGTCTCCCAGAGCGCTGTCCCGCCGCTTCAGCCAGTATTCGAGAACTTCACTAGCCTTAGCGGTCAATGAGGCTAGCTTTCTTGTTTGATCTTGTAGCTCATCGTCCGTCATGTTTGATAATGCGGCCTCTGTAGTGGCACACAGCATTTTCGTAGCTTGCAAATCCATCTCAGGGGGCAGAGGTGGGCCTTTTCTTTTTCGATTCGTCTTCGTGGATGAAGGCTGATCGACGGATGTAGATGATGCATTATCTTGCTTCAGTCGTACTCGAGAGCCGGGTCGTCTATCTCCAGGTGGTGATTGAGAGCCGTTGCGTAGATGTATCGAGGGTAAGATAAGCTTCTTTTGCTTCGAAGCCGGTAGTATCTCGTCTAGATCTACAGGTACCCCGAGAGACACGAGGAAAAGGCGGCGTACTCGGGATCGGACCCAATTGGGGGGCTGTAGAGGTGGAGGAGCAACAAGTTGTGACCACAGCGAGAGGCTTCGATCTGTCAGAAATATCGAATGTCGGTTTGTCGGTAGGGAAGGGGCATCTGGATAGGTCTCTTTGGTTGAGGGGAACATCTCGTCAAGGTAGGGGCTGGTGGCTGCAATTATATCGTCAAGGGTGTCTAGTTCGCTGAAATCGAGAAGCGGCTTTGGAGCGCCTTGTCAGCCATATGTGTACTTCCAGCAATGGAACTGATGCGCGAAGAAAGCATTTTCATATACTGTGTTGAATTTACTTACAAAAGGGGACGTTGAGGGAGGTACGGACGGGTGTTGTTGTAGAACTGGTTGTGAATCTGGAACTTCTTCAGGAACTGAAGGTTCCTCAAACCCATCATCGAAGTCCCCAAAGTCTTCATTCTCCTCACCCGCCTCGAAGTCGTCAAAATCATCCCCAAAACCTCCATCAGCTTCCGAGTTGGTCTCATTTTCATTTTCATTTTCATTTTCATTTTCATTTTCATTTTCATTTTCATTTTCATTTTCATTTTCATTTTCATCGTTATCGTTATCGTTTTCTGAACTTTCATCGTCTGACTCGTCTTCATCCATCGGGCCAAACCCACCATCTGCCGCAATGGGCGAGGCGCCTAAGTCTGACGGCTTTGTTCGCTTGGGTTTGGAAAGTTTGGATCTACTCACAGAGTTTGTTGGTAAACCTGACTCGGTCATTGGCTCGCTGCACCGCACCGAGCAGGGCATTCTAGCTTACCGGATACATCGCCTTTCTTTTCAACAACGTCAGGCTTCGCATCTCCTTTGCGGATCTCGAACGCATCGGTACCAGGCACTTCTCCATGACTTGGTTCAGAGTCTACTTTGGTAATCACTGTTGTAGGGATCGGTATCTCGGGTGTGATACCATTACCCTGGGTCTCGCTGCTAGGAGCCTCTCCCTTCCCGGGTGCTTGCAAGATGACATCTGGAACCGCGTCCGCTCTGCGGATCGAATGTGCAGCAGTCCTGGGAACATCGCCATGGCTTGGAGACGCCGAATCGACCTTCTCCACAACAGTCTTGGGTATGGGCATTCCTCCTGGGCTTGACTGTTGCTCACTCTGACTCATCCTTGAGCTGGGCCTACTGCCGCCTCCATCTGGTATAATCTCAACCTCATCTGGCACTGCGTCCTGTTCCCTCATCTTGTACGCTGCTGTTCCCGGTACTTCTCCATGATTGTCTCGATCGTCGACCTGGGAACGTGCTGAGCGTTGCTACCAAGCAAATGGATGATCGGCGTACCAACCTTTTCTACTCGTGTTGTAGGAATTGGCGAATTTGGGCCCGAATGGGAGCCTTGTCCTTGTCCTTCTGGGGCATCGGAGAACACATCATCTTCGTTCTCTGAACGTTCTGTAGAGTAAATTAGCAATGCTGGGCAGCAAGAAGGTTAGATAGTAATAGTAACATACCCAGATCGTGCGCGCCTGGATCTTCCAATTCAACGCTTTTGCGAGGAGGTAGAAGTGTAGGGCTTTTAGGGGGGTCGGAATAGTCTGCCATAGCTGGTACTCGGTGCTGCTTGACTGACGGCCCACTAGCAAACAGTGTAAGGATTACAGATCAGAGATAGAGTAGACTTGTTTGTCCCCTGCCTCAAAAACAATGTAAAGAAGAAAGTAAGGAGAAAGTGTTGTAGAACGCGCTAGTGTGATAATGCTTGGCAGCAGCCGCGTTCGAAAGAATGTCTTTGACTGGAACAAAACACTCACTTTATTAAGTATCACAATTCCCCCACGATCTGACCAGGTAAGTAAAAATGTCCTCTCCACCGTCGTTATCTCATTACAAGGATGGGCGTATTATCTTGAAACCAAGTTCTCCCAAAGCTAAATTGTTATCTCGCAGTGCAACACCTACCTCACCCTCTTCATCTTCCTCGCCCTTGTCACCTCTCTCGCTCAACAGCGTCATGGCAGATCCACCAAAGTCCAGTGCCCCTTTTTCTTTCCCTCAATCCTCGACTAGTGGGAGCTCTGGCAGCCTCTTTGGTCAGAGCGCCTCGAATACCCCCAAAACAACTAGCGATTTGTTTGGTTCTGGGAGTAATCCGCCCGCAAGCTCGGCAGCGAACCCATTCGGCAGCACAAGCACAGCAGGAGGAAGTTCGTCGGTATTTGGAGGTAGTAGCGGTGGTAGCAACGTATTCGGAGGCGCAAATAAGCAGTCCAGTGGATGGAGTTTTGGACAGCCACAGACCAACACTCCATCAGGGGGGTTGTTTGGCTCTGGACCGACAGAGTCGCAGAACAGTCAATCCTCCACCAGCGCTGCGCCGTCGACAGGACTCTTCTCTACGCCAAACAAGACCTCAGAGCAGCCGGCGACATCCCAGGCCCAAACATCCAATCACTTCGGAGGTGGAGCCAGTACTGGAGGCGGCTTCTCTTTTGGCAATCTAGGCTCAAACATGTCTACTGCTGGCCAGACGGCTAGCACTACGCCCACCAGCAAACCCACCTCAAATCTCTTTGGGAACTCTACGACTCCAGCGGGACCTCCTCCCACTACCAACTCAGGCGCCAGCAGTGGATCCGTTCTGTTTGGCAAGCCACCGGCTCCTAGTGCAGCAAACCCTTTCGCCAGCTTCGGACAGTCGTCCTCGGCCCAGCAGCCCACCATATCGACAGCGGCACCAACAGGCGGTTTCAGCGGCTTTTCACTCGGGGCCAGCAAACCACAAGAGTCCCCAGCAACCTCTAGCGCCCAAACTGCTAGCATATTCAGCCCTACATCGAATGCCGGCGGCTCCAACCTCTTTGGCAACAAGAGAGGGGCGGAGTCTCCTGGTGGACTTTTCAGCAATCTCAACAAGACACAAGATACTGGAGCCACAAAGTCAGACGCGCCTCCGCAATCTCAAAATGAAAACTCGAAGCCTCCGAGTTTGTTCAATCTTGGGGGCCTTTCATCAGCCAACAACTCAGCACCGCAGACAACGAGCGCGTCGCTATTTGGAGACACGGCCTCAAAGCCTGCTTTCATTTTTGCGAAAGCTACCCAGGAACAATCCAAACCTACGAATCCAGTAGCATCACCCACTGCGACACCTAGTGGCTTCAATCTCCTTGACAAATCTGCAAGCTCAGGCCCATCTGCCCCTTCTGCAAGTGCTCCCTCAGGCGGTCTAGGTGACATGTTTGCGAATTTTGGAAAGCCACAAAACAAAATTAATGCTGACTCCGCTAAAATGTCAGCTCCTATTTCAACAGCAGCTCCTGCTACTCCAAATCTATTTGGCAATCTAGGCAAATCAGCAACTCCATCAGTAAATACTCCGGCTCCAGCTCAGCCCAATACTCAGCCTCCTACGACTCGGAATGCTGGAGGCGCAAACACAAACTTAGGTGCTTCAATGGCTGGGCCTGCGCCAACCGCTCAATCGCGGCTCAAGAATAAGTCGATGGATGATATTATTACAAGATGGGCATCAGATCTTTCGAAATATCAGAAAGAATTCCAGCAGCAAGCAGAGAGAGTAGCTGCCTGGGACCGCATGCTTGTGGACAATAGCGATAAGATCCAGAAGCTGTATGGGTCTACATTAGAGGCTGAGCGTGCTACTACAGAAGTCGAGAGACAATTGACTGCAGTTGAGAACGACCAAGAAGAGCTCTCGAGGTGGTTAGATCATTATGAGAAGGAAGTTGATACTATGATATTGAACTCGGTCGGTCAAGGGGATAGCCTCTCGGGTCCAGACCAAGAGAGGGAAAGAACGTATGCATTTTTTCCATTCAAATGTGAGGCCATTCGCTGAAGATATTCTAGCTATCAACTCGCAAACAAGCTATCTGAACGCCTTGATGAGATGAGTAAGGATCTGGGTAACATGATTGAAGAAATCAACGACGTATCGTCGACACTGAGCAAGAATAACAAGGTGGATGATCCAGTAAGAGTCCTCCCTCTGCTTAGCCATCGAACTAGGATCGTTTACTAACATGGGACGCTAGCTCACACAAGTCGTCCGAGTACTCAACAGCCACCTTACTCAGTTACAACAGATCGACCAAGGTACTGCTGCGCTTACACTGAAGGTCAAAGAAGCACAGCGAGCCGGGCAAACTATGGGGCCATCGCCTGGCCTCAGTGGTCCTACCAGTGACGCAGCCGATGGCTTTTATCGATCGTTCATGGGCAGGAGGTGATCAAGCATTACAGTGTTATTAGCAATAAGGAGATTTTTATGCCATTATGGCTTGGTTGGAAAAAAGCGGCGATTGTTGGAGCTTCGAGCTCATTGTACCACCATGAACAACGGCCATATTGCGTGCACATAGACCGGATATGATACCGAAAAGAAGAGTGTACATTCAATGCTAGTACCGCCCTATTGCACAAATCCATTCTTCTTGCTCTTGGGCCCAATCCGAACAATTGCACTCAGCTTCCACACAGTCATGCCACAATGGTGTTCACCATTGCAAAACCCTGCCTCACTTCAACTCCATGCCCAGTAGACCCTCTATTTCTTGTCCGAATTCATTTGGTCGTTGCTATATGCCTCATTAGCCTCCATTCAATCATCCTTTCACAGTCCGAGGAGAGTAGAGACATACACATGCTTGTCCAACTCCTCCAAATGTTTCTGATGCTCGGCAATTTTTGCCTTCAACGCCGACAGCTTCTCCATCTCCTTCTGACGCACGTAGTAGTTCTCGTCCGCTTGCTCACGCCTTGAGAAAGCATCACTTAAAGGTGAACATTTTTGTTAGCAAAGCTATCTCTGGTGGCCGCAAGTAGACGCTTACCCCTGAGCAGAGCCCCCAGACCTTGGAGCTCCTGCATCACCTTCGGCCATCTTCATGGCAGTGGTGGTGATAGTGCGGCTTGCTGGGGAGAGGCTGGTGGCAAAGTATGGCCGTACGGCCTGGATGATGGATTGGCGGAGCATGATTGTTGGTATGAGGACTAGAGAGTGGTGGTCTTTTATTATAGAACTTGTTTTCGAGCTTGAGCGGGGAGATCATCAGGTGTTGTCGAGGAGCCGCGCGCTAGTGGGAGCCTTGTAGCTCCGATCTATTTACATAATGTCTTATGGCTCATATCTCAATATTTGATTGCTTTGCTTCCTGACAGCGATGGGCCTTCTGATGGATGATATACATACACCAACTGTGCCCTCTGGGCCTACGACAGGGCAACGAGCGGCGAACGGTGTGGACAAGGACAAGCTCTCGCTGATGGACATGATCTTAGAGAAGACGAGAGTCGAAGAGGAGCTCAGTGCTTTGGGCAGTGTGCTTGACAGCGTATGCTATGCCTGCCCCTTCTCAACAGCTTGAGTCATATAGCTGATTAAATGTCCCCTCCAGCACGGTGTCAACATGCACACAACCCTAACAACTTTCGATGGCTACCCCCGCGATGACCTCGACATCGCCCAAAGTGCGTACTTTCCCTTCCTAAACCAGGGTCATGGCATGCCAACAAGCTTACAGTACGAAATACAAGAGCACGCATAATACATCTACGCAATGACTACAAAGCCCTGATGTCCAAAATCGAGCTGGGGCTCCACGAACACCACGCCGCATATCAAGCTTCAAATCCTCCGCCTTCTCCGAGTTTGAATCAAGCGGCAGGTAGCAGAATTAATACGGATCAGGGGCTACTCGATACCCCGTTCGCTAAAGTCAATAGTGTGGTGGATGGCAGTCCAGCGGATCAGGCGGGGTTGAAGGCTGAGGATCGGATACGGAGGTTTGGTAGGTCTTCTCCAGCTTCAAATCCTCTTGTTTGGATGTCTTTGGAAGACCCGAGATACTTTCCAAGATATGTTCAGGGGCTCCCCTGCTCCGAGTACATGGTTCATGGCTCCAGTTGTTGTTGTCTCATAATCCTCAGTACTGACCGGAAATCATCTTCAGGGGATGTGAATTGGATGAACCATGAGAGATTGAGTAAGGTCGCCGCAACTGTGCAGAGAAACCAGGGGGTGAGTCGAGCTGTGTGGTACATTTGGAAACACCTTTGCTGACCTGATTGCAGCGAGTGGTGGTTGTGAAGGTCGTTCGAAATGGCGTATCAGGCCAAACACCAGAGGAATTATCCTTACAACTTACACCGAGAAGCAATTGGGGAGGAAGAGGGCTATTGGGCTGTCATCTGCTCCCGGTTTGAGCTATTGGCTAGTGGTTGGGTCTGCTTGCATCGTTATGGCGCTTTGCTGGATAATCAGTATAAACGACTTGGCGCATGTAAGCAGAGGCCCATATCGACAAGGGCTATGGGATAACATGACTACCATGAATCAATGTACGCGAAAATGTAGAATCATACAATGGAGTAGCTGCATTTGAAGAGTGACGTTGCTTGATTACTAAATCTTTCCCGGATCTGATTGGCTCAAAGCTAAGTTCTAGGCAGTTTCTGGTTGTCGCCTCAACTTCCGCTACAAAGCTTTTGCACTACCAAATATTTTCTCCATCCCCTCTAGCCCACTTCACTCACCTTGCAACAACACACACATACTCAGTAAGGACCCTCATCAATCACCTTCCCCTTGCCTACAGTGGATCACCTTGACACCCGAGAAAACCAAGCTCTACCGCCGAACATTACTCATATTTACATCAGATCCCTCACGAGACACACATTACACGTTTGCTCAAGATGGCAGAAGCAGCTGGCGCTCAAGCGCCCCCCACCTTCAAGCTCGTGCTAGTCGGTGATGGTGGAACAGGAAAGGTTCGTCAGAGCTCCATGCTTTCTTACCTTCTTGGGCGCAGGAAGAAGCTCCATGACCCCAGCTAGCTATAGTACATCCGCTAACACTCTGAATCAGACTACCTTCGTCAAGCGTCATTTGACTGGAGAGTTTGAGAAAAAATACATTGCAACTCTTGGTGTTGAGGTTCACCCGCTCGCTTTCACAACAGTACGTCCTACGTGATTGATCAACCCCTCAATAGCAGCGGCTTACCGTGTTATAGAACTACGGAGGAATCCAATTCGATGTCTGGGACACGGCAGGACAGGAGAAGTTCGGTGGCCTCCGAGATGGATACTATATCAACGGGCAGTGCGGTATTATCATGTTTGACGTCACATCTCGTATCACCTACAAGAACGTGCCCAATTGGCATCGTAAGTTGAGCGAAAACATACAGGGAACAATAGGGTTAATCATACGCTAGGTGACCTCGTCCGTGTCTGTGAGCAGGTCCCAATCGTCCTTTGCGGCAACAAAGTCGATGTGAAGGAGCGCAAGGTTAAGGCCAAGACCATCACTTTTCACCGCAAGAAGAACCTGCAGTACTACGATATTTCCGCCAAGTCCAACTACAACTTTGAGAAGCCGTTCTTGTGGCTGGCGAGAAAGCTCGTGGGCAACCCAGCTTTGGTATGTGGAAATTTATTGGAATACGAAGAATTGGGGCTAAACAGTATGTCCTAGGAATTTGTTGCCGGTATTGCCCTCGCACCTCCCACTGTCCAGGTCGATGAGGCTCTTTTGCAACAGTACAACAAGGAAATGGAGGACGCTGCGAACCAGCCATTACCTGACGAGGATGACCCAGATCTGTAGAGAAGTCACTCGCAGACTGGCTAATTTTGGGCGATGGTTCAGAAAGAGAGCCACCGTAGTAAGGGCATCTTTTGTTCTCTTCTCCAGCTGCCTAAGACTACGTCTAATGCTTTACGTGATACGATCATGCATTTGTGTCTTTTTCAGATATTAGATCCGACAGCAAGCAGGGGACAAAAGCGAGACGGACCAGATTAAGGAGGGCAGAACCGAGACAATCCAACACAGTCTCGTCGGCATTTCTCTGTAGGTAGACTCACATTTGCATAGATTGAAACATTCATCTGCAACCGAGAAACAGAATTGCTTCGACGCTAGGGCCTCAGGCATCCTACTGTACTGACAGACAGGCGATCGAACCGATCACGCACTATTCCAAATCTATGAGCACATATGTAAACATTCACTTCGAACATTCACTTCGAACATTCACTTCGAACATTCACTTCGAACATTCACTTCGATTGTTCACTGCCTCTAAGTGCTGGTGACGTATGATCCGAAGCGGTGTTGGCTGTCCTCTGCTACCAATAACTTCCTTGTGTCCTCTACCTCACCTCACAACTTCTCGTCGACTCTCAACCACAGCTATCCAGCAACGTCAAACGGTATGTTATGCATCTTTTGACTGATCAAGAAGCAGAAAAGTACTCACACCTCTCAGACGGTGTAAACCAGCATCCGACAGCTCACTTCAAGTCTTCCAACTCCTTTCAACACTAACCTAACTAACCTCTGCCCATCATGACTTTGACGGAGACCGCCAATGATTCGGATCTTCAGGCCACTCTCAAGCAGTCATCCTACTTTCGTAGCGTCAAGGACGTGATCGAAGTCAAAGGTAAAAACCATGAGAAGTTGAAGATTTCGTTCCAGCGTACCATCCGCGTACCTGATGGCGAAGGTGACTCAGAGCTTCCCCCTGGCATGGGAACGTTCCCGCTCTACTCTGTGACGAACTTCAAGCGCAAGCTGCCCGACGCTATGGCTGCTAAAGGGGGTCTTTTCTTCCCTATGTATCGTAAGTGGACGTTGCATTCCATTCCATTGCTCAATACTGACACTGCATAGAGCGCGAGGCCATGTGGATCCGCTTCGAATCCCGAGATCGCTTCGCCATCAAAGTCTACCTAGGTGGGGTGAATGCCGTCTCCGGAGAGCCAATGATCGAGACTCCAGCGTCAAAGCTTCGTCGTCTCACGCTCCAGGCCGAGCATAGATCCGTCCAAGACTACGTCGTTACCCCTAACCAGCTGTGGCTAGATGGCATTGCCAACGAGTCCGGACGTGTTCGTCAATTCGTAGCGATGCCGTTGGGAACAGGCTATTCGGTCGAGGCTCAAATCACCGGCGAAGAAGCGGTCGGAGGGCTCCAATTCGAAATCACTCCTGCGACAAAAGTGGCTCCTAAAGTGTCTCATAGGTTCTCGACCCTTGCTGGCGAGGGGGATCCTCCCAAGGTACTGTTCGTCAAGACTCTGACTGGCAAGACTATCGCAGTTCAAGGCGTGTCTGCTGCGAGTACCATTGAGGACGTCAAGTGTATCATTCAAGACAAAGAAGGCATCCCTCCTGATCAGCAGCGTCTCATTGGCGCAGGCGGTCAGCTGGACGATGGTAAGTGGCTTCCGAACTAGCAGGCAAGATGCTCTAGCTCACGTGATTAGATTTTACACTTGCGGATTACAACGTTTACAACGTACGTCCAGAACCTTCACCTCTTCGACCACAGCTAATAAAGTCCACACAGCAAGCTACTCTCTACCTCATCCTGCGTCTCCGCGGTGGCGGTCCCAATAACCCCCAGCTCGCGAAAGAGAAAGAAATGGGCGTTGCACCCGGCGGTCTCATCAAGCAATGCATCCTCTCAGACACCGCCCCCGCTTCGATCTGGGAGGCCACTCGCACCATTTGCTTCAACGTCCAGATTCTCAGCTCCGAGGTCTTTGCCGAAGTCACTGGCATGGATCCTCCCAAGACGCCGATCACCGCCAAGGACTACGCTGAAAAGGGCCTCCCCTTTTACAAGCTCTACAACCAAACGTCCACCGTCAAGGGAAATTTCGATGGCATCAAATCTGTCACGACACTCGATAAGGCTATGGCGGGTGATAAGCGCGGACGCGAGGAGCATGGTGAGCCGCCGTATAAGAACCCCATCGTGTTGCTCAATCCAGATGGCCTTAGTATGAAGTTCCGTCCTGTGTCTGAGTTGGAGAGGGAGCTGGCAAGCATAAAGGCTGTCCAGTTCTAAGCTTTTCTCGTGCTTCGATAGTTGCATGACATTGGCGTGGGAAGCATTGGGCAGGTCGGAAAATTGGCTCGGATACGGACATGGAGGGATGACAATGGCGTGCGGGATATCTTTCTTGAGTGCACTCGTACGGTCTTTACATCTTTCGAAGATGATATCTGCGGTATGGTAGGCAAAATCATGTTAGATTGCATACAATCAATAACGGCTAGTCAGGATACCGACGGGATAGTCAGTGATACATCATCAGCCTACCAAGCTTGTTGTTCCATCTCTGTTTGCCCATCGGAGTTGGAAAGAAGCACACCTAGTGTCTCGAACTAAATTATACCATGAGCTATGCTCTAACATTCCCTACCCACCTCATCTCCACCTCCCACCTCACAGAAAACTCGTCCGCTTCTTACTAATTTTACTATACATCCTCGCCACCGGGCTCTTCATCTCATACTCTAGCGAGCCCGGCCCATCCCCCCTTCTCTCCCATTTCTTATTGTTCCTACTCCCCCTCGCAGGATTCCTCCCCTCAATATAGAAATGATCGTGCTCTCGATCCAACTCAATATGCCACCTCGTCGCAAAATGTCCCCTTTCCGGCCCAGCTCCACAACTACCCTCTAGCACCGCGCTCGGTGGACTATTCACCGACAGAGCGAATAGGTTTTGCGGCTCAATGAAGTCGGTTACGAGGCTGCCGTGGAGGATGAAGTAGAGGAGGCAGCAGACGTTGGCGATGAAGACGAGGAGGAGGACGAGGTAAAACACACCCTGCCATTGCTGCGTTCCCCCAGAAGCATAATCCTGTGAGTGGATGGTGGCGTTGAAGGCTTGGTATTGGGGTTCCTGGAGCACGTTGACTGTCGCGGAGTAATTCCAATAGTGGATGAAGGGGGATTGGAGAGAGGAGAGGAGGAGGGTGCTACCGGCTAAGACGGCGAGGGCTTCGGAGATGGAAGGGAGGGAGGGGTCGAGGGCGGGACTTGTAGGGATGAGTTGGGCGAGGAGGCGAGCATTGGTGGCTTGGCCATCGATTATGCCGCCGTTGAGCGAGATGGCGAGACCCCATTGGGATGCCAGGTCTGCCCAATCGGCATTCCACACACCATTAGGGGCCTTGGGTTGGGATTTGCTGTAGGCGAGGCTGTTCTTCGGGTCTTCGCAGTGAGAAGTCAGTGAACCGCCACTCATGCTTGAATGGTATCCCGTTGAGCAGTTGGGGGTAAGGGCCACCTTCAAAGAGCACATTGTGTAGGTCGTAGTAGCCGATGTAGCCAATATATATATGGACTGAGGGCCCCATGTTTTTGAGTAGTTCATGACGGTATTATACGGAAGAGGTAGCTTCGGGAAGATTGGAGATCTGTTGATTTCATCGAATCCGAAGAGACTGTCGACCGCCGATGTATTGAGAGAGCTTGGCTGCGTCAGATCAAATTGATCAGGCCAATTCGTTGCGTTTGGCTTTGTGCCGTTATTGAATTCTTTGGGCCACAGGGTGTACACCATTGGCACCATCTCGTCATTTGAGATGTTCGCGCACAGAACGTTGACGACGGGTGAAGGTACTGAAGCCTCAATGAAATACTCGCCAAGCCCCTATACAGAAAGCAAGTCAGTCAAGGATTGACGACATGGCAAGCCAGATTCAAAGTAAATGGACATACATTAAGTTCTCGAGGTTGGATGATACCGTTGATAGGATCTTGTGCAGCTGCAAAGACACCCGAGTGGGGCATTGCTAGTGTAACATTGTTCACTGTTCTCTTGAACGTCGTTGACAGGGTGGTCATATTGTTCTCGGGTACATTGGTCCAAGAGCCTTTGACCGTTGTGTTATCGTAGAGCATCTAATAGGGAGTAACTTGTTAGTTGAGGCCGCTCAAGCGTTGATTCCATACATACCCCTACAGGATCGGGACGCATTGTCAAATTAGTCGACCCGTTTCCCGTATGAATATTCTCGACCCAGGTCGCCAGAAATTGCATGTAGTTGTGGTAAGCTTCTCCAGAATGTTGGATTTCTATACATGTGATGCCAGAGTTATCAGGATCCGTGTTTGCCGCGATGGGAGTATTGCAATTGTCTTCAATAAATTTCGTGTTGCCAAAGGAGCTCGCCACACTTCCATACATCAGTCGAGATTCCGTTTCAGCAAGCTTCAATTTCGGCGCGACTATAGCATCCGAGGCCGTAGTATATACCATTGCCGTCAATGCGGCTAGCAGGGCGAAGATCCCGAGAAATGATGCTACAGCAAATCTAATTGATTCCCAATGCGTGATCATGGTTCCGAAGGCTCAGGTACGAGACGTATGTGGAATCAACTACAGTGTTCTTGAATGAGACGCTCATGTACTCTCTATAAAGGACATTTATATAGCGCGGTGTAACGTATCCGACCTTCTGGGTAATGTAGCTGTATTAACGGTTTCGTGATTTTATTAAGGAACTCCTATATCTGGCGTCTTCGATTCCCCTTATATCCTAAAGGCCCTAGGTTTCCTACCGTATACTATACCGCGTGAAGTCTAGTGTTTAATAGACTAGAGATTAATAGGGTACGATCTATATACTCTTTATCTTTATTAACTATTAAATTTTATATAAATATCTTTCTTTAAATATCTATTAGGCGTAGGTCTTTAGATAGAATTATAGTAAAAAATCGTAATTACTCCGTTTTATTAAAGCCCTAGAAATTCTAAATTATTAATTAATGATTTTAATAAGAATTAAGCCTACGAAATTATAGGGCCGTAAGATTTAAATTATCCGAGGTATATTTAAAATCTCTTATATAGTAATAAATAGAGACGATAGGTGTATACGTAGGGAGATCGTTAATTATTTTTAATAATATACTGAAAATAAAGAAATCCTTTTACTATTCTTATATCCAAATAAACCGATAATATCCAAAATCTCCTATCGGATACTTAATACTAAGAATAGTAAAGAGGCTAGATAATCTATTTATAAATTAATAATATAGCGCGGGATAATTCTAAAGGAACGAAATATTATCGGTAAGTCCGGAAACCCCGATTTTTACGTATTTTATACCGAAATTATATAAAATACTAGAAATGCGTATCTACTCATGTCTCGTATTTTAAGTATATTATGCACCGATTAAGCAGCGATATTACACCGATTTAGCAACTTTTTTTTTTTTTTTTTTTGAACTTTAACTTTTTATAGTATCTAGACTAGGGCCCCCATATAGGAATATATATATCTTACTAAATCTATTTTTAGCCTAGATTCCGAATTTTTAATTAGATTTTTACTAGCGTTGCCCTATAGGGCTATAAAGCTACTTTTAGGATTAAGTTTAGCGCTCCCGCGCAGACCTTAACT
>JAABUS010002846.1_pt1 | contig 30520 bp, 1 predicted proteins | sample 5560161 | NCBI WGS metagenome assembly JAABUS01 (sample SAMN10711885, study PRJNA513376) | rock metagenome | isolation source: Antarctica rocks | place: Antarctica: Victoria Land, Trio Nunatak nord | collected 2016-01-04
TTTGAACTTTGACTTTTTATAGTATCTAGACTAGGGCCCCTATATAAGAATATAAATATCTTACTAAATCTATTTTTAGCCTAGATTCCGAATTTTTAATTAGATTTTTACTAGCGTTACCCTATAGGGCTATAAAGTTATTTTTAGGATTAAGTTTAGCGCTCCCGCGTAGACCTTAACTCTAACTTAAAAATCTTGGCGCTAAGATTTGCCAAGATTTGCCAAGGCTGCAAAATACGCATTTTGCACCGATTAAGCAGCGATTTTACAGAACTGTTTTTCCGGACTTACCGATATATAAGGTAATAATAAGGTTATTTAAAAATATATATTATAGGGTAGTAATAAAGTTATTTAAAAATAAATTATAAAGTAATAATAAGGTTATTTAAAAGTATGATATCGGGTAGTAATAAAGATATTTAGGAGTATACTATAAAGTAATAATAGGGTATTTCGGAGTATATACTATAGGGTAAAATAGGGCCATTTGGGAGCATACTATAGGGCAATAATAGGGCCATTTAGGGGCATACCATGAGGTAGTAATAGAACCATTTGGGGGCATACTATAGGGCAATAATGGGGCCATTTAGGGACATATCATGGGGTAGTAATAGGGCCATTTAGGAGCACATATTATAGAGTAGTAATAGTGCCATTTAGGGGCATGCCGGGCCATTTGGGGGCACACCATAAGGCAGCAACGGGGGCATTTAAAGGGCCATACCATGGGGCAACAATGGGGGCATTTGGGGGTATAGTATAGAGTAGTAATAAGGCCATTTAGGGGCATGCTATAGGGTAGCAATGAGGATATTTGGGGTATAGTATAGAGCAACAATAAGGCGATTTAGGGGGGCAGTAATAGGCGTATTTAGGAGTATAGTATAAAGCAGTAATAAGGCCATTTGGGGGCATACTATTAACTAGGATTTAAGAAATGAGATCACGTGAGGAGTTATTCTTAGCGATAAATCATAGTTAATCGTTAATAGTGGCTTGGCGGAAAGCTTAATATATTCCAATACAATATAGATTAAATTCGTGAATATAATTTCTAGTATAAATATAGTTATCTATAATAAATAAAGGGCTCGACAATAAATATATCGAATAATAAAAGACCCTATAAAGAAGTCGGAGATTTATAAACTCCGCGAAGTCTTAAAGGAGTATATCTATAATAACGAAAATAAATAGGACGAGTATAACTAGTTATAGAAAAATAAATAACTTATTATTATAAAGGTATAATAAAAGGATAACGATATTTATAAAAAAAGATATTAAGAGGGTAGACTAGCGGTATTAATAATTAAAAAGAGTTTAATAATATAGAGGAGATAGAATAATCGTAAATTTTATAAATCTAGAAAAGTCTAGATATACTAAAATAATCTAATAATCCTATATTTAATAATTACGGTCTTATTATCAATTCGGAGATATTAAAGATTAATACTCGTATTCTCGAGCTATTTAAAATACTCTTTATAAAGAATTTTATAATTAAATTTATCTTTTCTAGTCGTTAGGATCTATATAGAAAAATATTTCTCCTCTTTAATATTTAGCCGTTAAAGTTTTAAGGTATTTATATCCTAAAATTAAATAAAGATCGTCGAGCGCCTATAATTAATAAATAGGTAGATAATTTTAAAAAAAAACTTTATAAAGCTCTATCGTAGATATAATAAAAAAATCGAGAATATTAACCCTCCCGTTATTAGCGACTACGCTAATAATATTAAGATTATTAATATAATATTTATAACTACCGGAAACTAATCGAAGTCGCGTCTCTAAATACTTCTAGTTATTCTTAATAATAAAAGCGCCGATATTTATAATTAAATTAAATATAATTATAATATTCGTTTCGGAGTTATATTATAATATATCTAGACGAGTAACGTTATTAAAAACGCCCTTTAATACTACTTTAATATATTTATAAAATTTAATTATAAACTCGGGGGTATTACCTTTATAATTAAATCGAAGATTAAATACTTCGAGGAGTCTATAATAATTATCGGTATTAATATCTTTTATATAGTACCCGGCCGAAAATAAGTTTCTATAATTATTATAATTATCTTTATTAATCGGACTACCTCTCGTTATATTATTACGGTTAAAACGAACGGCTCCCGTATTAAGATAATTACCTCTAATAATATTAACTTTATACTTCGTCCTTTAATAGATTAATAATAGAAGAATATTAGCGGGGGTAGTCTACCTAAATATATTTACTATTTCCGTAACGGTGTTTCTAAAGATTAATTTAGTTTATTTTTAAAATATAAGGTTATTAATATAAAGCGCTTATTTACGGATTTAGGCTAGAATTATCCTAGTAATAAAATTAAATTCATTATTATAATTACCGAGAAGTATTATTATATTCGTTTCTTCCCTTTTATAAATCCTATAATTAATAAAAATAGTAATCCTATATTTAATATAATTATTAATTATAATATTATTTACCCTTTCGAGAATAATATTTATCTCTACTCGTATATAATTATCTAGGGTACTACCCGACCTACTTATTATTATATATTAATAAATAAGGTTAATATTCTATTAGATCGATTCTAGGTAATATTTTACGAGTATTATTATTAATATTAATATATAACTACTTTTATATCTCTTTATAAATTTAGTCCTAAATTTATAAAAATATATTAAGTTAATAAAAGACAGTCCTTATAATATATTATATTTATTTAGTAATTAAGCGTAGTAAGATTTATATCGATATAGTTACCGCCGAGAGAGCTGCGCTTTAAAAAGAGCGACGGAAATTAAATAAGGAGGCGTAATCTTATTTTAATAAAATAAAATTATAAACTAAGTAGCCTAAACTCTAGCTAGTTGAGCCTTAAGATTAAATAAGTTTTAATATATAGTATATTTAAGTTTATAAAGTCGTGTAAAAACGTTTATTAAATATCGTAGGTAATAAATACGTTTAATAAATATAATAGATTAATAGTATTAGTATACGATATTTATATAAATACGTAAATAAATACGCGATTAATATTACTATATATTATATCTAACCTATAATATAAACTATATAAATTAGATAATTAAATAAATTATTTACGGGCTTAAACTAGCTTAATACGTAATTTACTAGTAAATAATAATAAAACGTTTAATAAACCTACTCGGAGCTGTAGATAGTAGAATATACGGGTATTATACTTGGAAAAAGTTTATACGGTCTCTCGCTTTACCGATATTAACTTTCTAGTTCTATATTAATAAAACTATATCGAATTTACTAGATAAATTTATTATTATTTATCTCGATAATATCCTCGTTTATTCGGAGGATTTTATAGAGTATAAAAATTATATTAAATAAATCCTCGAGCGCCTCCGTAGTATAGCGCTATATATTAAATTAAAAAAATATATATTCGGATAAATAACCGTTAAATACCTCGGATTTATTATATCCTAGGATAATATAGCGATAGATATTAATAAAATTATTATAATTTAAAATTAACCTATATTATATTATATTAAAGATATATAATTCTTTTTAGGATTCTATAATTTTTATAAGTATTTTATTTAAAATTATAATAAGATCGTAACCTCTATAACGGACTTTATTAAATATACCTCCTTCGAGTAGAATAAAAACGTCTAGAATAATTTTAACGAACTCCGAAAAATATTCCTAAATATATTACTCCTAGTTTAATTTAACTACTCTAAAGAAATTCGTATAGAGATAAATATTAATAAATTCGTTATCGTAGCGACTCTTTTATAAAAATATAACGATTTTTATTAATACCTAGTCGCTTTCTACTCTAGAAAATTAGAATTATTAAAGAGAAACTACGTTATATATAATAAAGAACTCCTAGTTATTTTAAAAAGATTCTACGCGTAAAGATACTATTTTAAAAAATCTTAAAAAATCATTAAAATTATTATAAATTATAATAACCTCCGTTACTTTTTAGGAATTAAATTATTTATATAATATTAAACTTATTAAATAAAATTCCTCGCGGGGTTTTACTTTATAATAAAGTATTATATATAAAAAAAGAACTTTATAGATAATTTTAATAAATATTTAAATTATTAAAATTACCTACTCGGTGAGAGTTATATAATAGTTTTATTTTTTAAACTCGCTATAATAACCCTAAACGAAATTCGTAAAGTAGTATTTAATATTTATACCGACCTATAAATATATATAATAGAAGGAGAGGAAGAGATACTATTCTATACTTTAATTAACGATATTAAGAAAATATTAAAGAATAACGATATTAAAGATAATAAATACTTCTTTTAAAAAAACGGGCTCTTTTATTATAAAGAATCGCGCCTATATATTTTAAAAAGTCTCCGACTTCGTGTTCTCTAAACTTTCTATAATAACTTAATCGCGGGATATTTTACTAGGGATAAAACTATAATAATTATAACTCGTTAATTCTTTTAACCCGGATTACCTAATTAAATAATAAATTATATTAAAATCTATAAAATATATAATCGAACTAAACCTAGCTACTACGTTAAATATAAAGAACTATTACTACTACTAGTATCGATTAAAGTATAATTAAATATTACTATTAACTTCGTTACCGATCTACTACGGTCTTCGGTATACGGAAATAAGGATAAATCGGATTATATTATAATTATAGTCGATAGGCTAATAAAAATAACTTATTATATATTATATATTAAAGATATAGACTCTAGATAATTCGTATACCTCTTTATTAAAATAATAATTAGTTATTATAGTATATTAAAGAGAATCTATAACGACTATAGAGTATTATTTACTTTTAGTTTCTAACGAATACTCTCTATTAGGTTAGAGACCGATTATAAATTCTCTATTAATTTCTACTCTTAAACGAATAAATAGACGGAGCGCTAGAATTAAATATTAGAATAATATTTAAGATACTTTATTAATTACTTATAAAATAATTAAGTAAATTACCTCCCTCTAATAGAATATATATATAATATATTCTATTATTTAGTAATTAAATACTCTTTATTTAAAATAGATAATGGCTACGACTCTATATTATTCTAATTATACCTTTATATAGGGAAATACCTCTTAGTTAATATAAAACAAATTATATAAAAAATCGTAGTATTATAGTATAAGATTTTAGTACGAATTTCTAAAGCCTAAAATAAATAAATTAAATATTATAATTAAAATAATAAAAGGATCGAGTTCGAGGTAAATAATTTTATTATATTTAAAACTACGAATTTAAAGATAGATTATCCTAGTAAAAAACTCGATAATAAAAAACTAGGGCCGTTTAAAATTACTTTTTATATAAATTTATAAATATACCGCCTAAAACTCCTTAATATTTATAAAATCTATTTAGTTTTCTATATCTACCTCCTCGAGCCCTATTATATTAATATTATTTTAAATTATATCGCTCTTTCTTTAATACCTATTAATAAGATTACCGAGGATAATATAAATAACCGAGAGTACTTTATCGAAGAAGTCCTAAAATCTAGATATTATTATAATAAACTATAATACCTAGTTAAATAAAGAGATTATTAAGATATAAACTCTACTTTATAATAACCCGCGGGGGATATCGAGAATTCTAGCGAATTAATTAACGAATATTATCTTTAATACCTATTAATACTAGGGCCTAGCGACGAACCCCGATAAAATAACATTAAATCTTAAAGTAGTTAAATATACTAGGCTCGATATATTAATAATACCTATAACTAAGAGGAAACTTATAATAGTATAGTATATAATATCTAGAAATAGATATAAATAGTATAGTATACTAAATATAAACTCTATTATATAAAATATAAAATATATACCGCGTTAAAGTAACCTAGGCGAATTTATATAAAGTATATAAACCCGCCTATTTTAATAGTAAAATACCGCCTCTTTATAAAATATATTTATAAAAAGTCTACCCTAATTTATACTAAGATATTAAAGAGTAAAGTTAATAATATAAATAAGAAATAGATATTCACTACTAGCGTAGATTAGATCGTACCGTTCCTACTTCTATTTTTATTTCTATTTATTTTTACTTTATTAATTAATACCCTCCCTATTTAATATTAACCTATATAATAAATATTAATAATTTTTTTATACTAAATACTAAGGCGTCGTTATTATAGAATAAAATTAATATCTTTTTAAAATAAATCTAGAGGCGTTATTTATACGAATATAAAAGAACTTTAAATTAACTATTTATAGTTATAGCGAAACGAATCCAGAATTTAATTTATAAATATATATTTTTTCTAAATTACTTATTTACTTTATTAATTCCTTAATCTCTAATCTAGAATAATTCTTTATTATATTTACCCTTTTTATTTTACTAACCCCTATAACGCGGTTTTCGAGTATTTTAACTAGAAATTCTCTTATATACTACGCTACTACTTTACCCTCCCGATTAATATTAATTTGGACCTCGAGCTCCTTATTAATATAAAAGATATAGAGATCTAGATCCTTATAATATACTAGAAAATAATAAATAAAAATACCGGAAAGATTAATAATTAGGTAGTTATAAATATTAATAAAAATAAATATAAATAATAGCCCGTCGTAATAATTAGTAATAATTATAAAGACTAGTTTTATTAAAATCTCAATGAAGTAATAATAACTAAGGTATATTAAAATACTAGCGCGTTTAACGTAAATTTAGTCGCTTTTAATATAGAGATAAAAAACGTTATTCTTTTATATTAAATTAAGTTATATAATATAGTACTCGGACTATTTATAAAACTCGGCTTTTCTAAATAGTTTCGGTCCGTAAATTAATTACTAGACTTTAATATTGATAAAGAACCCTATAAGGGTAGCCTAAATCGTATAAATTATAAAAATACCTAGTTAATTAATAGCCGCGTTATTAATTATAAAGAGTAAATTTTTACGGAAACTTCCCCGAATTAAGATAAAATAAAGATAATTTCCCTTTCGAAGTAAAAATAAATATATATATTAATTTAAACGTTATTAGTAAGGCCTCTTTAATTAAAAATATTATACTAGGAATAGGAGCTACCTCTTTACGATATATCTTTTAATTAAAAACTACCTCTTTATAATATATAATAGAAAATATTTCTTTACGATATACTTTATTACTTTAACTCCCTTTAATAAATAAAAAAAAGAAGATATTTATACTAACCTAAAAAAATACTACTATAAAGAATATATAAAATATTATTATAAAAAATATTTTTATATTAAAAGACCCCGCCGACCCTATTATATTAATTATAAATTTTATCTAGCGCTAGGAGCTATTTAATAATAAAAAAGAGATTATAGAAATTATAAAGAAAAAACCTACGTACCCCTCTAACCTAATATACTAGGATATAATATTAATAGTAGGCGAGAAGATAATATATTTAATATTAACCGGCGAGGGCCTCGATTATATAATTTAATATTATAAAGTAGAAATAACGGCTACGATAAACGAGTTAAAAAACGTAATAAATTTATTTAAAGACGACGATACTATAGTAGATATTATAGTCGAAGTATTTAAAAAGGAGAAACTCCGTATAAAAATAATAATATATAAAATCTAGGACCGTAGAGTAGTAATTTAAAAAAAATTAGTAAATTCCCTACTATATCGAAGTAAATTTTTTAATATAAGATAGAACCCGGTTATTTTTTTATATTAATAATTTAAACGAAGTCTACCTCCCTACCCTTAACTAGGATTCTCGATATTAATAATAATTTCTTAGTTAAATTTTCTTTTTAATTACTTTAGTTAAATATTACTCTATTAATTATAAAGAATCTTAAAAGATTAAAAGCGAAGAAGATCGGCGATAAAATTAAAAAAATAAAACTCGGCTCTATCGATAACGATAAAGACCGTTAACTCCGCTTAAAGTAAATATTATACTATATTCTAGAATTTAACTACGTTACTAATTTCTAAATCCACCGTTATTATTTATATTCTACTAGTACTATTTATATTCCACCGACTATAACCCTAGTTACTATATTATAGATTAGATATACTCGCGGCGAGTACTATAGGGAGGGAGTATACTATTATAGGAGTATTAAAGAGTTTAGCGCGCCGGGATTTAACGTCGCTTATTATTTAATAATCTTAATTAATCTATAATTACTTCTCTATAGAATAATATATTATTATTTGAATCTCTAACCCTAATATACTTATTCCCGTAATAGTGGAGTTCTATAATCTTATTATAATTTATATTATATAAACTAGATAATAGAGGTTATTATTACGATCTTAGCGTAGGATTAACTAAACCCGCGATAAAGATAAATATAGTTATAATCGTAATACTAGTTAAGCGACTATTTATAATAACTCTTAATAATTATATTATTATAAAAGACTATAAAGGTCTTAGTATAGTTTCTTTTTATTATATAAATAACGTATTTTTAAATAAATAAAGGTTTCGTATTTAACTTCCCTTAAAACTTTTAATTATAAATTATAAATATAAACGTTTATTAAATCTTTAATTAAGTTTATTAAACCTATTTAATCTTATTTTATATTAATATAAAGTCTATTATTCTTTAATTTTTAATACTCTTTTCTACGAGTATTAATTGAAGTTTTATTAATATTATATTAAAATATTAAACGGAGAGCCTTAATACTTTAAATACTTTTAAAATAAATACGTTAAAATTAATAAAGGCCCTAGTCTTAAATACCTAAAACGATATTAAAAAACGTAATATTATAGAAGAAGGAGACCGTATTAATGTCGCCCGTTTAGATTATTATTATAGAGAGCGCGAGAAACTTAACGATTAACTATTATAACTTTAATTATTCTTCGTATTTAACGAGAATACTATACTAGTTATTTAATAAATAATCTTTATAATAACCTATATAAGAGGTAATATATAAAAATAAGTTGAATTATTCCTAAAATATTATATAAAAGTAGTAAATAATATCGATAATTTATTAATAAAGCTTTAGATAAAGAACTTCTTTAAATTTAAAACCGAGATTCGTCGCGTATTTAGACTATCTAATAAAAATAATATAATAATTCGTATTATCTAATATTTAGTATAACGTAGGTATACGTCCGACTACTCGGTATAATTCTAATATTATATAATATTTACGGACTAGGACGATACTACTTTTATAATAATATATCGACGAGGACTAAAAAATAATATAAAAAACGAATTTATATAAATAGGAGCCGTTATTAAGGACCTCGATATATTTATAAAAAAAAAATTAAAATTAATAATAAACTATACGAACGTATAATAAAGAAATATTATAACGGAGGAGTTAATAAATAAGAATATTTAAGAGTTTATAATAATGAATATAATTTAACTAGTCGTTACTACTATAAGAAATTTAACCTATATAATTATATATTAATAGAACTCGATTTCACTAAAAAGGGACTTATAAAAAAATTATAAAAAAAGAGTAAATAATAATAAAGAGGAAAAAAAGTAATAAATTATTATAATTATAATAAGCCGGGCTATATCGGTAGAAATTATTATTCGAAAAATATAATAAATCGATAATAATTAAATATACTTAAAAAGGAGATACCGGATAACGTAACCGAGTCCTTTAAGAATCTAGTATAAAATAATACTATATTTAATAAACTATTAAAGAAGTAGGGGAATATTAAAGAAAAGAGTTAAAGAATTCGAGAATTTAAAAAATTAAATAATAATAATAATAAAACTCTAAAGGAAGATTTAAAGGAAAGATAAAATTAAAATTAAAATATAATAAACTCTAAAGAATAACTTTAGGTAATAAACTACCTCGATAATTTTAAAAGCTAATTTATTATATTAAAAAAGAAACCCGAGGAAAAAAAGAAGAAAAAGAATAACCCTCTAGAATTAATTATATTTATAATGAATATTATTTAAGGTATAGAGAGATATACTAGTTAATATATATAAACGAATATTATAAATATTATTATAATAACTTAAAAGAGCGAAAGTATATCGTAAAATTAATATATAATTATAATTAGTAGAATAATTATATTAAAGATAATTATTCGTAATACCTAGTTAAAAAAAAGAGAGAACTAAATCTTCCCGGGCTATAATAAAGGATAATAATTATAATTACGAAATTAGATAAAATATAATAAGGAAATAAAATACTATAATTAAAACGAATAATATTATTATTTAATTAAAGATTATAAAAGGTACTTCGAGTCTAAAGAGTACTATAAATTCTTATCTTCGACGAGAAAAGACTAGTCCCTTATATTAAAGAGAAATACGAGGAGATTAATATACTAATTTTAAAATAATATCTATACTTAACTTAATACGATATATATATATAAATACTAGTAAAAGTTAACGAATATAAAATCGTTATAATAATAGATTTAAAAATAACTAGTAACTTTATATTTTAAATAATAACTCGGGCGATTAACCTACTAACTCGAGAAGAAAAAAATATAAATTTTAATTAACTAACGGGTCGAAGCTATTAATAGGAAGAGTAAATAAAAAAATATTCCCGTTATTAATTATTATTTAACGCTACTATAAGGAAATTACCTTCGATATAATAAAAATAATTATTTACTATATTATTCTAAGGATATTTTAATTAAAGAAATATAATTTAATAATTAATTAGAGAATAAAAATACTTATATTTCCGCGTACTAAAAATATTATTAATATAATATTTATATATTTTTAAAGGATAGTTATAAATAAGAAGTCGAACCGTAGCCCGGTCGAAACCTATAATACTTTATCTTCGAATAAAACTAACCTCGTATAAAGATTCGATTTAATATATATTAACTAGAGAGGTTAATAGGGCGAATAAATTAAAATTTCTAAAGATAAAAATAAACCTCCTAATATCCCTAAAGAGTATTAATAATAGAAGTATCTTTTTTAAGAAAAGATAACTATAAAAATATTACTTAAATATTAATTATAAGATTATAAAATTAAACTCGAATTAAATAAATAACTAATATTTAAATCTATTTACACTTTATTGAAAAAAGAACTCGGAGTACTTCGCGGGTATATTAATGAGAATCTTAAGAAAGAATTTATTCGAGAATCTAAATTATTAATAATTTATTTAATTCTCTTTACGGTAAAAAAGAATAAAAGTCTATAACTATATATAAACTACCGAAAATTAAACGATATTATAATAAAGAATCGATACCCTCTACTAAATATTAACGAGTTATAGGATCGGTTTATAATAATAAAAATCTTTATATAACTAGATCTTCGAGGCGTGTATAATTTAATTCGAATAAAAAAAGACGAGGAGTAGAAAACTACATTTAAAATTAAATACGATTATTACGATTATTTAATAATACTCTTCGGATTTATTAACGTACTAATAAATTATTAAGTATTAATTAATAATATAATATAAGTAAATTTAGATATAACGGTAATTATATACCTCGATAATATCTTAATCTACTCTACTAGTAAGGAAGAATATATTGAATATATATAAAATATCGTAATTTATTTATTACTAACTAGACTTCTCTTTAAACTAAAAAAATACGAGCTTTATAAAGAATTAATTAAATTCTTTAAATTTATAATTAATATTAAAGGTATTTATATAAACTCTAAAAAAATTAGGTGTATTAAGGAATAATCTATATTATATAATATTAAAACGATATAGAGTTTCTTAAGATTTACGAACTTTAATAGAAGATTTATTAAAAATTACTCTAAAAGGGCCTTACTATTAACGGATATTACGAAGAAAGATATTACTTTCTAATAAAGAAAATAATAATAAAGATTTTTTAAAGTATTTAAAGAGGTTTATAAAAGGCCGCCGGTATTATATTCTTTTTAAAGTAACGAACTAGCTCGAATCGAAACTAATACTTTAAATTTAATAATAAGCGCTTATATACTTTAGTAGAGAGATAATAAATAATACCCTATTATATACTATTCACGAAAGATATTATTAATAGAATAGAACTATAATATATATAATAAAGAATTATTAATAGTAGTCTTAATATTAAAATAATGAGTTTATATAGAAAACTACTTAAACTTTATTATCTTTATAAATTATAAAAACCTTCTTAACTTTACTACTACGAAGTAGTTAAATCGAAGATAGGTTAAATAGTTAGAATTATTAAAATAATATAAATTCAAGATTTTTTATACCTTAAAAAAGGATAATAATCGCGCCGACGTATTTAATAAACGAGAAGACTATATAAGAGATAAAGATATAATTATATAATTAATCCTTATTTAATAATAGGATAAATCGTTAATCCTAATATAATAACTAGTAACGACGTTATATATCTTTATTCCCGGAATTATTAATAATATTAAAACGGGATATAAAAGCGATATCTTAATTAAAATACTAAAAAATTAATAACTATAAACTAAATTATTAGAATATAATAAGAAAACCTATCTTTTTAAAGGATATTTTAAGGAAATTATCCGCGATTATTATAATAATCTAGTTTAAAGATACCCTAGAGTTATTAAAATTATAAAACTTATCTATAAAGAATACGACGCGGCGGGACTACGGTCGTACGTCGAGAAATATATTATAAATATATAAATTACTAGTAGAACAAATCTACGAGGTATATTAAATATAATTAAATTTAATTCGCCTTAATACTAGAGATACCCTAGGACGATATTATAATAAATTTTATTATTAAATTACCGAAATTAAAGGACCCCGTTATAATAAAGATCTTTAACTCTATTATAATAATTTATAATAAACTTAATAAATATACTATAATAATACCGATTAAGGAAATTTATAAAACGGAATAAATTATCTTTATATTATTAAATCGATTAATTAGAGATTATAGAATACCTGAATTAATTACCTTTAATTAAGATAAATAATTTACTTTCAATTACTAGAAAATACTTATTAATACTATTAAAACTAAGTTACGAATATTAACCGCGTACTACCTATAAACGGATAAATAAATAAAGCGGGTTAATTAAATAATAAAGACGTATTTACGATATTATATTAACAAAAAATAAAACGACTAGATAAGGTTTTTATTTAGAATTTAATTAATATTTAATAATAACTAGTCTAATATAATAAAGCTTATATTATTCTTCGCTAATTTTAATAAATATATTAATATATTCCTCGAATTTAAATAAGAACTGAATATATAAAGAGTTTTAATTTATATAGTTAATATAAAAGTATTATACCGAGATATATAAACCTAGATTAATTAAGTAAATACTCGGACTAAAAAGATAATAAATAAATGTCGAAAAGAGTATTTTTAATTAAAGGAAGGGGATAAAATATACTTTTTAATAAAAAATATAAAAAGTAAAAAACTAAATAAGAAACTAGACTATATTAAAATCGGATTATTTTCGATTAAAAGGAGTAAAGGACTAATTAACTACGAATTAAATCTTTTAACCGACGTTAAAATATATTTAATAATTTATATCTCTTTACTAGAATTAAGAGAATTTATAATACCCTTATAAAAAATCTTTTATTTTTATATAAAAAAAGAAACGGAATTCGAGGTCGAGAGAATCCTAGAATTCGATTATATAAATTAGAAATATCTTATTAAATAAAAAGGGTATAACGAGGTAGAAAATATATAAGAATATAATATTAACTTTACGAATTATTAATAACTCTTTACGGAGTTCCGTTAATATTAAAAGAGGAATAAATAATATTTAATTAATCGAAATTAAAGGATAATTTAAAGAGCTCGGACGAGATATTAAATAAAAAATTATTAGAATTAATATTATTTACGATTTTAGTTACCCGCTTATTTAATTCTAATTTCTTAATATTTCAAAGCTCTCGTTTTATTAATCTTTCATTCTCCGCCTTTACTTTATTATATTAAAATTATAAACGAATAAATTTCGCCTACGTAACTTTTATTTTAAATTATAAATCCTTCCTCGTTTTTTCTATATAATATATCTCCTCCGGCGATACTATAAAGTTATATTTCCTATTATTATATATATACCGAGTATACCGGTTTAACCTAGGTTTAATTTTATAGTTTTTAGGATTCGATATATAATTTTTATACGAATATATAATTATTATAAAAAGGGTTAAAGCGAGCTCTTTACGACGAATAATAAGAGATTTAGACTTTTTAATTCGATAAAGAGGTATTAAAAAGAATAAATTAACTTCCGAGGATAAAAATCGAGAGGGGGGAGTTAATATTATAATTTTAATATAAAATTAACTAAACCCGCGATAAAGATAACTATAGTTATAATTATAATACTAGTTAAGCGATTATTTATAGTAGTTTTTAATAATTATATTATTATAGAAAATTATAGAGGTCTTAATACGATTTCTTTCTACTATATAAATAATATATTTTTAAATAGATAGGAGCTTCGTATTTAACTTTCTTTAAAACTTTTAATTATAGATTCTAAATATAAATATTTATTCAATCTTTAATTAAGTTTATTAAATTTATCTAGTTTTATTTTATATTAATACGAAGTCTATTATTCTTTAATTTTTAATACTCCTCTCTACGAGTACTAATCTAGGTCCTATCGACGTTATATTAAAATATTGAATAGAGAGTCTTAATAATTATAGCCCTTCTTTAAATTTATTATTATATTTATATAACCGATATAGGGGTAAAGTATTAACGTCTTTTTTTAAAAAATTATCTAGGAATTTATAATACCGCGTAGATAAAATTATAATTAAATCAATATTCTTATTATTTTAATAAATTTAAAACTTTTCTTAAATAATAATAAAGACGAGGTAAAGCTCTTTATTTATTTTAAATATAACTCGGTTTTAGATTTAATTATAAATACTTAATTTAAAATTTTAATTAAGGCGGGGTTTAGGTTTATAATCTCTAGATTTTTAATAAAACTAAATATTTAAAATCGAGATTTCTTCTAGAATACCTAAAAATTAATTAATTTCTATAAATAATAAACTAAATACGATTTACTCGTTAAATATAATAAAACTAGTAAATAATCGAGATTTTATCTCGTATATATTAAAAGTAGCTAGGTATTAAGTTTATTATTCTTAATATCGAAACTTAAAACGAAGCGACATCGGTAAAGCGGGGAGACTATATAGACGAAAAATACAAAGGATATGAGCTTAGCGCGCATTTTGCGTATAAAGCGTATTTTTCGGTATTATTCTAATTTCTAACTCTACGAGTATTAGCTTAAACCTTAAACTTTATATATATAAGATATAGCGCTAGTTTAGCGCTGTATTTTATGCGTACTAGTTTTTTAATAGTTATAAAATACCGGCTGTACGGAGCCCGTATAAGAAAAGTCGAAGTGCTAAATACGCATTTTCCGTATAAATCTCATGTTCGTTACACTTTTCCACCTAAGCGGTCTCCCGATTTACCGATAGAGGCTAGGTTATAATATTTAATCTTAAGTGTCTTTCTTTATTTAATAGTAATAATAATATAATTATATTTATTATTATAACTAGTTCCTATAGGAATAAATAACTAGGATTAAAATAGAGAAGACTCCTTTTAAATTTATATTTATTATTAATAAATCTAGAATTTAAATATTTCTTCTTAAATTCTAAATTATTTTATATAAATACTAGGCTAGGCTAGGGGCTAGCTTTACTTCTAATAAATTTAAAATTAAATTAACTCTTTTTAAATCGAGGTTTACTTTTTATAAATTTAGGATTAAATATACTATTAATAAACCTAAAATTAAAATAACTTTTCTCGAGTCGGAATTAATTATTTAATAATAACGTTATTATCTATAAATAATAACGGCTCTTTATATTATAATAACTCTTTCTAAATCGAGGTTTACTTTATATAGGTATTAAATAAAGTTAGAAAATAAAATTCTTAAATTTAAAAACTTTCTTAAAGTATAAAAAAGAGTTTATTTTCCACGAAGATTTTTATAAAACTAGGGATATAGTTTCTTAAATAAAAATATAAAGCGAAGATTAAGGAATTATCGGAGAAATTAATAATAATTTTATAATAATAAAGTTATATTAGGCCGATTATAACAAGGTACTAAACAAATTTAATAATAATAACAAATACTATTCCTAATAATTATATATATTTAAAATCCTTTTTATAATATAAATAATATATTTTATAATAGTAGGTATATTATTAAAGAGTCGGACGATATAAAAATAATAAAGAAGGCGAAGGGGTAGATATTAAATATATATAAAATTATAATTAATGAAAAGATAGCCTAATATATTAATATTAATTAAAACTTTAATTTAAATTCGGGACTAGTAAGTCCGTAGTTAATAAGAAATAATTATATATTTATTATAAAATATAGGGTCGGACTTAAAGAGTTATATAATAAACTAAAGCGAAAATTTAATTAATAAATTAAACGATATAGCCGATAAATAAAAAAGTATATATAGGGTTCTAAATATTTATAATCTTAATACACGACTTTATACCGGGATTATTCTTTTTCTATATTTAAAATAACTCCTCCTATAATACTCTCGTCGTTATTAACTATAATTATTATATTAAATCGGAGGCTAGTTAATTTAATTAAATAAACCCTTATATTATATCTAGGCTATTTATAATAGAAATAAAACCTCTATTTCTTATAAATAACTTTAATAACTAGGGTTCTTATTAATTTATCTTTAATAATAATTTAGATTATATTAAAATTTATTAACTCCCTAAATAAAATAGTAGGAGTTAATATAATAACGAGGATAAAAATATTTATAATACTAAAGCGAGTTATAGAGGTAAAGATTAATAAAGATATAATATTAAAGTATAGTTATTTTAATAGTAAAAATAATAGTAATATAAAAGAAATTAATTATCTATAGAGGATTTGGCCCTAATATACTAGAATCTAGTTAAGGCGCTAGTCCTAATATATAAATATCGAGGTTTAATTTAATAATACTATATTAGAGTCTACCCCGTAATAGAATACCTCTTTTAAAAGAAAGAAGTTAACGCCCTCGTTAATATATTAATATAGAGTATCGTAAATAATAACGTAAATAGCGTTTATATACAGAAATAATAAAGTAAATAAATATATTAATATATCCCTAGCTTTTAAATAATCGATACGGGGTAATAGCGGGAGTATCGTAGAACCTTAAAATTTAATATAGAGCCGTAAATAAAAATCGCGACGACGAGGTAAAGCGATAGAGAGGTATAAAGATAATATAAATAACTAACGATAATAACTATAATATTAATAAAATAGGGGAGTATACATTTAGTATTATAAAAATATTAATATTAAAGAACTAAAATCTTAAGTGGTCGGTGTTTTCGTATATAAAAGTAAGATCTTAGTGTTAATTCTATAATCTTAACACGGTTTCTAGCTAGCTAGCGATTTCTAAAAGTAATTATTTACTAGTATTTTTGAAATTAAAATTATTTTAGCGCGGGGTTAATTTAAATCTAATTAAATTCTAAATTTAATCTTTAACTATAATTTAATAGAGATTATATTCGTTATTATCTTCGTCTACTTCTAGTATATAATTATAGCCGGTATATTAATATAATATAACGATATAGATAGTATTCTAATATAGCGAGTTATAATAGTTATTAAATAATTTCTTATCGAATAGTTTATTATTAAATAGTTTATTAAATTTATCTTTAAAGAGTTTATAAAATTTATTATCGAGTAATTTTTAATCGTCTTAATAATAAAGTTACCGCTAGGGCTACTACTATTATTAAAATTAAAGATAAAATAGTTTTTAAAATAGTATAGAGCCGCGAGAGGTAAAGTCCTCCTAAATTAATACTTTACTATCTACGTTTTTATGAATTAATTTAGCGTTATTATTACTTTTAATTTAAGAATATCCTAATATATATTTATATACAATATATTCTCAACGGTTAATAACTAGCTTTATATAAATATAATATTTATAAATTTAACGAGGTATAGTATATTCTAAATAAATACACGAGGATAAATACCCTTTCGAATATCCTAGGGTATATATATAAGGGTAGCGATCTTAACTATAATTATTAAAATTCTAATTTTAAATCGATCGATAAAGGTAGTATACTACTATTATAAATCGAATATAATATTACGTAGGAGCTTTTTTTTAAGTTTTATTAACTCGATTATATTATGGAATAAAGTAGAGAATCCCTTCCCTTCCCTAGTTAGGGAAGAGAACCGGGGAAAGAAAGAGAAAAGAATGAAGACTTAATAATTCCTTTCCTTAAAGTAAGGAAAAGAAGAGAATAATAAAGAATCCCTTCCCTACTCTCCTTATAGGGCTGATATTATAATCTATTAATATACTATCTTAACGCGTACTCTAATTATATTAATCTTTATTTTAACCGCGGGTTATATTAGGCGGTCTAGTATATTTCTAAATACTTTTACTAAATATATTAAATATTTTAATATATTTATTTATATATTTATAAAGATTTAATAATTTAATTATATTAAATAAATATAAATATAATAAAGTAATTAGACTAGGTTTATTAATATTAAATATATTAAATCCTAGACTCTTAGTAAATCTTCGATTTAGTAATTATAATTTTCTAGGATAACTAAGATTATTTATATTATATAATATTATAATAGTTACTAGTACCGCGTTAATAATTTATTTTTATATCGTTTATATTTTCCTTTTACTTCTAGACTTTATTAATTATTTATTTAATTAATAAACTCGTTAACTTACTCGGATATTTTAATATCTAGCTCTTTTATTATTTAATTTCTTATAATTATATTTATCTTTATACCTAGTATTATTTAATAATTATTTTATCGCGGAATTCTCCTTTTTAATAATAATTAAATAAGAATTTAAATTTATATTAGAATCTAAAGAATATAAAAATTAATATATTTAAAATAACTAGTCTCTTTAGTTAAAATTTATTATAAATATTATTATAATATTAAATAATAAATAATAAGAAAGGATAATATAAAATGATTTTTATTAATCGTTTTATAATTAAGTTAGAAGATTAAGAAACCTAGGACTAGCCTATATTTAAATATTAATTAGATTTAATACCGAATAATAAATATTAGAATAAATTAATATATTATATATATCGTTAATTATTTTATAACCGACGAAGAGAAATAAGCCTCGGGTTAATCCTTATTTATATTTAATCTAAAATAAAGTAATCGAGGTCGTTTATTTAATAAATAAGAAAAAAGAAAAACTGAAAAAGAACTAAATAAAAACCTTAATATAATAAAATTAAGAAACTATTTAGTAAATCGTTTTATAGAAAAGCTTTAAGTAGAGTTAACTAAAATTATTAATTAAAAAGCGATTCGACGAGTAGAAAAGACTTTAACTATTAAGGGACGGGATTAATATCTAGAGGTTCATTAAACTAACGGCCAGGTTCATTAAACTATAACCTAGTTATAATATAAGAGTAGGCCAAGATAAAAGATAAAGGACGAAAACTAGGGTAGGGTTAATTATTATTTAAATAGGAGCTAGTATACGAAGTATTTATTTATTTCTTATCCCGACTATATTAAAATAGAAATAAGGAAACTAGCTTAAATCTAAATTAGATTTAAAATAAATTAAACTAGGTTAAGGTAGGTAAGACTATACTATAATAATAACCCCCTCTTTAAGATCGAGCTCCTACGAGATAAATAAATAATTAATTCGATTAATTAGATTTCGTAACCCTAAATATTGTTTAGGGTTACGAAATAGTTAAGATAAAAGCGCGTCGGAATATTCGAGTTATTAATAATAACGGGTAAAGGATAGGACGGGGAATAAGCGGCGGTATATAAATAAAACTAGGCGTTAATATTATTATTTATAAATAATAACGGCGGGGCTAGGCTATAAGATATTATTTATTTATATAGTAATATAAAGTATCGGTCGAAGCCGATACGGAATAATAACCGAGGGGATAATAACGGATAGGGAATAGACTATAATATAGGCGGGAGTTAACTTCTTAAAAATCGGACTAGGATAAAGATAATAGAGGTTCCTTATACTAATACCTCTAAATAGTATATAGTAATTCGTAGAGGCCGGCGGCGCTAGGATTCGAAATATAATACTTATTAATAGACTAGTAATAACGGGTAAAGTAATAAAAGGGTTCTTATATAATAACGTAACCTTTTTAATTAACGTAGTATTTTAATAAAAGTAGACTATAACGGCGATTATATTTAGAATTTAAGATACCGTTAATATACTACTCTCGTTAGTTATTTTCGGTAATTATAAATTCTTGGATAAACTAGATTTATCTAGGTAAAGAATTATTAATTATTAATTATAATAGGCTAACGTAGAAGACGGGGTAAACTTTTATTAAATACGGAAAATCTAACTAGATTATAAAAGAATTATCGAAAACTTTAGAGACTCGGAAAGGGCCGATATTATAATCGTCGAGTTTAACTAAAAAGTATATAATATTTAGATTCTTAATATTTAGCTATATTTAGTCGTCTACTAAATATATTAAATATAGGCGCCTTCGCTAGTTAACCGAGGATTTAAAAATAATATAAATAATAAGTATTTTATCGCGGAGGTAGTTATTTAAGATTTCTATTTACGTTATAAATTTATCGGTAACGATTAAATAAATATATATTTAAGCGGTGAGATTTTAAAATAGAGGCTCGGTAGGCTCGAAGCCGATATATAAATATTAACTATAATTAGTTAAGAAAGGCGAGGCTAGAGTACTAGACGAATTAATATTATTATTAGAAAACTCCGCTCTAAGGAGCTATTTCACCTAATTATCCTATATATAATTAATATATATACGGGGGTAGTATTCTATTATAATATTAAACCGCTCGGTTTAATTATCCGTCTAAAGATAGTACCCGGTAGATATACGTTAGTCGATTTTAAAACGTTTATATAAAGCCTCCTAGAACTCCGATATAAATTAAAATCCTCGATTTAAAATAAAGATATCTAGTAGTTTATAGAGCTTTTATATATTCTAGTAGAAAGTATTATAGGCTTCGTCTACTTCTATTAATATAATTAATACTAGGTACCGTATCTTAATTAAGCGGTCTATAAAAACTAGGATATACCGATAAATAATTCCTATAAAGGTATAAAGTGGTAAAGGATTTATATAATCTATTAAAATATCTCTTTAACGTCGTTACGGGGGCGGTAATAAATATAATTATTTTTAAATATACTAGCGGGAAGGTTTAGTTCTTTAATATATATAATAATTCCTAATAAATCGCTAGATAATAATATAGACATTAGGCTACTAATAGGCCCGACTAATTAATTCGTAATATTTAATACGACCTAGGTAATTACCCGCGATACTATTATAGGCTAGTTAAATTAGACGAAGGCGTAATTTACTAGAATTTAGAATATATCTCTTTCCTCGGAAATAAAGAACTTTATCCCTATCTTTATATTTAGCGAGGAGAATTTCGTTATAATAACGCGTTCTAGAATATAGTATTTCTAGGACTTTAGGGGCGAATTAATCGGCTTAATTAATTATATCCTATAACTAATAGGTCGGGGTATTATATAGGTCTTTATCTAAATTAATAGGTTAGTCTTTATTTAATTCGGGTTTATAGAACGTAAATAGAGTTTAAGATTCTAGATTAACGTCTATATTAAAGTTTATCGGGGTTATATAAATTAATATAAGGTATAATTAAAAGAGTTAAATAAAAATCTTTAGATCTACTACCGATATAACTAAAGTAACTAAAACTAAGGCTAGGGTCGCTATATTTAACGATATATTATAAATATAATCTTTAAAGACTTCTAGGGCTAGGTTTTTTCTTTTTAATATAATCTAATATTAATATTAATATCTAGGATCTAATTTATCCCCCTCTTTAAGGAGGTCTCCTAATCGATATATTAATATATTAAATTTACTACTTTCTTTACTAGGCCGGTAGGTAATCTTATAATTAAAACGGGATAAAAACTCGCTCTACCTCGCTTAATAATAAAATAACGCCTTAAATAAAATAAAATATTTAAGAGTCTTATAATTCGATATTACCTCGATAGGGAGAGTAGATTCTTCTAGTTTAAGGCGTTATTCTTTAAATATACGGACGATTACTATAAACTCTTTATTATAAATCTTATAATTATACTCGGTAGGGTTATACTTCTTTAAAAAGTAAATAATAGGACGAAGGACGTTTTAATTATTATATTAAGATAGGACCCCCCTAGATACGTAATTAGATATATTTATTTCTATTATAATTTTACGGTTAAAGTCGAAATAAACTAGGATAATATCGGAGGTAAAAGCCTTCTTTAAGATATTAAAAGTTATTTAATATCGAGTACTTTACTCGAAAACGGTACCTTTTTTAATTAGGGCTATAAATAGTATAACGAGTTTACTAAACCTATAAATAAAACGCCGATAGAAGTTAACGAATCCTAAGAAACTTTAAACGTCTTTAATATTAACTAGTTATAGTTAATTTAGGATAATATCGATTTTCTTTAAATCTATTTTAATCCCTTTAGTAATAATAATTAATCCTAGGTATATAACTTCTTTAATATAAAAATCGTATTTAATAATATTTATTTAGAGCCCCGCCTCGCGGAGTTTCTAAAGAATATATTTAATATAGATTTTATACTCTTCCTCGATATCGCTATAGATTAGAATATTATCGAGGTATATAGTATAAGTCTTATCGAGAAATTTATAAAGAGTATCGTTAATATAGTATTAGAACGAGGTAAGGTTATTATATAATCTAAATAATATAATAAAGTATTCGAATAAGCCGAATCGGGTATAAAATATTATAAATTCTTCGTCGCCCTCTCTAACGCGGAGGCGATTAAAAATAGATATAATATCTAATTTAGAAAATACCTTAATACGATTTAATCGATTTAAAGTTTCTAAAATTAAGGGTAAAGGGTATTTATTCTTTATAATAATAATATTAAACCCTCGGTAATTAACGTAGAAATATAGGCCTCCGTTAGGTTTCTTTACGAATAGGATAAAAGATACGGTATAAAATTAATTAACTCGAATAAAACCTTTACTAAAGTTTTTATCTAGGTAACGGCGGAGTTTTAAGATCTCGTTATAATTTATATTATATAAACTAGATAACGGAGGTTATAACCCTTCTTTAAACTTAATAGTATAATTATATAACTAATATAAAAGTAAAATATTAACGTCTTTTCTCGAAAAAATATCTAAAAATTTATAGTACCGCGTAGGTAGGATCGTAGTTAGGTTAATATTCTTATTATCTCGGTAGGCTTAAAACTCTTCTTAAATAATAACGGCGGTAAAATAAAACTCCCTATTTATTTTAAATATAGCTCGGTTTTAGATTTAATCGTAAATATTTAATTTAAGATTTTAATTAAAGCGGGGTTTAGGTTTATAGTATCTAGGTTCCTAATAAAACTAGGTATTTAAAGTCGAGATTTCTTTTAAAATACCTAGAAATCAATTAATTTCTATAAATAATAAATTAAACGCGGTTTACTCGTTAGGTATAATAAGCCGGGTAAATAATCGAGATTTTATCTCGTATATATTAAAAGTAACTAGGTACTAGGTTCGTTATTCGTAATACTAAAATTTAAAATGAAGCGAGGCTAGGCTATAATACCTAATCTTAAATATCTTTCCTTATTTAATAATAATAATAATACGATTATACTCGTTATTATAATTAGTTCTTATAGGAATAAATAACTAGGACTAGGGTAGGGAAAACTCCTTTTAAATCTAAATTTACTATTAATAAACCTAGAACTAAGGTAACTCCTTTTAAATTCTAGATTATTTTATATAAATACTAGGTTAGGCTAGAGATTAGGTTTATTTTTAATAAACCTAGGACTAGGTTAATTCTTCTTAAATCGAGGTTTATTTTTTATAAATTTAAGATTAGGTATACTATTAATAAACCTAAAACTAGAATAACTTCTCTCGAGTCGGAATTAGTTATTTAATAGTAACGTTATTATTTATAAATAATAACGGCTCTTTATATACTAGCGACTCCTTTTAAATCGGGGTTTACCCTATACGGGTATTAAATAAAACTAGGGACTAGAATTCTTAGGTTTAGAAACTTTCTTAAAATATAAAAAAGAGTTTATTTTCCGCGAAGACTTTTACGAGACTAGGAGTATAGTTTCTTAAATAGAAATATAAGGCGAAGGTTAAGGAATTATCTAGAAAATCGGTAGTAACTTTATAACGGTAGAGGTATAATAAACCGATTACGACGGGGTACTAACTAAATTTAGTAATAAAGAAAACTATTCGTTCCTAATAGTTATAAATATTCAAAATCGTTTCTATAATATAAATAATACGTTTTATAATAGTAAATATATTATTAAAGAGTCGGATAATATAAGGATAACGAAGAAGGCGAAGGGGTAAATACTAGGTATATATAAAATTATAATCGATAAAAAGGTAGCCGGATATACTAGTATTAATTAAAGTTTTAATTTAAATTCGGGACTAGCTATTCCGTAATTAATAAGAAATAATTATATATTTATTACGAAAAGTAGGGTCGGTTTTAAAAAACTATATAATAGATTTAAATAAAAACTTAATTAATAACGAAGGTAAATTAAACGATATAGCCGATAAATAAAAAGATATATATAGGGTTCTAGGTACTTATAGTCCTAATACGCGATTTTATACCGGGATTATTCTTTTCTTATATCTAGAGTAACTCCTCCTATAACGCTCTCGTTATCGTTAACGATAGTTATAATACTAGATCGGAGGCTAGCTAGTTTAATTAAATAGACTTTTATATTATACCTAGGCGATTTATAATAGAAGTAAAGTCTCTACTTCTTATAAATAATTTTAATAACCGGGGTTCTCGTTAATTTATCTTTAATAATAATTTAAATAGAATCGAGGTTTATTAACTCCCTAAATAAAAGGGTTAGAGCTATAATAATAAAAATAAAAATACTCGTTATAATAAAGCGGGCCATAAGGGTAAAAGTTAATAAAGGTATAATAGGCCTCCTTAAGGTTTATCCTAATCTAGTAGGAGTAGTACTCTAGCGAGGTAAATAGTACTTAATTTATTAGAGTTTTTAATCGATTTCGGAGTATATACGGACGTATTTATCGAAGGTATATAACCGTTAATTATTAATTTTCCTCTAAGAGATAAAGGCCTATTAGGTAGTATAATTAATATTATATTTTATAGCGTTAATTAAAGATTCGTTCTTTATTCGAGAATATTCCTTCTTCTAGGTAACGAGGTTAAAATATTTATTAAAAAATATAAAGCCTTATTTAAGTTCCCGGATATAATTCTAAATATCCTTTTATTTAAATAAGTTATTATATACTTCCCGTAGTTTCTTTCGTTAATTAATAAAGTTAGTTAAAATATAAAGACCCTCTTTTTAGTAACGGTTTATTAAGTTAAAGACCTTTTTATTAATAATTAATTTAAACTTTATATAAACGATCTTATCGCTATCGGTAAAGTAATAGTTATAATTAATATATATCCGCTATATTAACGTTTACTTTTAAATATCTAATTTATTTTAGTCCCCTTTATATTCCGAGATATTTAGGAGTTTTTTAAATTTAAAAGGCGTTCGAGATCGTAAGGGGGTAGGTTATTAGGTATTTAAAAAGAAAGACGAGCGTAGGCCTATAATAATAGTATTATTAAGGGTATTCTTATTAAATACCTAGGGCGGGGGCTAAGGTATAGTTTAAATTATAATAAATATAACCTAGGTTATTACCTAAACGATAGTATAGACTAGGGACTATATATCTAGCGTAGGAGGAGGAAAAGACGTAGATAAGGATAAGATATTTAATAAAGAATTACTCTCGGCTTAAATATATAAGTAATCGAAAGTATTAAGAAAGTTAATAAGATTATTCTAAACTTCGGCGAGGAACTATTATATACGGTCTTCGGGGTTAGGGTATTAATCCTTTATAATAATTATCCTAATACTAGGGAGTATTAACTAGGTAATTAGTCTTTTATAATATTAAGAGACGGGATTAATATCTAGAGGTTTATTAAATTAACGGTTAAATTTATTAAATTATAGCCTAGTTATAGTATAAGAGTAGGCTAAGATAAAAGATAAAGAACGAAAGTTAGGGTAAGGCTAGTTACTATCTAAATAAAAACTAGTATATAAAGTATTTATTTATTTCCTATCCCGACTATATTAGGATAGAAATAGGGAAACTAGCTTAGACCTAAATTAAATCTAAGATAGGTTAGGCTAGGCTAAAGTAGGTAAAGTTATACTATAATATTAACGCGTAATAAAGGATAAATAAATTTATTAATTATAAATTAATAAAGGATAACTTAATAGGCGAAGATCGATACTATTAATAAAAAATATATACTAATCTTTATATTAATTTATATTATATTATTTAAACGGGATTAATACGTAGTAACGTAATAAGGTTTTTTAAAGTAAATATACCCGCGTTATTACGAAAACCGTCGGTACGTCTTTAAGTAGAGAGATAATTATTAATAATAATAAAGACCTAAATTAAATAAATAAAGAGTCTTTAAAAAATTAAAAAAATTCGTTAAAATTAATAAACTATATATTTTAAATTCGATAGAAAATAGACGACGAGGAAAATTATAATATCGAGAGTAATACCGAAAAAGAAAATTAAAAAGATATTATTAAGACTTTAATTATATTAGGTTAATAAAGTATAATATAAATAACTTATAATAATTATCGAAGATATTAAACTATAATATTTAAGTCGTTATAAACGAAGATTAAATACTACGATAAATATTCGCTAAAGAAATATAAATATATAGGGTTTTTATATATACGAAGAAATAATTATCTAATATATTTTTATACTAATCTATATATTATTTAATATTAATTATAAGTTAATATATACGTAAAGGGTTATAAAAACGTTTATTATAATTTAATAAAATCTTCGATAAACTCGAGCGCGTATTATAGCGTAATATAACTTTTTAATTTATTATAAATCTAAAGATTTATAAACTATTTAGCGGAAATTAATAAAATATCCGAGGAATAAATAAGTGCGTAGCGCTAGACGAGGATAATTATAAATAAGTTACGATATTAGGATTTAATTAATTATAACTTAATAATTACGATTTTATTAAACGTAGATAGGTACTAGATAAAGATAGGGAAAATATAAAATAAATATTCGGGATATTTTTAGGACCGGAGTATATTAAGATAATAAAGAGGGTAAAGATATTTTAGAAATCTAATAAATATAAAAAACTCGAAAAGGAGCTAGAACGAATTATTTAATTTAAGGAGTTTACGAAGTTATTATAAAATTAAAAAGAGGTAATAAATTTAATTAAATTTCTAAATATACTTTTACTAGGTATAATTAACTATTTAAATTAATATTTATTATAACTAGCCTATTAAAATACCCGAAAATTTATTAATATAATAACTTTTATTATTATTATATTAATCTTTATACCTATCTTATTTATATTCTATTATTAATTATAATTCTAGCTCTCGTCTTATCTTCTTCTATCTTTTAGAGTCCTATTTATATTTTTATTACTTTATAAAGATTTTTAAAAAAGTCTAGCCTCCTTAATTAATTTTAGTAAAACTAATTTTAAAAACTCGTTTCTTTATATAGCCTCTAAGTCATTATAGCCTAGATATTTAATTATTATATAAGACCTAGATATCGTTTACGACTTAAAGAATAATCTTATATTCGATTTCTTTTTTATTATTAAATTTTTTAATATAGAGTCTCGGGTCGAATATAAGTATTTCGAAGAACTCTAGTTTATTATATACTCGGAAAATCTAGTTTATAAATTTATATATTTATCTTTTACGCCTTCTTAAATCTATTTATAATATTGATATTTTATTCACGGTATTACTATAGGACGTTTTATTTAAGAGCTAGAATTATATTCTTTAACTCTTCTTTTTTTACGAGTTAAATTAATAATAAAAGTCCTAGAAAATTCTTTAAATTCTTTTTCTACGAGGTTATTAAACTAGCCTTTATTTATATTATTAATTAAATCTTCGTCCTCGCTTTTTATTATATTTTCTTCCCGTCTCTTTACCTTTATTTCGTATTCTTTAAATATTATTATCTCTTTTTAATCTAGGTTTTATTATAATATTATTATTTCGTTCTCTTTAAATTAAAAGCGATTAAAGATTATTAGAGCCGAGAAGGTTTCCGAATTATAGGATTTTTAGGCTAAATATAATTAGTTAATAATATTAAATACTCGCTCGTATTTAACCCCCGTAGAAGGTATAACTAGAATATTATAGGCGGTATAAAAGAGATAATTATAATATAATAAAAATTCCTTCTATTTATTAAATATAGATTTATTTTTATTATTAAATCCTATATTAAATTAACCGATATAATTATTAATATAAAGATTAATATAAATAGTAGATTTATTTATTTCGCGGTAACTTTAAAGTTTATTACTCCGACTCTTCGGAATCGACGTCTTCTTCTTACCCTTAATAAAATATTTAAGAGTATCTACGCCGACGTCTCTTTTAGTATATACTTTCTTTTAATTAATAATAAGTATACGCCGATTAAACTACTCTTTAAATTATTTCTAGTAGTAATTCTTTTATTTTTTATTAGTCTCTTTATTCTAACCTTAACCTTAAAATATAATCGCTTTTCTAGTAGAGTTTAAGAGAGTTATTATATTATATAAACTACCTAAAATTAATTAGGTTTAAGAATAATATTATTTTAATTTAACCTAAACCTTTTTTAAACCTATTAATATAAATCTTTTTTAATTTATATTTTTAATCTTAAACTTTTTCTCCTTATTCTTAAAATAATTAAATAGAGTATTATAAACCGAAAAGGTTATATAAATAATCGGTGTACGTAAGGTATTAATCGTTTATATATATTAATAAAACGGCTTATTAAGCTCGATAAAATAATTTATCTAATTTTATTTATTATTATTTATTTATAACTACTCTCTTTACTCGCGAAAAAACTTTTTTAATACCAGCCTTAATCTTCGGGCCTGGATTAATATATAATATATTAAATCCTATTTAATTATTATATCCTAGAAGAGCTTTAGCGTAGTAAATTCGTTCGGGTATTTTTTATTATATATTCTTTATCCTTAAATTAACCTAGTCGATTAATATTTTTTATTATAAAACCTTTTTTAGATATTTTAAAAACGCTCGCGCCGTTAATTATTTCTATTAAAATAGGTAGAAGCTTTACGAATTTATATACTTTAAACTTAATAGATAAATAAAAGTAGGTATAAAGATTAATATAAAATTAAGAATACGTATTTTTATAGAAGTAAATAGGATCCTAGGTTCTTTTCTTATATTAAAAAGCTCTTATTTATTTACTTTTTTATTTTAATCCTTCTAAAAGTCTTTATTCGTTAACGAGATTTTAATAATATTAAAAAGTTCCTTTAAACCTAATTAAATAATATAAGAAAAATACGGGATATAATAAATTCTAATATTCGTAAAAAAGCCTAATTCGTTATAAACTTCGCGAAACTCGTATTTAAACTCCTTTTTTATAACTATAAACTATATACTCTCCTCCGCGGATATCGTCTCGAGTATTTAATATATTATAATATTATTAGAGGCGTTATTTATAATAATCGATATAATACGGTCCCCTAAATTATAACGACGGATAATAATATTTAAATACCCGGTTAAACTTTTATTATTATATTTACCTTTTATAAATTTAAAAGTTAAAAGTACCTTATAATATTATTATTACTAGTCGATAAAGTACGTATTTATAATTATATAGCTCTACCGGTTTTTAGAAGATTATAAATCTAGTATAAAAATAACTTTAATACCGTTATTAGGTAAATTTTAAAAGAGAAGAGATTAAATCTTTTAATACTTCTTTATTATATAGTTTTTAATTATTAATATAAAAGGGAGAGTAAATTAGATATTAATATATTTGAACGCTCGTTATATATTAATATTATTAATAAATCGTAAAGAGAGTTTAAGCTCGATAATTATTTATATAAATAATTTAAAGAAGTCCTTTTAAATTACCTCCCGGCCGTTAAATTTTAATATATTAATCTTTTTTTTAGTCCTCTAAATTATATAATTAAGAATTTATATTAATCTTT